>ENA-OQDM01000897-OQDM01000897.1-human-gut-metagenome-genome-assembly--contig:-NODE-897-length-14114-cov-2.788947_pt1 | contig 14114 bp, 13 predicted proteins | sample MGYA00242772_ERZ504605 | MGnify/ENA primary metagenome ERZ504605 (study PRJEB26092, sample SAMD00036348) | human gut metagenome | host: Homo sapiens | study: EMG produced TPA metagenomics assembly of... | reverse complement strand
GGCTTTTGAACGTTCTGAACTTGGATGCTTCAAAGTTTCTCGGTGCTGACCGGAACTTTTCAGCGTCTATTGGTTCTTTTCAAAGGCTTCGTGCTGAGGTTTCAGAAGTCATTCTTTGTCTCAGCGCTTGGCGCTCAAGTATAATACCACACCTCCCGCCTTCTGTCAACACTTTTCGGCAAGTTTTTTCTGTCTTTTTTGCAATCCATTCAGGCGTGCGGAAATCGACACGATTTGAATGCCCTCCGCTTCGCGCTGGGCATCTTCAGAGGCAGCTTCTTTTATCTTTGCAGCCTGCCCAGAACGGTCCTTTCACCTGTTAGGCCGTGATGACAGGCAGCCGCTGCGGGCCGGCACCCGATTTTTCTATCTAATGTAATTATATATTCTGTGTTTTTCGTTCCCTGTAAGGTATATTCCCGTCGGATATTACGCGCCGGAATGCCCACGCTCTTGTCAAGCAGTTTGCCGTCTGATTTTATCCTGAATTTTGCCTGTGAATTTTGGCTAAAACTCCAAAACGCAAAATGTAGTGGTATTTTTCTTGACTTGCCACTAGATAGTGATAAAATAGAGCTACATTCAGTTTGTTGGATATCGTGTGCGCAGACGGGTATCTCTTATTGTGAGAGATGCCCGTTCACACTGTCAGTTGGAGGAGAGCTTATGAAGATCATCAAACGCAACGGTGCAGAGGTCCCCTTTGATATTACCAAGATCATCACGGCCGTTACCAAGGCCAGCGATTCCGTCGGCGGTCAGAGCCGTCTGACCCGGGAACAGATCACGCAGATCGCCGCGGCTGTGACCGACCAGTGTCAGGCGCTGAACCGTGCTGTGAGTGTGGAGGAAGTCCAGGATCTGGTAGAGAACCAGCTCATGGACATCCAGGCCCACGATGTGGCACGGCACTATATCACCTACCGCTATGTGCAGAGCCTGAAGCGGCAGACCAACACCACCGACGAGCGCATCCTGAGCCTGATCGAGTGCCAGAACGAAGAGGTCAAGCAGGAGAACGCCAACAAGAACCCCACCGTGAACAGCGTGCAGCGCGACTATATGGCCGGTGAGATCTCCAAGGACCTGACCGCCCGTCTGCTGCTGGACCCAGAGATCGTGAAGGCACATCAGGAAGGCCTAATCCACTTCCACGATTCCGATTACTTTGCCCAGCACATGCACAACTGCGACCTGGTCAACCTGGAGGATATGCTGCAGAACGGCACGGTCATCTCCGGCACCTATATCGAAAAGCCCCACAGCTTTTCCACCGCCTGCAACATTGCCACTCAGATCATTGCACAGGTGGCCTCCAACCAGTACGGCGGTCAGAGCATCAGCCTGACTCATCTGGCTCCCTTTGTGGACGTCTCCCGCAAGAAGATCGCCGCCGAGGTCGAAGTAGAGATGGAAGGTCTGGACGTCTCCGCCGAGCGCAAGAAGGAGATTGTGGAGCGCCGCCTGCGCAACGAGATCAACCGCGGCGTGCAGACCATCCAGTATCAGGTGGTCACCCTGATGACCACCAACGGTCAGGCCCCCTTCATCACCGTGTTCATGTATCTGGGTGAGGCCCGCAACGCGCAGGAGAAAGCCGACCTGGCCATCATCATTGAGGAAACCATCCGCCAGCGCTACCAGGGTGTGAAGAACGAGGCCGGTGTGTGGATCACCCCCGCCTTCCCCAAGCTGATCTATGTGCTGGAGGAGGACAACATCCGCCCCGGTACGCCTTATTATTATCTGACCGAGCTGGCCGCCAAGTGCACCGCCAAGCGCATGGTTCCGGACTACATCTCCGAAAAGAAGATGCTGGAACTCAAGGTGGATAAGAACGGCGAGGGCCACTGCTACACCTGCATGGGCTGCCGCAGCTTCCTGACCCCCTATGTGGACCCCGAGACCGGCAAGCCCAAATACTACGGCCGTTTCAATCAGGGTGTGGTCACCATCAATCTGGTGGACGTTGCCCTGAGTTCTGAGGGCAACTTTGAAAAGTTCTGGAAGATCTTTGACGAGCGTCTGGATCTGTGCCATCGCGCCCTGCAGGCCCGTCACAAGCGGCTGCTGGGCACCCCCAGTGACGCCGCACCCATCCTGTGGCAGTACGGCGCACTGGCCCGCCTGAAGAAGGGTGAAAAGATCGACAAGCTGCTGTTCGGCGGCTATTCCACCATCAGCCTGGGTTATGCCGGCCTGTATGAGTGCGTGAAGTATATGACCGGCAAGAGCCACACCGACGCCGGTGCCAAGCCCTTTGCCCTGAGCGTGATGCAGCACATGAACGACAAGTGCAACGAGTGGAAGAAGGCCGAGAACATGGACTATTCCCTCTATGGCACCCCGCTGGAGTCCACCACCTACAAGTTCGCCAAGTGCCTGCAGAAGCGTTTTGGCATTGTGCCCGGCATCACCGACAAGAACTATATCACCAACAGCTACCACGTCCATGTCTCGGAGCAGATCGACGCCTTTACCAAACTGAAGTTCGAGAGCGACTTCCAGCGTCTGTCCCCGGGCGGTGCCATCAGCTATGTGGAAGTGCCCAACATGCAGGACAATCTGGAAGCCGTGATGAGCGTGCTGCAGTTCATCTACGACAACATCATGTACGCCGAGTTGAACACCAAGTCTGATTACTGCCAGTGCTGCGGCTACGACGGCGAGATCAAGATCGTGGAGGATGACGGCAAGCTGGTGTGGGAGTGCCCCAAGTGCGGCAACCGCGACCAGAACAAGCTGAACGTTGCCCGCCGCACCTGCGGTTATATCGGCACCCAGTTCTGGAATCAGGGCCGCACACAGGAGATCAAGGACCGCGTGCTGCATCTGTAACCCTCTCAGTCAATGCTTCGCATTGCCAGCTCCCCCGAGAGGGGGAGCTTTTTATTGGAGTATCACTATGAACTACGCAACCATCAAGTATTACGACATTGCCAACGGGCCCGGCGTGCGCACCAGCGTATTTGTTTCCGGCTGCCGTCACCGCTGCCCCGGCTGCTTCAACGCCGTGGCCTGGGATTTTGCCTACGGCCAGCCCTTCGACAAGGCCACCCGCAATCAGGTGTTCGCCTCCTGCCAGCCGGACTACATTGCCGGGCTGTCCCTGCTGGGCGGCGAGCCCTTTGAGCCGGAAAACCAGCGGGAGCTGCTGCCCTTTGTGCGCAACTTCAAGGCCCTGTACCCCAACAAAACGGTCTGGTGCTACTCCGGCTACACCTGGGAGCAGCTCACCGGCAAAGAGCCCTGCGCCGCCCGGTGCGAGGTGACCGATGAGCTGCTGCAGCTGCTGGATGTGCTGGTGGACGGTGAATTCGTGCAGGCAAAGTACGACATTTCCCTGCGCTTCCGCGGCAGCAGCAACCAGCGCCTGCTGGATGTGCCCCGGACGCTGGCCGCCGGGCAGCCCGTGTGGTGGGAGGACGAAGCCGTGTTTGCCACCCACACCATGGACCGGAACTAAAAAAGAAGAACGCCCCGGTTTTCCACCAGGCTCTGCCTGCGCTGTGGAAAACCGGGGCGTTTTGTGGTTCAGATTCAGCCCTGGACAGAAACGGGTTCCTTGGGCTTGTTCTCCACACGGGCACTGGTGCGGCCCTCCGGGCGGATCTCGCCGGCAGCCGTCAGAGCCATCCGGGTCAGGGTGGGGCCTACCAGCTCATACACCAGCACCGAGAACAGCACCACGTTCCGGACCATGTGTCCGTCGGAAAGCTGGGCAGCCTCTGCGGCCATGCCCAGGCTACGCCAGCCTGGGGCAGCAGGGTGATGCCCAGATACTTCTGGATGCTGGGGCTGCACTTGGTGGCACGGCAGCTGGTATAGGCACCGCTGATCTTGCCCAGGGAGCGGCTGGCGATGTACACTACGCCCACCAGCAGCACCAGAGGGTTGGACAGGATGGTCAGGTCCAGCTCTGCGCCGGACAGCACAAAGAACAGGATGTTGATGGGGGACACCCACCGGTCCAGACGGTCCATCAGCTCCTCCGAGGTGGGGCAGACGTTGCAGAACACGGTGCCGGTCATCATGCACACCAGCAGCAGGGAGAAGCCGCAGCGCACGCCGCCTACCTCAACCTTCAGCATGGAAACACCCACCGTCAGCAGCACAAAGGCCACCGACAGGCTCATGCGCTTGGACCGGGAGTGGAAGTAGACCTCCAGCAGGTTCAGCAGGTAACCGGCAACGGCACCCAGCAGCAGGGACAGCAGGATCTCCATGAGAGGCTCCACCACCACGCTGAGCAGGTCCATGTGGCCCTGCTCCAGGGCATTGGCCACCCCGTAGGAGGCCGAGAACAGCACCAGGCCCACAGCGTCGTCAATGGCTACCACCATCAGCAGCAGGTGGGTCAGGGGGCCCTTGGCCTTATACTGCTTTACCACCATCAGGGTGGCAGCCGGGGCCGTGGCTGCGGCAATGGAACCCAGGGTAATAGCGGACGCCAGGGACAGCACCTGGGGGAACAGCAGATGCACCCCCACCAGGGCCACGTCCACCAGGGCGGTGGTGATCACCGCCTGGGCGATGCCCACGGTAATGGCCTGCTGGCCCATGCTCCGCAGGGAGCTGAGCCGGAACTCGTTGCCGATGACAAAGGCGATAAAGCCCAGAGCCACCTGGGTGACTACGCCGTAGCCCTCCACCTGCTCCAGGGAGCCAAAGCCGATGCCCAGGCCGCTGAGGCCCAGCCGCCCCAGCACAAAGGGGCCCAGCAGCAGCCCGGCCACCAGATAGGACGTGACCGCCGGAAGATTTACCGCCTTGGCCAAACGGGACATGAGCAGGCCTGCGATCAGAGCGATCGACAGGCAGATAAGCATTTGTTCCATGTGTGTTCTCCTGGGGCAGAGCGGTTCCGCAGCCTGCCCCATTTCCTCCTTATTTTATAAACTTCTCATTCCAGGGCCGTGCAGGAAAGGGAATGCGCCCAGGGGAAACCTGCACGACAAAAAACGCATACTATATCAGTACACTCTCCGCCAAAAGAAAAAGCAACCATTCACCGCACTTTTATGAAAAATCAAGGCGGACAGCAAAAAAGCTCCCCCGACATCGGGGGAGCAAGAGACACCGCAGTGCCTATCCTTAGTTGAATTTGAACAGCTTCCGGGCCAGACGATAGCACCCCAGCACCACTTTGTCGCCGCCGGGGACGCTCACATTGGTCACACCGCCCAAGCTCAGCACCACCGAGCGGTACACCTTGGGGCTCACATGGTCCTTCAGGTACTGCCACAGTTCCTTCTTTTTGGTGTAGGCCTCCGGGGTGCCGTCCAGCAGCAGGAAGATGTCGCTGACGGTCATCATCATGGACAGGTAGTGGAGCATATAGGCCCGCAGACGCTTTTCATGCTGCAGGGCATCCAGATCCTGACAGTCGATCATGTGCCTGGTGACCCGCAGCTGCTGGTCCACCCGCTTTACCATGACGCTCTCGTTGACGCTCTGGTCTGCACGGCCGATAAAATAGCGGTACAGGTCCAGGTCCATATAATACATGCTCTTGACATAGGGCAGGGGCTGGTACACAAAGATGTTGTCCACATAGAAGGTGTGCTTGGGCAGCACCATGCCGCACTGACGCAGCACCTGGGTGCGGTACATCACCGAGTGCATCAGCAGGTTCTGGTCCGGGCGGAAGTGGCCCACATGCATCCAGCTGAACAGCCGGTTCTGCGGGAACACATTGGTGTAGCGCACGGTATGGCTGGTGCCGTCCTCCACGTGCTCGTACACATAGTTGCAGATCATCAGGTCCGGGGCGGTGTGGTGCTCCACCAGAACTGCCAGCTTATCCAGCACCTTTTTCAGGGCCTCGGTGTCCAGCCAGTCGTCACTGTCCACCACCTTGTAGTACAGACCCGTGGCGTTGCGGATGCCCTGGTTCACGCCCTCGCCGTGGCCGCCGTTCTCCTGATGGATGGCCTTGACGATGGTGGGGTATTTGGCGGCGTATTCGTCGCAAATGGCAGGGGTCTCGTCCTTGACCGAGCCGTCATCCACCAGAATGATCTCTGCCCGCTCGCCGGCAGACAGCAGCGTCTCGATGCAGTGGCGCATATAAGCCGCCGAGTTGTAGCAGGGCACGGCAAAGGTAATGAGTTTCTGGTCCATATTCTAAATTGCTCCTTTAAATTCGATTTGCAGTTTCGGCGCACCGGGGGCCGCCGGATGGAGATATGTGTTCTTATTATAGCATTTTCAATCCTGAAAAGCTATGCCCGCCCCCAGATATCCCGGATTTTTCGCACCGTTCGGTGCAATGTGGTGTTTTTCTGTGCGCGCGGACACGGTTTTGTGGTATACTGGTAGCGTTTTGAGCACTCCGCGCACTGCGCGTTCACTGATTATAACGGAGGAAACCATGGAAACCCCGCACAGCATCCTGAAAAATTTTTTGGCTACGACAGCTTCCGCCCCGGGCAGGAGCAGATCGTGCAGCGCCTGCTGGCCGGGCAGGACGTGCTGGCCGTGATGCCCACCGGTGCCGGTAAGTCCATCTGCTATCAGGTGCCCGCCCTGCTGCTGCCGGGCATCACGCTGGTGGTGTCGCCGCTGGTGAGCCTGATGAAGGATCAGGTGGGAGCTCTTGTGCAGGCCGGTGTGGCAGCGGCTTTTCTGAACAACAGCCTCACCGACAACCAGAAAGCCCTGATGCTGCACCGCGCCCGCGAGGGCTGGTATAAGATCATCTATGTGGCCCCGGAGCGGCTGGAAATGCCAGGCTTCCAGCGCTTTGTGCAGGAGCAGCAGATCAGCATGGTCACGGTGGACGAGGCCACTGCATCAGCCAGTGGGGGCAGGACTTCCGCCCCCAGCTACCTGCGCATCCAGGGCCTTCGTGGACAGCCTGCCCACCCGGCCGGTGGTGGGCGCATTCACGGCCACCGCCACCGCTCATGTGCGGGATGACATCCGTACCCATCTTGCCCTGCGCGATCCCTATGAGGTGACTGCCAGCTTCGACCGGCCCAACCTTTACTTTGCCACCCAGCGGGCCCTGCCCAGCGAAAAGCCCCGCCGCCTGCTGGAACTGGTGCTGCAGGAGGGCAATCACGCCGGTATCGTCTATTGCAGCACCACAAAACAGGTGGATGAGACTGCCCGCCTGCTGCAGAGCCGGGGCATCCGGGCGGCGGCCTACCACGCCAAGCTGGACGCCGACACCCGCCGCAGGAATCAGGATGATTTCCTCTACGACCGGGTGCAGGTGATGGTGGCCACCAACGCCTTTGGCATGGGCATCGACAAGCCCAACATGCGGTTCGTCATCCATTATAATATGCCCAAGGATCTGGAGAGCTATTATCAGGAGGCCGGCCGTGCCGGGCGGGACGGTCAGCCTTCCCGCTGCACCCTGCTGTACTCCGGCACCGATGTGCGTACCATCCGTTTCTTCATCGACAAGGAGCTGGAAGCCGACAACGGCCTGCCTGCCGACGTCAAGGCCGAAGCCGCCCGCAAGGCCGAAGAGCGGCTCAAGTATATGACCTTCTATTCCACTACCCCGAAGTGCCTGCGGGGCTTTTTGCTGGAATACTTCGGCGAGGCCGCACCGAAAAAATGCGGCAACTGCTCCTGCTGTCTGGCGGCAGAGCAGGAAGCACAGCTGCAGCTGGAAACCTCCCGGCGGCGTGCGGCCGACAATGCCCACCGGCTGGAAAAGCCCCGCCGCACCAAGTCCACCGCCGGGGCCGCCCCGCTCAGCGAGGCCGACGAAAAACTGCTGAATGCCCTGTACGCCCAGCGCAAACGGCTGGCCGGCAAGCAGAATGTGCCTGCCTTTATGGTGTTCAGCGACGCCACTTTGCGGGAGATGGTGGAGAAAAAGCCCCTCAGTCTGGACGAGCTGCTGAACATCAGCGGCGTGGGCGAAAAGAAAGCCGCCCGCTACGGCACCACCTTCCTGCGCATCATCGAAGATGCGGTGGAAAACCGGGAATGAGCTTCCCCGCTCCCCTTCCGACAAAAGAAAAAAGGCTCCCCCAAGGGGAGCCTTTCGTGCACCCTGTCGTGCAGCCCATCCGGGCCGCGGCAGGGTGTTTTTTAGTTCAGTACGATCTCGCCGTTCTCGTCGGCATCCACCACAAGGGTGCTGCCGGAGGCCAGGGTGCCGTCGATGAGCTTTTCGGCGGCGGGGTCCTCCACGGCCTTGCGGATGACACGGCGCAGGTCGCGGGCACCAAACTTGCCGCCCTCGCTCTTCTTCACCAGTGCCTTGAGGGCCGCCGGAGTATAGCGGTAGGCGATACCCTTGGCGTCCATGCCGGGCTTGTACTCGTCCAGCATCAGGGCTGCAATGCCCTGCAGGGTCTCCTCGCTCAGGGGCTTGAAGGTGATCACCTCGTCCACACGGCCCAGGAACTCCGGCCGCAGGAACTGTGCCAGCGCCTTGCGGGTCTTTTCGGCACTGCGCTGCTCTTCGCTCTTGTTGAAGCCCAGGCTGCTGGTGCTCTGGTCGCTGCTGCCCGCGTTGGAGGTCATGCAGATGACCGTGTTGGAAAAGTCCACCGTGCGGCCCTGGGCGTCGTTGATCTTACCTTCGTCCAGGATCTGCAGCAGGATGTTCATCACGTCCGGGTGGGCCTTTTCGATCTCGTCAAACAACACCACGCTGTAGGGGCGGCGGCGCACCTTCTCGGTGAGCTGACCGGCCTCCTCATAGCCCACATAGCCCGGAGGCGAACCGATCATACGGGACACCGCGTATTTTTCCATATACTCGCTCATGTCCAGACGGATCAGCGGATCCGGTCCGTCGAACAGCTGGTTTGCCAGCTGCTTGACCAGCTCGGTCTTGCCCACGCCGGTGGGGCCCACAAAGATGAAGCTGGCCGGACGGCGGCGGCCGGACAGGTCGGCGCGGCTGCGCTTGATGGCCTGCGCCACCAGATGCACGGCCTCGTCCTGCCCGACGATCTTCTTTTTCAGCTCATTTTCCAACCCGGCCAGCTTGGCGAACTCACTCTCGCGGATCTTCACCGCCGGGATACCGGTCCACAGCTCGATGACCTTGGCCACATCATCCATGGTCACCTGGATCTCACTGGCGGCTGCCTGCTTGGCGGGCAGCTCGGCTTCCAGCTTGGCGATGCGGGTCTTGCGCTCCGCCACCCGCTCATAGTCGATGGGCTCGTTGACGTCCGCCGTCTCCATATCCGCTTCTTCCTGCTTCAGGGCATCCAGCTCCTTCTGCATGCCCAGATACTCGGAGATGACCGGGTGGGCCAGATTGCAGCAGGCGCAGGCTTCGTCCAGCAGGTCGATGGCCTTGTCGGGCAGATAGCGGTCCGTGATGTAGCGTTCGCTCAGGGTGACGGTGGCGCTCAGCACGTCGGCAGGCACCTGCACATGGTGATGCTGCTCGTAGTAGTGCTTGATGCCGTTCATCACGGCCAGCGTGTCGGCCACGCTGGGCTCCTCCACCCGCACGGGCTGGAAGCGGCGCTCCAGTGCCTGATCCTTCTCAATGTACTTGCGGTACTCGGTAAAGGTGGTGGCACCGATCACCTGGATCTCGCCGCGGGACAGGGCGGGCTTGAGGATGTTGCCCGCGTTCATGGCACCCTCGCTCTCACCGGCAGAGGTGATGGTGTGGATCTCGTCGATGAACAGGATCACATTCCCGGCTGCCTTCACCTCGCCCAGCAGGCCCTTGACCCGCTGCTCAAACTGGCCGCGGAACTGGGTGCCCGCCACCAGACTGGTGAGGTCCAGCAGATAGACCTCCTTGTCCTGCAGGCCGATGGGCACATCGCCCTTGGCAATGCGCTCGGCAATACCCTCGGCAATAGCCGTCTTGCCCACACCGGCTTCGCCGATGAGGCAGGGGTTGTTCTTCTGGCGGCGGCTCAGGATCTGGATGGTGCGGTAGATCTCGCGGTCACGGCCGATGATATCATCCAGTTTGCCTTCCCGCGCCTTGCGGGTCAGGTTCTCACAATAGGTATCCAGGAATTTGCGCTTGGGGGGCTTTTTGCCGTTCTTGCGGTCGGAGCCCTTTTTGTCGCCGTCCTGTTTTTCACTGCTGGTAAAGCCCAGCGGGAAGGTGGCATTGCTGCCGGGGATCAGATCTTCGTCCTCGTCGGGGGCATCCTCGCCGCCCTGGGTCATGTTCATCATCATGGAGAGCGGGTTGGAATCGCCCAGCTCTTCCATCATGCTCTCCATCCGGTTTTCCATGTTGTCCAGATCCTGATCCGACATGCCGAACTGCTTCATCAGATCGTCCACCGGTTTGATGTGCAGCTCCCGCGCACAATGCAGGCAGTAGCCCTCCTGCTTCATCTGACCATCCACCATCCGCTGGATGAAAATGATGGCCGGACGTTTCTGGCATCGAATACAGACCATAGTTCCTCCTTGCTGTTCTCTCCCCGCGCTCTGTTACAGGAACGGGTTGAACAGATTAAACACTTTATAGTAAAGACTGCCGCTCATCACGGTGTCATTCAGCACACTCAGGCTGCCGCCGGTGATCACCACAAGGCCCCACACGACACACAGCACCAGATAGATGTCCATCAGCGCGGTGCCGCCGCCCACCAGCCAGCCAAGGCCCCGGTTCACCGTGCCGACTACCGGCAGCTTGTTCACAAGGCCCAGCACCGTGACCAGCATGCTCACCAGCAGCCGCAGCAGCGCGTAGAACACAAAGAACAGCACCAGCATGATCACCGGGGTCAGCAGGGGCTGCAGGACCTTTTCCACAATGGCATCGGCCAGCACCACGGCATTGTCGGACAGCACCGCTCCGATGGAGCGCTCACAGGCTGCCACGATGGACGCCCGGAAGCTCTGGGGCAGAAACCCCGCGTACTTGTCGGCAATGCCGGTCAGGTCCACCACGCCGCCTGCGGCCAGGCTGGCCGCGATCTGGGTGCGGAAACCACCGGCCAGCAGGTGCTCGAATACCCAGCCCGCACAGGCGGACGAAAGCTGATGGGCCCCCAGCAGGCTGAGCCCGTTGCCCAGCAGCTGGACCATGGAGGCCAGAAAGCCCTTGCGCGCATACCGCACGGTCAGGACGATCCACGCCGCCGTACATAGGATATCAAAAAGAAATGACGGATTCTTGAACATACCTTGTTTTCCCTGTTATTTTTTAGCACTCGGCTCATGCCGCTGCGATAAAGAGGCGTCTCAGGACGCACTGGAGCTGTCCGGCTCCGGTGCCGTGACCTGCTGCACCGTATTTCCGCTGAACACCAGCAGCTGCCGACCATTGAGCACACCCGCCTGGGGCTTTGCATCCATCGGCCGGGTCCACTGGAACTCCCCCGCCTTGTTGAAGCATTCCACCGTGCTGTCGGTGAGCAAATAGAAGCCATCGGCTGCGCGGAGGATGTGGCTGGCCGCCGGCACATTGCCGCTGTACTGCACGCCCAGGCTGTTGTCCAGCAGCACGGCGGTGCAGGTCTGGCCGCCGCTCAGCAGCAGGGCCACGCCGCCGTTTTCGGTGTCCACATCCACAAGGGTACTGCCGCCGAAGTCATAGCTGGCCTTCTCGCCGCCGTTGGCACCGTACAGCACCGCCCGGTCCTCATAAAGGGCCAGCACGCTGTCCCCGCTCAGCCAGCCCAGCCACTGGGGCACGCTGGTGGCGGTGCCCAGCTGTACCGGGTCGCCCTGCGCAAGGGCCAGCACATAGAGGTTCGTGGTCAACTGACCGCCGTTCGCAGTCACCGCCGCCACCGCAATGCGGCGGCTGTCCGGTGAAAAGGCCATGCGCAGCGGGGTGCCCTCGGCGCTGGTCAGGTTCCAGCTCAGTACCTGTTCCATGGCGGACGAGTACACGGTCAGCTTTGCCACGCTGTCGGTGTCGTCGGTGGCTACGGCCACCTGCCCGGCATCCGCCACGGCGCACAGGTAGATGCTGCTGTCCAGCGTTTTGGTGTACAGGTTCTGGGTGCGGCTCTCCACCCGCAGCTCATTGCCGGAGCGGTTGTACAGCACAAAGCGGCTTTTCCCGGCTGCCAGCGCCGGGCGGGCATAGCCGCTCTGGACGCTGTTGAGCTTTGCACCGCCAAAGCTGTACACCACACAGGTGTCCGTGTCCATCTCCGCAAAGCCGCCGGACAGCTTTGCCACCGCCGTGGGCTCGGTGATGCCGGTCTGCTGCGGCCATCCTGTGTTCGGGGTCAGGGTGATGTGCACACTGTCCACCAGATCCTTGGCACGGGCAATGGAGGTGCCCACCGCGCCGGTGGCAAACAGGACCAGCACCGTGAGCACCGCCACGATGATGGCCCCACGGCGCAGCGACGGCTGCGTGCCCGCTGACGCGCTGCTTCCAGATACTCGACCCGTCCGGCCGAGAGCGGCTCGCCCTCTGCCGGGGAACTGCCGCGATGAATCTTTCTCATGAATGGTTCTCCTTCATATCCGGGTATTCCACACATTTCAGGAACAGCCCCTTTGCCGGCAGGGTCGGCCCCGCCTGGCTGCGGTCGCAGCCGGCCAGGATGCCCGGGATCTCTTCCGGCTGCATCCGGCCCGCGCCCACTTCACACAAAGTGCCCGCCAGAATGCGCACCATGTTGTACAGGTAGCCGTCCGCCGTCACCTCAATCGTCGATCTCGTCGCCCCGCCGGGTGACATGGCAGTCGGTGATGGTGCGCACCGTGTCGCCATGGGCTGCGGCGGAAGAACCCGCCGCGCACAGGGCCAGAAAATCGTGGGTGCCCACGAACTGCTGCGCCGCCGCCTGCATCCGCACTTCGTCCAGATGCTTCGGCATCCGGGTGTAGTAGGCCGCGTCAAAGGGCGAGTCGATGGGGTGGTTGTGGATGCGGTACAGATAGGTCTTGGTGTGGGCCGCGTACCGGGCGTGGAAGTCCTCCGGCACCACCCGCGCCGCCAGCACCCGGATGTCCGGCGGCAGGTGCTGGTTCAGCGCCAGCGGCAGCTTTTCCGGCGGGATGCGGGTGTCAGCGTGGAAGTTGAGCATAAAGCCCAGCGCGTGCACCCCGGCATCCGTGCGGCTGCAGCCCTTGATGTCCGGCCGGGTACCCAGCACTGCTTCCAGCGCATCCTGAAACACAGCCGCTACGCTGCGCCCGTTGGGCTGCACCTGAAACCCGCAGTAATTCGTGCCATCGTAGGCAAGGTCAGTAAAAAGTTCATGGATAAACGCTGCTTTCCCGTTTCATGGTTTTAAATCGGAAGAACGCAAAAAGCGTCCGGCGACAGCGCCGACTGGCGCAGCGCCAGCTTTTTGCGTTCTGACTTCAGCTTTGGGGTCTGAAAGGGGCGGGCAGCCCCTTTCTCGTCAGGGGTAAGTGGAGTCCAGAGGATGAGAGGGGCGCGTCGAAACGCCCCTCTTGTCCTCTGGCCCAGCGGAGCGTCATGCTCCTTTAAAAATTCGGGAACACCCACCGGGACGACAGGATCACCGCAAAGCAGACGATGCAGAACGCCAGGTCGATGTAGTCCTGCTTCGTGCAGCGCAGCACCTTGAGCCGGGTGCGGCCGTCGCCGCCGCGGTAGCAGCGGCACTCCATGGCCATGGCCAGCTCGTCGGCACGGCGGAAGGCCGAGATGAACAGCGGGATGAGCACCGGCACCAGCGCCTTGACCCGGTCCAGCATCTTGCCGGTGTCCAGCTGGGCACCGCGGGCCTTCTGGGCGTTCATGATCTTGTCGGTCTCCTCGATCAGGGTGGGGATGAACCGCAGGGCGATGCTCATCATCATGGCCAGCTCGTGCACCGGGAAGTGCAGCCTGCCCAAAGGCTTGAGCAGCTGTTCAATGGCATCCGTCAGCACGATGGGGCTGGTGGTGTAGGTGAGCAGGCTGGTGCCTGCGATCAGGGCCATGACACGCACGGCCATGAGCACCGCGTAGCGCACGCCCTCGGCGTAAATGGTCAGAAAGCCCAGCTTTACCAGCGGGTCGCCCTCGCCCGACACAAAGAACAGGTTGAGCACCGCCGTGAACACCACGATGGGCAGAATGGGCTTCAGGCTCTTGAGGATCATCTTGAAGGGGATCTGCGCCACCTTGTACATCAGCGCAAGGAACAGGATGGAAAGGGTCAGCCCCCAGCGGGTTGGATGCCGCAAACAGCAGCACGATGTAAACGATGGTCAGCACCAGCTTCATG
>ENA-OQDM01000895-OQDM01000895.1-human-gut-metagenome-genome-assembly--contig:-NODE-895-length-14194-cov-1.291320_pt1 | contig 14194 bp, 16 predicted proteins | sample MGYA00242772_ERZ504605 | MGnify/ENA primary metagenome ERZ504605 (study PRJEB26092, sample SAMD00036348) | human gut metagenome | host: Homo sapiens | study: EMG produced TPA metagenomics assembly of... | reverse complement strand
ATAAAAAAAATAAGAATTATGGAAGAAAAAATTGCGAATATTATTATGCGAGGACGTGAGAGCCTGGGCATGTTGCTGAGAGAGTATTTACAGGCCAAGGGGTATGAGGCGGAACTGTTTCCGGACGGAGATGCCGGTTACAAGGCCTTCTTGAAGAACCGTTATGAAATGTGTGTGTTGGACGTTATGATGCCTAAAAAGGATGGATTCCAGTTGGCACAGGAAATCCGGCAGGTCAATGCTGAAATACCTATCATATTCCTGAGGCCAAGAACCTGAAGGAGGATATTTTCGACGGATTTAAAATAGGGGCTGACGACTACATCACCAAACCTTTTTCGATGGAAGACTGGTATTCCGTATGGAGGCCATCTTACGCCGTGTGAGAGGACAAGAAAGTAAAAGAAACGAATATGTATAAACTAGGTCGTTTCACTTTCGATACGCAACGGCAGATTTTGGCTATCGGTGACAAGCAGACCAAGTTGACAACCAAGGAGAGCGAGTTACTTTCATTGCTTTGTGCACATGCCAATGATGTATTACAGCGTGAACTGGCTTTGAAGACGATTTGGATTGATGACAACTATTTCAATGCCCGGAGCATGGATGTGTATATCACAAAATTGCGCAAGCATCTGAAAGACGATCCTTCCATCGAGATCAACAACGTCCATGGAAAAGGCTATCGTCTGATTATCCCCACAACAGAAGAGGAATAAGATAGCGTAAAAATAAGAGGCCCCGGATATCCTCAAGGAAATCCGGGGCCATTTTTTATACCTCTTAATCTTGTATTTTCTTGTTCATGACAATGTGGACGATAATACCGACCACAATAGCCAATAAAGCTATACCGTTAGGCCAGTTATAATCAAGCCAGTTGCACACATAACTTAGAACCAATACCGCAGTTCCCAGAACGATTAAGAGAATACCCAAATTCTTTAAAAAAATTATTCATTGTATGTTTCTTTTTATGTTTTTCTCCATTCAGCCTACAAATTAAAGCATAATTATTTAAACTCCGAAACTTTTCATAGAAAAAAAGACGGGAAAGGAGCATTTTAATCTTTTGTGTTTAAAAACACTTTTCTTAAAACTTCCTGGCTTATGCTTAATTCTTCCACACTGAGGCCGCGCAGAGCCTCTTTCAGGGTCTTGTTGGCGATAAATCTCGATTTCTCTTCCAAATCCCGTCCAGTCTTGGTCAGATGAATCAGATTGATTCTCCGGTCTGTTTTTCCGGATATTCTGACAACGAGATTCAGACGCTCCATATTGTCGATCAGCCGTGTCATACTCGGTTTGTCCTTGAAAGTGGCGTTACACAATTCTTGTTGTGTGACACCGTCTTTTTCCCATAGATACAGCAACACCGTCCATTGTTCCGGAGTAATGTCTACATTATACTGCCGGAAGTTACGGTAGAGCTTACGGTTGATTGCAGCCGACACCTTCCCGTTCAGGATGGCAAAGATTAATTTTATATCGAAATTGAATTGTTCGCTCATGTCCTTCAGATTGTTCGACCATACAAAGGTATGATATTTATTATAGATTGCGGCTGTGTAAGCTTATTAAATTTCTTTAAAGCTTTAGGCTACTGCTTTTTCAGCTCCTCTTTTTTAAGGCTTTGATTGGAATTAAGGTCTGGAAAATTTGCATAATAGCAGAGAAAAGCGTAATTTTGCACCGCATTTTTGCGAAAACATTATTAATTATTTATTTAACGGATTATGAATCAATACGAAACCGTTTTCATTTTAACTCCCGTTTTATCTGACGATCAGATGAAGGAAGCGGTCAACAAGTTCAGAGGAATCCTCACTGACAATGGTGCAGAGATTATCAATGAAGAGAACTGGGGCCTGAAGAAATTGGCTTACGCCATTGAAAAGAAATCCACAGGATTTTATATCCTTATGGAGTTCAAGGCACAGCCTGAAGTGATTAAAACTTTGGAAGTCAATTTCCGTCGTGATGAGAAAGTACTTCGCTTTTTGACTATCAAAATGGAGAAGTATGCAGCAGAATACGCTGAGAAGAGAAGAAATAACAAATCAAAAAAGGAGGATTAAATCATGGCACAGCAATCAGAAATCAGATATTTGACTCCGCCGACCGTAGACGTGAAGAAGAAAAAGTACTGTCGTTTCAAGAAAAGTGGTATTAAGTACATTGACTATAAGGATCCCGAATTCTTGAAGAAATTCTTGAATGAGCAGGGTAAGATTTTGCCCCGTCGCATTACAGGTACTTCCTTGAAGTATCAGCGTCGTGTAGCACAGGCTGTCAAGAGAGCCCGTCATTTGGCACTTCTTCCATTTGTAACAGATATGATGAAATAATAATAAGGAGGAGTAAGCATGGAAATTATATTGAAAGAAGATATTATAGGCTTGGGCTACAAGAATGATATTGTAGACGTAAAGTCAGGTTACGGTCGTAACTACCTTATTCCTACCGGTAAGGCTGTGATTGCTTCCGATTCTGCCAAGAAAATGTTGGCTGAGGATTTGAAGCAGCGTGCTCATAAGTTGGAGAAAATCAAGAATGAGGCTCAGGCATTGGCTGATAAGTTGGCTGAGGTTGCTTTGACTATTCCTACTAAGGTGAGTGCTACGGGTGTCATCTATGGCTCGGTAAACAGTTTGCAGATTGCAGACGAGTTGAAGAAGCTTGGTTTTGATATTGACCGTAAGATTATTGTAGTGAAAGATGTGAAGGAAGTAGGTTCATATCATGCTACTGTAAAATTGCATAAGGAAGTTTCTGTTGAGATACCTTTTGAGGTTGTAGCGGAAGAAGCTTAATTAAGGGCTATTTATATTGTGTGTTATTTATAGGGGGAATATCCAGTGAAGGGTGTTCCCCTTTTTTATTAATCAGATTTATCGTGCTAAAAGAGATAGATTCCGAAAATAAGGAATCGGTATAAAAATAGAGACCATACTCGCGTATGATCTCTTGTTCCTTTTAGTTCGTATCTGTACTGAATTATTCAGCAGCAGGAGCTTCAGCAGCAGCGCTATCAGCAACTACAGCAGCATCAGCGGCAGCGCTATCAGCAACTACAGAATCAACTTCTACGATTTCTTCTTCTACAGCTACAGTGTCAGTATCTGCTGCAGTTTCAGCCTGAGAAGTTTTGTTACCGCAAGATGCGAAAGAAATAGCTGCGAAAGCTACGAACAAAAAATGCTAACTTTTTTCATTTTTTTTGCTTTTTTTAAATCTGTAAAACAATCAATTGCTTATTAAAACATTGCAAAGGTATATACTTTTTTTGATATGTTGTACACTTTGCCCTCTTTTTTTTTGGTACTTATTTTTTAAGACTTATATAAGTTGCAATGAATCAATATTTTATGTACTGTTAATTTTTCGAGGTTCTCTGTGTGCTATTCCATAGAATTATGTAACTTTGCGGTTGAAACAGTGATTAAGATTGGATTATACTATAGATGATATGACAGAAGCATCCGTTTTTGAGGGGAAGAAAGCCGTATATTTTACGTTGGGCTGTAAGTTGAATTTTGCAGAGACTTCTACAATAGGGCGTTTGTTGAAGGAGATGGGAGTGAGGACGGTGCAAGCCGGAGAACGTGCCGATATTTGTGTGGTGAATACTTGTTCGGTGACAGAGGTCGCTGATCATAAATGTCGGCAGGCCATTCACAAGTTGGTGAGACAACATCCCGGTGCCTTTGTAGTGGTGACGGGCTGTTATGCTCAACTTAAACCGGAGCAGGTTTCTGCCATCGACGGAGTGGATTTGGTTTTGGGGGCAGAACAGAAAGGAGATATATTGCGTTATTTAGAGGAACGTTTGCCCTTGTTGCCGGCAGAACGTAAATTAGCTGATGCAGAGCACGAGGCTTACACAGTACCTACGAAAGATATACATACATTTGTCCCTTCCTGTTCATGTGGCGACCGGACACGTTATTTTCTGAAGGTGCAAGACGGATGCGATTACTATTGTACGTATTGTACGATTCCATACGCTCGTGGGCGTAGCCGTAACGGTAGCATAGCCTCATTGGTTCGTCAAGCAGAACAAGCAGCATCGGAAGGTGGTCGTGAAATAGTGTTGACCGGAGTGAATATCGGAGATTTCGGTAAGACTACCGATGAGAGCTTTTTGGATTTGGTGAAAGCGCTTGACCGGGTGGAAGGTATAGCCCGTTATCGTATATCTTCCATCGAACCCAATTTGCTGACTGAGGAAGTATTGGCCTATTGTGCAGAGTCGCGTGCGTTTATGCCTCATTTTCATATACCATTGCAAAGTGGTAGTGATGAAGTGTTGAAGCTTATGCGTCGTCGTTATACTACAAATTTCTTTGCCGAGAAGATATCACGTGTGAAGGAACTGATGCCTGATGCCTTTGTCGGTGTGGATGTGATTGTAGGTACAAGGGGCGAGACGGAGGAATGTTTTGAAGAAGCATTCGAATTCATTCGTTCGTTGGATGTGAGTCAGTTGCATGTGTTCAGTTATTCGGAGCGTCCCGGAACGATGGCTTTGAAAATAGAACATTCCGTTTCGCCTGAGGAGAAACATCGACGTAGCCAACGGCTATTGGAGCTGTCTGATGCGAAATGGGAAGCGTTTTATCAGCGTTACATCGGAACCGAGGCTGAAGTCCTGTTGGAAAGGTCCCGAACGGAAGGAGTGATGCATGGCTTTACGGCCAACTATATCCGGGTGGAATTGCCTGTCGAAGAGAATTTGGACAATCAGATTGTCCGTGTACGTTTAGGAGATTTTAATGTAGACAGATCGGCTTTGCGTGCCACCTTATTATAATAGTAGGAGAGGAAGGATATGGACAAAGTGGCTGTAGTCATTTTAAATTGGAACGGAGAAGAAATGCTTCGTCGCTTTTTGCCTGGTGTGCTGGCTCATACACAGGCAGAGATATATGTGGCCGACAATGCTTCTACGGATAAGTCGTTGGAGCTTCTTTCAGTAGATTTTCCTGCAGTGAAAACAATCTTATTGGAACGGAATTATGGTTTTGCCGAAGGGTATAACCGGGCTTTAGCACAGATTGAGGCCGAATATTTTGTTTTGTTGAATTCGGACGTGGAGGTGAAAGACGATTGGATTTCTCCCATGTTGCAGTATTTGGATACTCATCCGGAAGTAGCAGCCTGCCAACCCAAAATCTTAAGTTGGCATGCACCGGATAAGTTTGAGTATGCGGGAGCGGCAGGAGGATATATGGATGCCTGGGGCTATCCGTATTGCAGAGGGCGTATAATGAATACGGTGGAAACCGATGAGGGGCAATATAATACAGTGGTACCTGTTTTTTGGGCCACCGGAGCCGCTTTGATGGTACGTAGTGCCGTTTATCATGAAGTCGGAGGTTTGGATGCCCGTTTTTTCGCCCACATGGAGGAGATAGATTTTTGTTGGCGATTACGCAGTCGCGGATACGATATCGTTTGTATACCGTCGGCTGTGGTTTATCATGTAGGGGGAGGCACGTTGCCCAAGGAAAACCCGAATAAGACCTATTTGAATTTCCGGAATAACCTTTATATGCTTTATAAGAATCTGCCGGATGAACGTTTAAGTACGGTCATGTGTTGTCGTTTTTGGCTGGACAGACTGGCAGCTCTCCAATTTTTGCTGAAAGGAGAGAGACGGTCTTTTCAGGCTGTATTTCGGGCGAGGGCTGATTTCAGAAAGCAAAAGAAAGATTTTCGGGCGTCCCGGAAGGAAAATCTGTCCCGTATGGTCGTGAACCCTATTCCGGAACAGGCTCGGTTTAGTATTTTGTGGGCTTACTATTTCCAAAATCGTCATAAATACTCCGATTTGCCCCATATATAGTTTTTCTTTTTGCTTTTTTTAGTAAAATAGTTTGTGATTAATGTATTTGTTTGTATATTTGTATGCGTATTTAACGAATAATAAGTTTTGAAGCGAGTTTTATTGATTTTAATCGGTCTGACTATGTTTTTTTCTTCTTGTCGGTGGAGTTCCGTTCCCTGGTGGACGGATAGCCAGTCGGATAAAGGAGAAAAAATATTTCGTTATGACCGTTTGGTTGATGAATTCGTTTCCTTGAATAGTTTCACTTCTCTCCAGCGTATGAATACGGAATACCCGGCTGCGACACGGTTGCTTATAGAAGAGGTGTTGGCTATCGGGGCCGTACAGGAACCGCGTATCGAACAGCGTTTGCGGGAGTATTATCTTGACTCCACCATGCAGGTGTTGTTGGAAGACGTGCATGATGAGTACACGGATTTGAATGTGGAGGAAGCAGAAATTTCTTCGGTATTCGAGCAAGTCAAGAAGGCTGACCCCAGTTTCCGTATACCGTTTATGTATACTCAGATATCCGGTTTGAATCAAAGTATTGTGGTGGGCGACAGCTTGTTGGGTATCAGTCTGGACAAGTATTTGGGGCGTGACTATCCTTTGTACCGCAAATATTATCATGATTATCAGCGTCGGGTAATGGACCGAAGTTGGTTGGTGTCGGATGCTTTGTTCTATTATCTGTCCCATGAATATCCTTTGCCGGACGATAAGGTGCATACCTTGTTGGATTATATCGCAGATTACGGGAAGATACATTGGGTGATTGCGCATTGCCGGAATATCTCTTTGGAGCAAGAAGCCGGTTTTGAAGAAGAACGCGTGCTTTGGTACAAGGAGAACGAAACAGAAGTATGGAATTGGCTGATGGGGCATGGTGTTCTGACTTCTGCAGATTTGACGATGATCAGGCTTTTCATGGAGCCTCGTGGAACTACGCCTTATATCGGGAAGGACAGCCCGGATCAGATAGGTTTGTGGTTGGGCTTGCAAATCATAGACCATTATATGAAATCACATCCCCGGGTGACGATCGGTGAATTGCTTCATGAGAATGACTATGAAAAGATTCTCCGTGAGTCGGGGTATCATCCGTCAGCAAACAAAAAGTAATGGAACCAGCACTTTATTTGATACCTGTCACGTTGGGGGATACGCCTCATTCACAGGTTTTGCCGGATTATAATACAGAGATTATCCGGAACATCAGGCATTTCATCGTGGAGGATTTGCGTTCGGCCCGCCGTTTTCTGAAAAAGGTGGATCGAGACATCAATATAGATGAGTTGACTTTTTACGCCATGGGGAAGCACGCCTCTCCGGAAGCGTTTGCGTCCTATCTGCACCCTTTGGAACAAGGGATGCCGGTCGGTGTGATTTCGGAGGCTGGTTGTCCGGCTGTGGCCGACCCGGGAGCCGATGTGGTGGCCATTGCCCAACGTAAGGGACTGCGGGTCATTCCTTTGGTGGGACCGTCTTCCATGATTTTAGCCGTGATGGCGTCCGGCTTCAACGGGCAGAGTTTTGCTTTCAACGGTTACCTGCCGATAGACCCGACAGAACGGACCAAACGTATTAAAATGTTGGAACAGCAGGTATATACGGAACATCAGACCCAGTTGTTCATCGAGACACCTTACCGTAATGCCAAGATGTTCGAGGAGATTCTTCGGACATGCCGTCCACAGACCCGTCTTTGTGTGGCGGCAGGCATAACTTGTAAAGAAGAGTATATAAGAACACGGACGGTACAGGAATGGAAGAAGCATTCTCTTCCGGATTTGTCCAAAGTGCCAGCTATATTTTTGATTTACAAGTGAGGGAGGCTGATTTCTCCTTTATTATTTCTTTTATTATAAAGAAAGTGTTACATTTGCAATGTGTTTCCACGCCGGTGCCTTGTTCGCAAGGCGGGTGAGGGGAATACCATATATGGAAAAGGCGTTTACTTGGCGCTCTGCTCTTATGCTTATCAGAACTTCGCAACTTCGGTAATTACTCCAAGAGCAAGGTAACAGTAGATGTCCTGTGGGTGTGTTATATACATCCCTTTCTTGTCAGCACCCTGTCGCGGGGTGCTGACTTAGGGGATTGGTATACATATCGGCGTGGGCTTCTGAAGTTGTTCGTTTGGAGTGATTGGGCATGCGAAGGCTTGATAAAATGAACGGGCAACGGGTACAGATTCCCGCGCTTTTTTTGTATATGCTACGCAAGTCTTGTTTAAAAGCACCGGTTTTCGGGAGTCCCCGGTGGTTTAAGGAGGAAGCTGTTATGAAAGCTTTTATCAGATGGGTGTGGGTGTTGTGTTTGTTCCCGCCCCGGGTGTTTGGTCAGGCCAAACTTCCTATTACGACTTCAGACCATTTTGTGGTGGAGGCTCCGGCGGTGGTACAACCCGGAGGGGAAACCGTTGATTTCATTGTGGGCGTGGAAGGTTCCCGTTTTTACACGGCCTACAATATGGAAATCGCTTTGCCCGAGGATTTGGTTTTCGTTCCCAACGACAAGGGAAATTGTGCCATGATGTGTGGCTTGGAAGGGATGTATCCGTATGACGACAGTATGGGGTTCCCGCAGTTCACGCATATTTTTGCCAGTGGGTTGCAGGTGAACGGCAACTTGCGTGTGGCTTGTTTCTCTTCTCTGAACGAGGACTTCACGTCATTTTCCGGGCGGTTGTTCCGGGTGTCGGTCAAGGCATCTCCGTACGCTAAGCCCGGTATGGGGGAAATCCGGATGTTCGGGTTTGAACCTTACGGTCGGCCGAGAATGCCCAAAGTATATCCCCGAGGGAGATTTGAACACGGGAGAAATCGAGGTGGGCAATCATGCGTCTGTTCCCATATCCATTTCTGCCGCCAACCATTACGGTACTTGCATCCTGCCTTTTGGCTTGGAGGCACTGCCTGCCGGTTTGGAAGCTTATACGGTTGCATCCGTCAGCGACGGGGTTTTGAATCTCGACCCCGTGCAGGCTTTACAGGCTTATACGCCCTATGTGCTGTATGCGGCGAACGGTTTCAGCGGTGCGTTGGAGGGTATGGTGGATACCTCGCTTTATCCAGAAGATACGCGCTCGGTCACGGTGAACGGGCTGACGGGGATTGTCACGCCGCAGGAGGTCACCGAGGGATACATCCTGCAAAACCAAGGGGACGGCGTGAGGTTCTACCGTGTGGGGGATGTGCCTTTTGCTTTGCCTGCCGGACGGTGCTACCTTTCGGCTTCCGTGTCGGCAGGGGTGAACCTCAGGATGGAGCGTAACGCCACTGGCATTACGGACAGCCGGACGGACGTGACCCTGCCGGACGACACCTGTTATGACCTTTTAGGGCGGCGCGTGGAACGTTTGGTTCCGGGGCGTGTATATCTTTCCACCCGTCGTGGTGTTTTTTTACAATCCAAGTAGAACTTAAAACAAAAATAAGATGAAAAAGATATTTTTACTTTTATGGTTCGTTCTTCTCGGACTTTTTGAGGTGCAAGCCTATCAGTTCGAGAAAAATGGCATTTATTATGATATCGTCAATGGTAAGGCGGTGGTGGTAAGTGGAGATGTTAGTTATTCGGGTGATGTGGTGATTCCCGATTCTGTGGAGTATGATGATGTTTATTTGGAAGTGGACAGCATAAGCGAATATGCGTTTCAGAAAAGTGAGTCTTTATCTTCCATTGTATTACCTAAAAGTTTGACGAGTATAGGAGAATCGGCATTTTCAGGATGTAGTGGTTTGGATTCCATTTCCTTACCTGAAGGTTTGACGAGTGTTGAAAGTCATTCATTCAATTGTTGCACTAATTTAAAGTCTGTTTCTTTTCCCGAAGGTTTGACAAGTATAGGCTTTGGTGCATTTAATCGTTGTGGGAATTTGACATCCTTGGTTTTTCCTGCGAGTTTAACTAGTATTAGTGATAATGCGTTTAACTGGTGTAGTAATGTGGATACTCTTTCATTTTTGGGACGGATGGATTCTATTAATTGGAATGCTTTTACGGATGGAAATAGTGCCAATCAAAATATCAAACGTGTGTATATAAATGATTTGTCAACATGGTTGAATAGTCAGAGGTACATTGACATTAAAATAGTGGGATATGAAGCACTTTCTGCTCCTGAGGCAGTGTTGTATTTGGATGGTAAACTTTTGACAGATATGGTGGTGCCAGAGGGTGTGAAGGAAATAAAACCTTATACATTTTATGGAATGGACAGTATACGTTCTGTGACTTTACCTAAAACACTGAAGAATATAGCGAAATCTGCATTTGAAAATTGTGTAAGTTTGACTTCCGTTGCTTTTCCTGAGGGATTGACGGGAATCGAAGATGCTGCTTTTTACGGTTGCGACAAATTGGACTCGCTGTCTTTCTCGGCTTCGATGAAGACGATAAATTGGACAGCATTCTGTACACATAGGGGGAATTATGGTGATTCTTGCAGTTGTGAGCATATCCGTTATGTGGATGTGGAAGATTTGCATACATGGATAAATAGTGTAAGGTATTTGGAACCTGAATATGGCAGTTCCCATCTCTATTTTCCCAAAGCCCATCTTTATATAGGAGGTAAGTTGTTGACCCATGTGGTGATACCGGGTGATGTTACAGAGATAAAGCCTTACATCTTTAGTGGTTGTCGTAATTTGTCATCCGTTACCTTTTTTGAAGGCTTTGAGGAAATAGGAGGGTATGCATTTAATGGATGTGATAGCTTGCATTCTGTGAAGTTGCCTGCTTCCATTAAAAAACTTGGTTATTCTGCTTTTAACGACCAAGGAGTGGAGATAGAATTGTATGCACTTGTTCCACCCCAAAGAGTAGATATGTATTCTTTGGGAGATAACTTGGTGTATGTTCCCGAAAGTTGCATTGAAGCCTACCGTACGGCTTGGAGCGACAAGGTGAATGACATCCTTTGTTTGGGACGGCAACATGATTGGAATGTGACGGTAGAGGCGGAAGATAAGTCGTCTGCGGTTTTGCAAGCCGTGGGCGGCGTGTCGGATAATGAGGCGGCTCGGAATGTGGTTCGTCTGAAAGTGAGCGGAACGGTTAACAGTTACGATTTCATGGTGATGAGGAATAAAATGACTTCTCTCCGCGAGTTGGATTTGACGGATGCGCATGTAGTGTATAATCCGTATGAACATTATCAGGGTTATCACAGTTGGAATGATTCCTTGCCTGATTATGCTTTTTATCGGAAAGATTTAAGGGAGTGCAAGCTTCCCAAAAGTATTACCTGTATTGGGCGGAGTGCTTTTAGTGGATGCCGTAAATTGACAAATATGGATATTCCTGAAAAAGTTCAAGAGATAGGTGGTGATGCTTTTACAGGATGCGATAGCCTAAAAGAAGTCGATTTTCAAGAAGGACTTGAAAGAATAGGTGATAATGCTTTTTCTAGTTGTGCGTTGCAAGACACCATAGTATTTCCGCAAACATTAAAGCGAGTAGTATGGGGGGCTTTTCAAGGTAATAGTAATTTGAAAGCCGTTAAATTTCCGGTTGGATTGGAATATATAGAAAGTAGTGCTTTTGGCAGTTGCTATGGTTTGTCAGAGGTGCGATTCCCGGCTTCTGTGTTAAGTGTGGGAAGTGATGCCTTTAGAGATTGCGGTAACATCAAGGATGTCTATACCTATATAATAGACCCCTTACAGTTAGACCAGACCACTTTTTCTGCGGAAGTCTTTAAAAATGCCACGCTACACGTACCCGAGACGGCACAGAATAACTACTATTGGGATACGCAATGGTCGCAATTCCCTTCTATCGTGATGTTCAACGAACCTTACGAGTACTTCTACCTGAACAAAGACTTGGTGATTGACGAGGAGACACCCCGTTTGGAGGGTGACACCATTCCCGGGACCGGTGAAGTGCAAGGTCCGGATGCCGACCTCAATCCCGGTTCGGGACTGGTGGTCGAAGGGAGCGAGAGCCAGGACTTGGGTGACGTGCACCTTAAGGACGACGGCAATGGAAACGGGGCTTCGGTCATCGGGCAAGGCAACAAGGACGGACATTGTAACATCAATGCCAAGAACCTGCATATCGACATACAGGTGGAAGCCAATCGTTGGTATTTCTTCTGTTTCCCATATCCCATTGACAAGAAGAACATCAAGTATGATGGAAGTTACGTCCTGCGGTGGTACGATGGTGCGGAACGTGCACAACACGGCAGGGGAGGCTGGAAAGACTGGACGGCTGATAAGTTGACCGCCGGTGTGGGGTATATCTTCCAAGGAAGCCAATCCGGAACGTTGACTTTCCAAGTCCCGGATGCGAAGTTCGACGGCGAGAACCGCGACATTCTCTTGCAGAGCCATGGGGCAGACGAGGTACAGGATGCCGGATGGAATTTCGTGGGCAATCCCTATACTTCTTATTTCGACTTGCAGGATTTGGGGTATGACTATCCCGTCACGATATGGAACGGGTGGTCGTATGAGGCTTATAATCCTCAGGATGACGACTACGTGCTCTATCCTTACCAGGCGTTCTTTGTGCAAAAGCCCAATGCCGAGGACGCTATTACCTTCCATGCCGCACACCGCAAGACGAAATTGCAATCCGAGGCTACCCGGCGGGCCAATGTGGCACCGCGACAGATGCGCCGCGCGGCAGGCGTGGAACGCCGGTTGGTGAACCTTACCCTTTCCGACGGGAAGGTGACGGACAAGACGCGTGTGGTGTTCAATGCCCGGAGGCGCGAAGCGTATGAAGTGGGGTGCGATGCAGCCAAGTTCATGGCAGAAGGTGTGCCGCAACTGTATTCGTTGGACGGCCAAGGCGTGAAATATGCCATCAACGAACGTCCGGAGGGTAACGGTGTGGTGTCCTTGGGGTATGAGGTGCAGGCCGCCGGGAATTATACCATCGGCTTGACCCGTGCTGACGTGGGGGTAATGCTGAAAGACAAGTTGACGGGCGCAAGCCATGACTTCTCCGAAGGGGATTACGCGTTTTTTTCCGAGGCTGGCACGTTCCACGACCGTTTCCTTTTGGTGAAGTCTGCTTCGGCTACCGGAGTGAACGGGGTGTTTGCCGCAGGCGAGGCAGTGGTGGATGTGGAAAACGGTACGATTGCAGTGAGCGGGGCCGACGGGCTTCGTACGACGGTGACCGCCCTTTCCGGTATTTTGATGGGTACCATCGACGGCAACGGCTGTCTGGACGTGCGTCCCGGAGTCTATGTGGTCAATGTGGGCGGACAAGCCCGTAAAGTCGTGGTACGATGAGGACGGTGGCAGTTTTCTTACGGACGTGGTGCACGGTGTCGGCCTTTTGCATGGCTGGCATCCTGCCCGTCTGTGGGCAGGACGAGTTCAATCCGCCCAATCCTCCCGAACCGAACACGCTCTACCGGGTGACGGTGGAAGCCCGTCCGGTAGAGGCAGGTTACGTGTCCGGCGAGGGAAAGTATGAAAAGGGCGTAGGGGTGTATATCAACACCTCTGCGGTTTCCTCCACGTTCCGTTTCGTGGGATGGCAGAAAGACGGTTCAGACTATTCCGCTGAGATGGGATTCTCTTATGCCGTAGGCGAAGAAGATGCACATTTTGTGGCCTTGTATGCCTATGACCCCGCCAGTCCTTCCGAACCGTCTTTGGTGCTCCGCCATCGTTTGTGGTTGGGCTGCACGCCTAAAGAGTCCTGTTCGTTCAACCGCGAGAGCGGGGGAAAGGTAGAAGAGGGGGAGTGGGTCTATCTCCAAGCTTATGCCAACCAAGGTTTTGTTTTCCGGGGATGGTACAGCGAAGGGCGGAAACTGAGCGATGCGGAAGGGTTTAATTTTTCCATGCCTACGGAGGATGTGACGGTGGAAGCGCGTTATGTATTCGCCCCGGACAACCCGGACGAACCGGCCGGAGGCGGACAGCCCGACGTGGATACCGGGGAGGAAGGCGATGTGAACGGAGACAAGCTGGCCGATGTGACGGACGCAGTAGCCATTGTGGGGGCGTATTTGGGCAAGATGCCCGAAGTGCCGCTTGACAAGGCCGATATGAACCGTGACGGCGAGGTGGACGTGAGCGATGCCGTAGAAGTGGTAAATTGGTATATAAAAAAGAACTGAGATGAAAAAGAAGTATGTTTGTCCTTCGGTGGAAGTTGCCGATGTGGAGCTGTCCGACTTGATAGCCCAATCTCCGGGAAGGGGAATTCCTATTGATGATGCGGTGGAAGCCGACATGGAGTTTGAAGCCTTGTCCAACAAGAATATTTGGAACTTGTGAAAATAATTCTATGTTGCAGAAGCCGTAAAATCATTCTTTAGAGAATGAAAAATCAATCTGCGCCAAACGTAAAATCATTCTCAGCAGAACAATTTTACAT
>ENA-OQDM01000894-OQDM01000894.1-human-gut-metagenome-genome-assembly--contig:-NODE-894-length-14200-cov-1.010588_pt1 | contig 14200 bp, 7 predicted proteins | sample MGYA00242772_ERZ504605 | MGnify/ENA primary metagenome ERZ504605 (study PRJEB26092, sample SAMD00036348) | human gut metagenome | host: Homo sapiens | study: EMG produced TPA metagenomics assembly of... | reverse complement strand
AATTCGATCGTTACGTCCAGGTCGATATTAAATATAAGGATCTGAATGGAGATGGCTTGATTGATGCGAATGATGAGAAAGTGATAGGTAAAGGAACTTTCCCTGACTTAAATTTCGGGCTGACATTAGCTGCGGATTGGAAAGGCTTTGATGTGAATATCTTATTTCAAGGAGCCTCGAACTATACGCAGGTATTGAATGCCTTGACCAGTCCTTTCCGTGGACCGGGCGAGGGAAATGGTTTCCGTGTATGGATGGATAGTTGGCATAAGGCGGATTATAATGATCCGGATAGTGAGTGGGTACCGGGCAAATTCCCCTCTTTACGTATTGAGGGTAATGATAATAACTCGAAAAAATCCACCTATTGGACGACTGATGCGTACTATGTTCGCTTGAAATCTATTGAGATTGGGTATACCATACCCAAGAATCTTTTAAGCAAGGTGGGTATTGAGCATTTGCGCGTATATGCTAATGCGTATAACCCCTTGACAATTACGAATGTCAAATATACAGATCCAGAGGCAATAGAAGGTTGGCAAAGTTTCTATTATCCACAATTGAAAGTATATTCATTCGGTGTTAACGTTAGTTTCTAATAGGATTTAAAAGAAAAATGAAGATGAGAAGAACTATAATTTATTCCTTGTGTTGCGCTTCCTTATTACTTTCTTCCTGTGATTTGGATGTTCCTGTGACCGACCGTTTGCCGGACGAGGAAGTTTGGAAGGATGATAATCTGATAACAGGAGTGTTCTCTAGATTGTATAACCAGATGCAGATGGAACATAACTCCACTTATTTTGAGGGATGGGATGTTTGGAATGTCAGCTTAGTGACCGCTTCGGATGAGGGTACAGGAGCTTACCAAGCTGGGGATCTTGGTACGGGTGACGTTGCCCGTGCGAATTTCAATGATGAGTGGTTTGGTCTGTGGGAGGACGGTTTTAAGGCTGTTCGAGCGACGAATCTGGTATTGCAAGAGCTGAATGTGGCCGAGATGCCGGAAAGCAAACGGCAGCAATTGATCGCCGAGGCTCGTTTTATTCGTGCGTTCCATTATTTTAATCTGGTAAAACGCTACGGAGGCGTTCCTATCGTGACAGAAGTACAGCAATATACCGGTCCGGAAGACTTGTATGGCTTACAAGTTTCCCGTGATAAGGAGCAAGAAGTCTGGGATTTTATTCTAACTGAAATTAGACGAGTCCGCTTTGGAATTACCGGAGACCCGTGAATCTGTGGAAAGAACCCGTGCCACTCGATATGCGGCTTATGCGTTGCAATCTCGTGCGGCATTGTATGCGGCATCGATCGCTAAATACGGCAAAGTGACAATTGAACGGTATCGTTGGCGTGAATAGCGATGACGCTAACGCATATTGGGCGAAATCGATCGAGGCGGCGGATAAAGTGATTAACTCGGGTAAATATACGCTTTACAACCAGTATGCGGACCGGGTGGAGAACTTCCGGAATATGTTTCTGGAGAAAAGAGGATGTTCGGAGTTTATCTTCTGGAAAGAGTTTCTGGCTACCGATCTAGGCCATTCTTGGGATTTATTGAATGTGCCGTTTAGCTTCGTGCAGAATGGCTATGGCTGCGGACAGAATCCCACACTCGATTTAATAGAGGCTTTTGAATATAAAGATGGTTCAGACGGTACCTTGAAATTGAAGGATGCTTCCGGCAATTATATCAAATATGACTCTCCATTGGATCTATTTAAGGACAAGGACCCACGTCTTCGGGCGACTTTCTATTTACCGATGGATGAATGTAGGGGAGGGATCGTCGAGATTCGTCGGGGTATTTACGATGCCTCTAAATCTGGGGATGCCCGTTTTATCACCAGCAATAACGTGAACGAGTATTATGGTGAGGAAGGTAACCAAATGAAGATCTTAGGTAAGGATGGCGTGTGGGATACCGGGGATGTTGGAAAGACCGGCTTCTACACGAAGAAGTTCTCAGACGAGGGAGTGACGGATATCTCCGGGAATAAATCAGATGCTCCATGGCCGGTGTTCCGTCTGGCCGAGATGTATTTGAACAAGGCGGAAGCCGCTATGGAATTAGGCAAGACGGGCGATGCCGCTACTGCATTGAATATGGTTCGTGAGAGAGCGGGCATCCGTACGCTTTCTGCCGGGGAGGTTTCATTGGATCGTATCCGTAATGAGCGTCGCGTAGAGTTGGCGTATGAGAATCATCGTCATTGGGATTTAAAGCGTTGGCATATCGCGCATATCAAACTGGCCGATTTCCCGACCATGGCGCTTTATCCATGGTATATCTGGGGGGAAGGTAAATATATCTTTACGACTGGTAAGGCTCCGAAACCTAATAAGGTATTCTTGGAACGTAACTATTACATAAAGATCAAGGATAGCGATATGGGTAGCAACCCGATGTTGGCTCCTAATAATCCCGGTTTCTAATTAATGAAAGGAAAAAGAATCATGAAAAAGATCATATATAATATAGCGATTGTCTTGGCGGCTTCTTGCCTCTTTGCCTCCTGTGAGGATGATAATTATGATGAGCCTAATTCCGGTATCAAAGGCCGCTTTATCGATGCGGAAACCTCCGAGGTTGTCCCGATGCCGGTACAGGGTACCAGCAGTATCCAGATACGTATGTATGAGCGTGACCGTTATTATTCTACGGGTGATGATTACTCGCAGCTTCCGGTTATCACGTATCCCAAGATCGATGGGACTTACGAGAACTCGTGGATGTTCAGTAAGCAATATATCTTGACGCTGGAGCAGACTAATTTCTATCCGGTGGATACGATGGTGGTTGATCTGAACGCCGGTGGACTGACGGATCAAGATATCAAGGTGATTCCTTACGCCCGAATCGATGTAAACAACGCCGTATTCGAGAACAAGAAGTTGAAGGTATCCTATACGATCACTCGTAGCAAGGATGACTATAAGATAGAGAATGCTTTTTTGGCTTGGCATATCAGCCCTTATATCGATAAGATGTCCGGTAACTCGGAGGAATTGGTGACTGTTGACTATACGAACGTGTCCGATAAGGATATCCTAAATACGGTATTAACCCAAGAGATCGGCTTAAGTGAAAGTGCGAGTTTCAACAATAAGGATAAGCAGGCCATCATGAAAGGAAACGGAAATAAGATGTATATCCGTGTTGGTGTAACGACAAACGGTAAGGTTAATTATAGTGAGGTCGTCCCTGTAGACGTATCTTTCTAAAAGTACTTTATTCCGGCAGAAAGGGATTGTCTCCGACTTATGTGGGATAATCCCTTCCTCTTTTAAGTTGGATAACATTAATCTATAAAGATTCCCCGTAGCTACTTATTTATCCGGAGTATAAAGCCAACAAGGGCTACGCCGACTTCTACGTGATGACCGACTTGATTCACGAGCCCGAGATGGACTTGGCTTGATCTTGTTTTTATGCTATTTTTGATGGTAGATAATAATACGTTTAATCATCAAAAAAGGAGATATGAGCAAAAGAAAGAATAACTGCTTGGGCAAGGCGGGCATCACATTTTATACCTATGCCACCGAACGCATCCGGGAGAAACGTTTAGCGGGGAAACATAACACCGCCGATTTATATAGGACTACCCGTAATTGGATCTGCGCCTTTCTGGGTAGGAGAAACCTTCTTTTCCCGGAGATAACCCCGGGCTTAATAAGCCGTTTTGTCGCTTATCTGCAATCCGCCGGCTTGCGAGTGAATACCGTGAATACATACCTCAGCAACTTTCGCTCGATTTATAACCAAGCTTGCCGGGATGGTCTGTTGCCGGCTTGCGTCGTATCGCCTTTCGCGTACTTGAACTTGAAGCGGGAAAGAGCCGGATCTAGGGCGTTGGGAAACGAGTCGCTCCGGGAGATCGTGACCTTGAAGTCTGAGGAGCCGGATTTGGCGTGCGTGATCGACTATTGTACGTTCGCCTATTTATCTTGCGGCATGCCTTTTGCGGATATGGCTCGCTTGACTACGGCGAACCTGTATGGCGAGGAAATCGTATATCGGCGTAAGAAGACGGGGACCTTAATCCGTGTCGGGATAACAGCGGGGATGCGGCGGTTGATTAATAAGTATGCGGACGCTTCTTCCCCGTACCTTTTCCCTATTTTATCTCCGGGTAGAGAGGTAGGGCATGAGGAATACAAGGCGATACTGCGTTCGTATAATAACTCGTTGAAGAAGATCGGTCGTGCGCTATCTCGCCCCATTCATCTGACCTCGTATGTTTTCCGCCATACATGGGCAACGAACGCCTTGCGGAAACAAGTCCCTTTATCGATCATTAGCAAGCGCTGGGGCATACCTCGGAAAAACAACACGTTTTTATCTGGCCTCTTTGGAACAGTCGGAATTGAATCGTGCGAACGCTAGGGTGACGGAAGAGGTGGATTTGCTTTTGGCGGCTGGGTGATGCCCTTATTCGCGAAATAAGGGGAAAGAGCCTATTCAGCATAAAAATTACCTATAATAGGCTATTTTCAACGGAAGGCTTGGCAAATGTAAAAAATATTATTGATAAACAATCACTTTTATCTATTTATTAAGAAATAGGAATTGAAGGGGATACAGATATCGTATCCTCTAATTAATCCAAATTTATGCTTATTGCGCATATATCGTGGATATGCGGTTAAAAATAGTGGTTATGCGTGTTTTTTTAGTTTATGTTGGACGTGCGATATCTCCTCCCCTTATTTCGCGAATAAGGGTGATAAACATTATTAAAAGGTAACGCCCCACTACCACGGGGCATTAAAGACAAAAAACATCATGGCAGAAGAAAAGACCATCTTGACCGTAGATCTGTACGACAACGTGTTAACCGAGAAAACCGGCGATTTCACCGGAAAGATCCGCATTACCGGAACCACGCGAACCTCAGACATCTCGAACCGCATCGTGAAGAAACGTACCGAGTATCGTCCGGAGACGATCACCAACATCCTCGACCTCTCCTACGACGAGATGATCGAGGCCCTCGCCCAAGGCCGTTGCGTGGTGAACAAGTTCGGGCAATGGCTGCTCACTATCAACGGCTCGTTCGACGGAAAGAAATCAGACTTCCGCTCTACGGAGAATAAGATCACCGTAATGTTCACCCCCAGCGCCACCCTCCTGAAGGCGCTAGAAAACATCTACGTGAACGCCGACGTAGCTACCGTGGGCCCGATGATCGAGAGCCTCACGGATTCTACCACGAACGAGAAGAACCTCCATATCACTCCAAACGCTCCGGCTATCATCTTCGGCAGCACGCTGCTTATCAAGGGGGATGATCCATCTGTAGGCGTCTACTTCACCAAGGACGAGGAGGGCGCCACGCCCGTGAAGGTCTCCCTCATCGTGCGCAACACCAAGAGCGAGATCATCATCAGATCCCGCCACTCGCCGAGGGCAGTACTGGCTGAGCGTCACTACGCAGGCGGGGGCGAATTACGGCTTGGTCGAAGGACCCGCGTACCTATAAGTTCCCCATCCTCTTGACGGTAGGTATCGGAGGCGGAGGCGATAGCGAGAGCCCGGACGAGATCTGATAAGGCGGAGAGCCTCATCTATGAGGGCTGATAAAGCCTAGGCTCTCACCCCTCATAGACGAGGCTCTCTCATGGTTCATGGCCTAGGCTCTCTCACCGGTCATAGACGGGAAGCTATGAGCATACCTGTGAACGAATGTTAAAACGATTGTTCATTATAAATATTAGCTTATGAAACTAGATTTACAAAAAATTAGTTTAAGACTGTCACTGTTGGTGATGGCTTTCTTATGTAGTGGAACGTGGATTGCCAGTGGGCAAGAGAACGCGAAAGTGATGCACAAGATCACCTATGATCTTAAGAACATGGAGCTTGTGGAAGGTCCGGCGAAGGTTGGACATGGCGAGACGTTCACCTTTAGGTTAAAACCTAAATACGAATCGTATGGGAATCCTATGAGCTATAGTGTCTCTATGGAAAATTCACAGGGGCATTTGGAGGAAGATAAGATGGAACCTAAGTTCTACAAGATATCCAATGTGACAGGGGATGTAGTTATACATGTCACAGGATATGGTAAAGCTGTGATAGGAGGATATGCCTACAGTCTTGATCGTGATGGCAAAACAGCCTGTATAAACGATGTCCCGAGTACAACCAAGAATCTGATTGTGCCGGACTCTGTGACGTTTGGTGGCTCTAAATATAGGGTCAAGGAGTTTATGTATTTTAATAATGTGCTCCCGAAGTCCCTGGCTTCCATCACATTTAAAGGATATATTCCTGTTGGTATAGCAAGTTATTTGTTTGATGTTGTTGACAAGGATAACTTGAAAATTATTGTTCCTAAGGGGGCCGGTAAGGTTTATAAGGCTTATTCAGGTCTTCCGGTACAAGAGGCTAATATCTCTGAGTCTGATGAGGGAGTAGCTCCATCCAATGATTTGAAGATTACTTATCAATCTAAGAATGTAAGTTTTGATGGGCCGGAATCAGTAAAATACGGAGAGGACGTAAATGTAACCGTTCGAAGCAAAGATGGAACGCCGCTTCGGTTTAGCGTAAGTTGCAGATCTATAGAGACAGGAGAGTATTGTAGACCGGACTTTCTGAAAATTAATGACCAAGAACAAAAGATTCAAGTACCAGCGTTGTTTGGTGATCTGCAAATAACAATAGATGGATATGAGGAATATAAAGAGGGAGTCAATACCTATGAGTTAGATAAGGCCAATGCGGAAGCTACGCTTTCTAACTATAAAGGGGGAAGTAATGCCATTATCCCTTCTCTCCTTACCGTGGGGGGAATAGATTATGCGGTGACGAAGATACAGCATTCTTTCGGGAGTTCCTTGGATTCGTTGACGGTGCCGGCCTCAGTGAAAGGTATGGGTTCGTCAATAAGGAATTGCGTCAATTTACGGACAATAAAACTCTCGTCACCGTTAATGCCGGGAATTGATGTCGAAACGCTTAAAAGCGTAGATACCTTGACTTGTAAGATATTGGTCCCGGAAGGCTGCTTGGATGTCTATAAGAATAATGATTTCTGGGGTAAATTCAAGAACATAGAGGAATACGATCCCAGTATCAAGGATTCTTATACGATAACATACGACTTGAAGAACATCTCATTGGCGGATACCGTCAAATCCATCCAGAGAAATAGTACGCTGAACCTTACCTTACTGGCGCTGGAGGGTTACGAACTGCCCGATAGTGTTGAGGTAAACGTAAAGGGATATACGTATGACAAGGCCAAGGGTACCTTGTCCGTGCCATCTGCCTCACGGATCTGAAGATCGTGGCGGAAGCCGTAATGCTAGACTCTCTCAGGATCAATCAACAGGATTCTGTAATAGAGAACGCGATAGTAGGGGATATCATGATATCAAATGAGACTGCCGCTAAAGATACCGCTACCATTCAATTGACGAACGTGACAGCTCCTACGCTGACTGTTACCCCGGAGGCGAAAGCGGAACTGGCTCTCTCCGGCACGAACCGGTTAGGTGAGATCAAGAATGAGGGCGTACTGATCTTGTCGTCGGCCGATGAACAAGCCAAGCTAGTCAATACTACGGTTGAGAATGCGGGTATATTCGCAGATAGTGTCGGCTTGATCTCAGAAGTTAGCGGCACGGGAGCTCTCGCGATCGCTCCGATCGGAGATAAGACCGTGGAAGAAGGCTCCTCCATTGACTTGATGGCTACCGCTGTCCCCGGCGAATCTTATACCTCGGTGATTTTCCAATGGCAGAGATTAGAGAATGGTACATGGATTGATAAGAAGACAACGACAAAGCCCCCAGCACCTCAAGCGATATCCTTGTCTCTCTTACGTGCTGCCGAGCCGTTGGCTGATTCTTATAAGGTAGAGGCTCCCGAGGTGGGTACGTACCGTTGCGTAATCACGTGTAAGGTGAGCGACCAGATCGCTACGACTTTGACCACCCTATCGAAAGTAACCGCAGTCTCTTCCGAACGGATCCGGTAGTGACATTCAGCGTCGTTCTTCCATCCGTTGAAGGTGCCTCGTTGAATCCTTCCGCCGGAACCTACTCCGTGGAAGAGGGTGGCAGCTTCTCTTTCTCTCTTACGCTGGAAGCGGACTACGATCAATCTACCCCTATCGTGAAAGTAGGTGATAAGGTGATTGAGCCGACCTCTGACGGTAAATACGAGATCAAGGGTATCGCGTCCGACATTACGATCTCTATCACCGGAATCATGAAAAACGCCACCGTAGGCAATGCCGAACTCGAATCCAATGACTTGAAAGTCTGGGGATCGAACGGGGTATTGCATATCCAGTCCGCTCATGTGAGTACGGCTTATCTAGTGACATTCGGCGGTCAACTATATAAGGCTTTAACCTTGCCAATTGGTGAGACGATGATAACCATTCCGCAAGGTGCCTATATCATCCGTATCGAAAATCAATCCTACAAGATCCGCTTCTAGCCATTCTTGAGGAATCGTAGGAAGGCGAGTCATTTGCGAGTGGCTCGCCTTTCTTGTTTAATAAATCTTAATATTTACCGGGGATATAAGTATCGTAAGCCATTAGAAAGTATATTCATGCGTAATCTCAATCTATTTATCATGAAATGTATATCTATCTACTTTGTGACCCTATTGTTACTGATGTCGGGCTGTGAATCCGGGCGGAGGTTCATCTTAAAAGATCTTCGTTGTGAGAACTTGGAGAATCCGGTTGCGATCGACAATACCCATCCCCATTTTAGCTGGAAAATCGAGACAGACGGGCAAACTATGCGGCAAGCGTATTTTGAGATACAAGTAGCCACGGATAGTTCCTTGCTGGCTCAAGGCAAAGCCGATCTATGGAATTCAGGTAAGGTGGAATCGTCCGCTTCCGTGATGGTCCCTTATCGAGGGAAAGAGTTGCGATCTAGTGTGCTGGCCTATTGGAAAGTCCGGGTATGGGACGATAAGGGGGAATCCTCGGATTGGAGTCCAATCAATCGCTTTGGGATCGGGCTTTTGGATAAAGCGGAATGGCAAGGGAAATATATAGGGATGCCGGATGAGAAGAATCCGATGTTAAGGAATAAGTTCGAGCTTCAAGACCGTGATGCCACATTACTCCTTCATGTAAACTCCTTAGGGTATCATGAGATCTATTTAAATGGGAGGAAGGTATCGGAAGATGTTCTCTCGCCTGCGGTATCTCAATTAAACAAAAGATCATTATCGGTGACGTACGATCTTACGCCGTACGCAAAGCAGGGAATAAACGACTTATTGCTCTGGTTGGGCCGTGGCTGGTACAGAAAAGCTACTTTTAATGCCGTTCATGATGGGCCGTTGGTTAAACTGCAATTGGACGAGATTCAAAGAAATGGCGCTACAAGTACGTTACTCGTTACAGATAGCTCTTGGGAAGGCCGGGGAAGTATGTATGGTGAGACCGGTACCGGTACTTGGTATCCCCATCAATTCGGGGGTGAATGTGTGGATGGGCGGAAGGCGTTTGCCGGATTTGACAACGGCTACGCTTGACAAACTGGATTGGACGCCGGTATTGGGAGGTGGAGGTACCCGGGATAGAGGTAAGTCCCCAGATGTGTGAGCCTAATCGAATACAAGAGATTATCCGTCCCAAGGAAATCAAGCAGATAGGGGACAGTATTTGGCTCGTAGATATGGGAAAGGCGTTGAATGGTTGGGTCGAGCTGAGTTTCCCGAAATTGCCGGAAGGCCACCGGGTCCGTATGGAATATACGGATTGGTTAAATGAAAACGAAGATTTCAAGCCACAAGAGGAGAACGGACAGTATGAGGATTGGTATATCGGTTCCGGACAAGGCAAAGAGGTATTCCGAAATAAATTTAACCACCATGCGTTTCAATATATAAGGATATCCGGTTTGGCGAAAGCCCCCGAGGAGGTAACCGGCTATCTGATTCATACGGATTATAAGGATGCCTCGTCTTTCGAGTGCTCGGATCCGGACTTGAATGCTATCTATGCGATGATCAAATATACTTTCAAGAACCTAGCTTTCAGTGGTTATATCGTAGACTGCCCGCATTATGAGCGTATGGGATACGGTGGGGATGGAAATGCCTCTTGTAAGAGTTTCCAGACATTGTATGAGGGCTCTTCCGTGTATATGAACTGGATGCAGATGTGGCAGGATTGCATCCGTGAGGATGGGGGTATGCCGCATTGCGTACCGAATCCATACCCGGCGGGAGGTGGTCCGTATTGGTGTGGCTTTATTATCACGGGATCGTGGCAGACTTATTTGAATTATGGGGATAGCCGTCTGATCGAGCGATATTATCCGGTTATGCGACATTGGTTGCGTTATGTGGATGCGTATACGGTCGATGGGTTGCTGAAACGTTGGCCGGTGACGGATTATCGGGCATGGTATTTAGGGGATTGGTTGGCTCCGGCGGGTGTCGATTATACGGCGCAGTCATCGGTAGATCTGGTTAGCAACTGCTTTATAAGCGATTGCCTCACTACGATGGAGAAGATCGCGAAGGTATTGGGGAAAGCGGAGGATGCCGCTAAGTATAAAGAGCGTCGCCAACGATTGAACGAGCTTATCCAGAAGACTTTCTATGATCCGGAGAAGAAACAGTACGCTACAGGCTCCCAGATCGATCGGATTTATCCGATGTTGGTCGGCGTGACAGATGAACAGCATATGCCCGAGGTAAAGGAAGGTTTATATCGAGAGACTTTGGAGAATTGTAAGGGCCATATCGGTTCCGGTTTGGTGGGTGTTACGATCTTGACCGATTGGGCGATAAAGAACGGAGAGGCTGATTTTCTCTATTCCATGCTGAAAAAGAGAGAGCTACCGGGATATCTATATATGATCGATCAAGGGGCTTCTACGACTTGGGAATACTGGTCGGGAGAACGTAGTAAGGTTCATAATTGTTTCAATGGCATTGGCGCTTGGTTCTGTCAGGCGGTCGGAGGGATCTTGCCGGATGAGGATGAGCCGGGCTATAAACATTTCTTTATCAAACCTCAGATACCGAATGGCGTGACGTGGGCGAGGGCGGCGAGAGAGACCCCTTACGGTACGGCACGTGTGTCTTGGACTATGGAGAACCGATCGCTTTCCCTCGATCTGGAGATACCGGCGAATAGTATGGCGACCTTTATCGCTCCATTTAACGTATCGAATTGTGTGTTAGATGGGAATAATGTAGAAATATCGGCGGGTTCGATCCTGTTGGAAAGTGGAAAACACACGCTATCGCTGCCTGCGGAATAGGAATCATATGATTCCCTTTTTGTTGACTTATGTTAATAGCTGTTTTTTAATTATTACGCCGTAAGTGTTTTATTCTATTGAAGGGTATATAGTATAAAAGGCTAAATAATAAAAAGGATCTATTACCATGTTTAAATGTAAACAGCTTTTAAGGCGAATATGTGTGGTTAGCTATGTTTTCTTGTTGTGTGGAGGTTTGGTAAATGCGTCAAATCTCGTTTCCTAAGACCAATACCCGATAGGGACTCAAGGTAATGGTGGCTTCCGGATATTTGTATCCGGGGGCTACCTATCCCTTCGGTATGATACAGTTTACCCCGACTTATTTCACGAAACAACTAGGCTTTGTTATCAATCAATTGAGTGGTGCGGGATGCGATCATATGGGAAATTTCCCTACGCTTCCGATTGCCGGAGCTTTACGGGTTTCTCCGGATAGTATCTTGAATATGCAGACTCCGGTCGGCAAGGAGATCGGAACGGCCGGTTATTACGCAGCCACTGTAGATCATTCTATACGTGCGGAATTAACCGTTACGGAACGTACGGGTATGGCTCGTTATACGTTTTCTTCCAAGGAAAAGCAGGGTACCGTGATTATCGGAGGAGGAGTAGCCGCTACCTCTATCCAAGTAGCCGCTATTAAGATTACGGGTCCTCATAGTTGCGAGGGATATGCGGAGGGTGGTGTCTTTCTGTCGGAATCCCAACTCCCTATAAGTTTACTTTGTGGCTGAGTTCGATGCGGATGCGGAGAGTTTTGGTACATGGAAGGAGGAGCGACTACATGCGAATCATACGTTTGCGGAAGGCAGTCACTCGGGGGTGTATTTTACTTTTCCGTTGAAAGAGGGGAATCAGGCGGTGCAGTATAAGATCGGTGTTTCTTATGTCTCGGTGGAGAATGCCCGAGAGAATTTGAGGGTTGAGAATCCCGCTTGGGACTTCTCTGCGGTCCGTCAGGCGACGCAAGATAAATGGAATGAATACCTCGGGAAGATAGAGGTAGAGGGAGATAACGAGGATCGCCAGATGCAATTCTATACGCATCTATATCGTTCATTAATCCATCCGAATGTTTGTAGCGACGTGAATGGGGAATATATGGGGGCGGATAGCCAAGTGCATAAGACAGCCCGAAAATTCTATACCTCTTTCAGTAATTGGGATACGTATCGTACGCAGACTGCTTTGATCGCTATGCTAGCTCCCGAGGAGACCTCGGATATCGTTATGTCTCATTACTTATTTGCCGAGCAATCCGGTGGTGGCTTCCCTCGTTGGGTACTGGCGAATATAGAGACAGGTGTTATGCAGGGGGACCCGACTCCGATTCTTGTAGCCAATGCGTATGCGTTTGGAGCTCGCAACTATGATCCTCGAACTTTACTGCGGACTATGCGTTATGGAGCAGAAGTGCCGGGGGCTAATTCCCAAGGTGTTTTGACTCGACCGGGCTTGGAACAGTATTTGGAGAAAGGGTATTACGACGCTTCGATCTTACTGGAATATACATCTTCTGATTTTGCGATTGGCCGTTTCGCCTTGCAAGCCTGCAATGATGAGCCGGTTTGTAATTGGTATACGCAACGGGCGATGAACTGGAAGAATCTTTTTAATAAGGAGACCGGTTGGTTGCAGTCCCGAAACGAGGATGGCTCGTGGAAACGTTATGATGCGGATTGGCGGGAATCGACATATAAGAATTATTTCTGGATGGTACCTTATGATTTGCAAGGGTTGATCGATAGTATAGGAGGAAAGGAAGCGGCGGAGAAGCGTTTGGATGAGATGTTCCGACGTTTGGACGCTAGTTATGGAGATGAATGGTTCGCCTCCGGTAACGAGCCTAGTTTCCAAATCCCTTGGATTTATAATTGGGCGGGGGGCTCCTTATAAGGCGCAACAAGTGATCCGGCGTATACTGAACGAACAATATAGTAGCCGTGTGAACGGTTTGCCGGGCAACGACGATTTAGGATCGATGGGAGCATGGTATGTCTTTGCCAGTATCGGTTTGTTTCCAGAGATTCCCGGAGTGGGAGGTTTCTCTGTGAATAGTCCGGTATTCCGTAAGATTGTTTTACATTTGCCCGAGGGAGACGTGATTATCAAGGGGGGTGATGAAAAAAAAGAGTATATCCATCCTTAAGTCTTGATGGAAAGAAGATGGAGGGCACTTGGATCGATTGGTCGGATTTATATCGGGGGGCGACCTTGGAATATAAATTATCCGGGAAGCCGGATAAGACGTGGGGAACTCGGATAGCTCCCCCTTCATATGGAAAATAAATATAACTTAATACTACGAATAACATGATTAAAGAAACATTATTAGTCTCTACTTTCGGCTTATTGGGATTGGTTACCGTAGCTTGCGGCTCTCAAAAGAAAGACCAGACGGCGGAAGCTGTATCGGAAACAGCTTGGTGCTTGGACGGGTTTGAGCGTCCGACAGGAGTGAATCCGGTAATTAAGCCGTTACCAACTAAGTTTTATTGCCCGATGCGGGAAGATTCTGTAGCATGGGAGGAGAGTGACACATTTAATCCGGCGGCTACGATTTACGATGGGAAGATTGTGGTGATGTACCGTGCGGAAGATAACTCCGCTCAGGGAATCGGTTCCCGGACTTCCCGTTTGGGATATGCGACCTCTACTGACGGTATCCATTTCGAGAGGGATACGAAGCCTGCTTTTTATCCGGCTAAAGATAATCAAGTAGAGAACGAATGTCCCGGAGGTACGGAAGATCCTCGTATTGCTATGACCGAGGATGGTACGTATGTCTTGCTATATACGCAATGGAACCGCAAGGTGCCTCGTCTGGCGGTGGCGACCTCAAAGGATTTGAAACACTGGACGAAGTTCGGTCCGGCTTTTGAGAAAGCTATAATGGCAAATTCAAGGATGAGGCGACCAAATCCGC
>ENA-OQDM01000893-OQDM01000893.1-human-gut-metagenome-genome-assembly--contig:-NODE-893-length-14201-cov-1.011084_pt1 | contig 14201 bp, 10 predicted proteins | sample MGYA00242772_ERZ504605 | MGnify/ENA primary metagenome ERZ504605 (study PRJEB26092, sample SAMD00036348) | human gut metagenome | host: Homo sapiens | study: EMG produced TPA metagenomics assembly of... | reverse complement strand
CCGGTGGATTCGGTAAAAACGTACTCTCGATATCCTTGCTTTGCACAACCAAAAATACGTTCCACTGGCATCTGTCCGATGACCAAGGATGGCGTATCGAGATCAAGAAATATCCGGAATTGACACAGATCGGATCTAAACGTAAGGAAACCGTGATCGGCCATAACTCCGGAACATATGACGGAAAAGAATACGGGGGCTTCTATACACAAGACCAGATTCGCGATGTCATCAACTATGCCGCTGAACGCCATATCACGATCATCCCGGAAATCGATATGCCGGGACATCAATTGGCAGCCTTGGCTACTTACCCGGAACTGGGATGCACCGGGGGCCCTTATGACGTATGGGGTCAATGGGGAGTAGCCGACGACGTGATCTGCGCCGGAAACGAGAAATCCATGCAATTCCTAGAAGACGTATTGAGCGAGGTCATCGATCTTTTCCCGTCCGAATATATCCATGTAGGTGGTGATGAGTGCCCGAAGGTACGTTGGGAGAAATGCCCGAAATGCCAAGCTCGCATCAAGCGGAAGGTATCAAGGGAGATAAGAAGCATTCCGCCGAGGAATATTTGCAAAGCTACGTGATCTCCCGCATGGAGAAATTCGTGGAGAGCAAAGGACGCCATATCATCGGCTGGGACGAGATCCTAGAAGGAGGCTTGGCCCCGAATGCCACGGTAATGAGCTGGAGAGGCATGGATGGAGGTATCGAGGCCGCCAAGCAAAAGCATAACGTGGTCATGACACCGAATACATATGTATATCTGGATTACTATCAATCAGCGGATACGGATCTTGAGCCCGAAGCTATCGGTGGTTACTTGCCGTTAGAGAAAGTATATTCTTTTGAGCCGACAGCCGGTATCTCTCCTGAAGACCAGAAGTACGTGATCGGGGCGCAAGCCAACCTCTGGACGGAATATATCCCGACCTTCTCACAGGTAGAATACATGATCATGCCCCGTATCGACGCCGTAGCCGATATCCAGTGGAGCGATCCGTCCAAGAAAGATTATCAGACGTTCCTGCCCCGTGTGGCCCGCATGACACAACTTTACGATCGCTTGGGATATAATTACGGAAAGCATATCTCGATATTAACGCCTCCCTGACCACCAATACGGAGAACGGAACACTCGACATAGCCTTGACGAAGTTGGGTGAAGGAGATATCTATTATACGGTAGACGGTAGCGATCCTACGATCGCCAGCATCAAGTATGAAGGCCCGGTACAGATCAACCAAGATTGCGAATTCAAGGCGATCGTTGTCCGTCCGAACGGTACGAGCCGCATCTTCTCAGAAGATATCTTCTTCAATAAAGCGACGATGAAGCCCATCACCTTGAAAGAGCAACCCAGCAAAGGATACGTTTTCAACGGGGCACAGGTATTGGTAGACGGCTTACGTGGAGGTAGTAATTACAAGACCGGCCATTGGCTGGGTTTCCAAGGAAAAGACCTTGACGCCACGATCGATCTAAAGGAACCAACCGAAATCCAAAAGGTATCTTTCAATACGAATGTGGTGAAAGGTGACTGGATCATGGGAGCCTCCGCCGTAACCGTAAAGGTATCCGATGATGGCAAGAATTTCAAGGAAGTAGCTTCCAAGAAAATCCCGGAGCTGCCCCAAAACGACAAGGACGGATTATATCCCCAAGAGATATCCTTCGCCCCGGTAAAGGCCCGCTATGTTGAGGTTATCATCAACAGCAGCAAACTACCAAAATGGCACGGTGGCGCCGGAAGTCCCGCATTCTTGTTCGTAGATGAGATAGAATCTTATAAGATAATGATACAGCGAGATGGCTGAGAGATACCTGCCATCTCGCTTTCTTATCTTATACTAAATAACAAATATCATGATAAACAAAAACATCTTAATTCTTTCAGCCCTATGCTCCTGTTGCTCACTATGGGCGGATGAGGTTGTCGTGCGACATTATAATTACGCCGGCCCTTACGAGGTGAAAAAGCCTTTCCTAGCAGATAGCTTGGATGTAAACAGTAAGAGATTCTCTGACAAGGAACTATTGAACACGACCGTTCCTTTCTGCAACCTTTCCCAAAGCGGACAAACCCTTGACGCGGCGTCTTCCGGAGAGCTGACCTTGCCAACCTCGGCCTCTTCCTACGCGCTACATTTGGTTTCCTTCTACCTGAATAGTGACCGCTATACAAAAGGCACCTTAAGGATCAATGGCCCTGAGATTTCAGAAGTCTACGTGGATGGACAACTCACAAAACTAACCCAAGGAGAAGCCTCGTTGACCTTGGAGCCGCGACGCTATGAAATCGTAATTAAATATTTATCTGAGAGCCACAAAGAGAATGCCTTAAAAGCCTCATTCAACCCGGAAAAAGACGCGGTGGTAACCGCGACCGTCAATCCGGAGAAACGTTATACATTAAGTGATGTATTTGATGGTAAACGCATCCAATCCGCCAGCCTGTCCCCGAATGGAAAATTCATTATCGTCTCCTATCAAGAAACCTATCCCGGCGGAAAGCAGTCCTCATTTACCCAGATACTAGACAAGGCTACCGGTTCCGTATTAGTTGAGAACGGACAGAGCTTACGCTGGATGCCTAAAAGCAATCTGGCCTATTACACCCGGAAAGGGATGAAAGGCACGGAATTGGTGACCTTAGACCCTACCAGTAAAAAGGAGAACATCCTTTCCAGCCAATTGCCTGAAGGTTCTTTCAGCTTCGGGCCTACCGAAGACTATCTATTATTCTCCATACGGGAGAAAGGACCGCAAGAACGAAAAGAGATCCAAGAGATACTGGTGCCGGATGATCGCCAACCGGGATGGAGAAACCGTATGTTTATCCATAAATATGACCTGCGAACCGGATTGTTCCAACGGCTCACCTATGGACATACTTCTACTTACATCAACGATGTATCTCAAGACGGCCACTATCTGCTATTCAGTCGCAGGGAACCGAATTTAACGGAGCGCCCTTTCTCACGTACATATATATATAAGATGGATCTACGAACCATGCATGTGGATACCATTATAAAGGTGAGAAATTCGTAAGCCGTGCCGTTTTCTCCCCGGATGCCACCCAATTACTCGTTGACGCGTCTGGAGAGGCTTTCGATGGTATCGGATTAAAGATCAAAGAAGGACAGACATCGAATACGAGCGACGGGCAATTATTCCTATACAATATAGCAGATAAAAGTATAAAGCCGCTTACGAAAGATTTTGACCCCTCTGTCGATTCCTACGAGTGGAACGCCCTCGATAAACAAATCTATATCACGGCGAAAGATAAGGACCGTGTTCGCATGTATAGTCTAAACCCGTCCAACGGAAAGATTAAGCAACTTCAAGCCAAGGAAGATGTCATCTCCGATTACTCCATCGCCAATCAAGCTTTCGAAATGGTTTATTTCGGATTAAGCGCTTCCAATTCCCAAAGGCTTTATACCTATAACCTGAAAAACGACGCCTCTTCCTGCTTGATCGATCTCTCCAAAGAGATCTTGAGAGACGTCACTTTAGGAGAAGTGCAAGATTGGAATTTCGTTTCCGCCCAAGGGGATACGATTTACGGCCGCTTCTATCTCCCTCCTCATTTTGATGCGACCAAGAAATATCCGATGATCGTGAATTATTACGGAGGAACAACTCCTACGGCCCGGGTGATGGAAAGCCGTTATCCTCGCATGTATACGCCGGCTTAGGGTACATCGTCTACATCATACAGCCCAGTGGAGCGACTGGATTCGGCCAAGAGTTCTCCGCACGCCATGTCAACGCATGGGGTAAACTTACCGCTGACGAGATCATCGAAGGCACGAAAAAGTTCTGTGAGGAGCATCCTTTTGTCAACACGAAGAAAATCGGTTGCATGGGGGCTTCATACGGAGGTTTCATGACTCAATACCTACAAACAAAAACAGATATATTCGCGGCGGCCATGTCTCATGCGGGAATCAGCGACATCACCAGCTATTGGGGAGAAGGTTACTGGGGATATTCATACAGCTCGTTGGCTAGCGCTAACAGTTATCCATGGAATGCCCGGGATATGTACACTTTACAAAGTCCGCTGTTTAACGCAGACAAGATCAATACCCCGATCTTGTTCTTACATGGAACCGCAGACACGAATGTTCCGATTGGAGAGAGCATCCAGATGTTTACCGCATTAAAATTATTGGGTAAGCCTACAGCGTTTGTCCAGGTAGAAGGAGAGAACCACCATATACTGGATTATGAGAAACGTATCTTGTGGAATAACACAATTTACGCATGGTTCGCTAAGTGGTTGAAAGATCAACCGGAGTGGTGGGACGCATTATATCCTCCGAAAAGCCTATAAAAATCAAAATAGGTCACTCTATTCACATATATCTAAAGAGTATCTTTATTAGATACTCTTTTTTTATTTAAATAACATTAGATAGTATTTATGAAACACCTTAGTCTCCGAAGAACTAAATCACTTTTCCGTTCAATATTTATTAATTATTATAAATATCTTGATAAATTATAGAACATGCAACCTATGTAAACATCTGTTATGTCTAATTGTACTATTTACAGCAAGCATTTTATTTTAATGGCTGTACGGCAAATATAAAGATATATTTGCAATAAACAAACATATTGACAATAAAAATAAACTTACACGGAACTTTGTCAATACGGATTATTTTAAGTTATATGTTAATTTAATACATTCTAGTATTAATATATAGTATTAATATGCAAATTATTTTTAACTCAATCCCGCATCAATGCTAGGAAGTAACACCAAAGTACCTTACCCTCATGAAGTTCTTCGGAAACTAAGTCAATCGACTAAGTGGCAACAATTGATTACAATGATCTAATTTATTAACAAATTAAACAAAAAGTATGTGTCTATGAAAAGGTTGACTTATCTATTACTATGCTTGTTCGCAAGTATAGCGTTCGCAACGGCTCAGACCACGAAGGTGACCGGTACGGTTATCTCGGCGGAAGACGATGGACCTATCATTGGAGCCTCTATCGTAGTAGCTGGTACTACTACCGGTACTGTAACGGATTACAACGGAGCGTTCACCTTGGATGTTCCTTCTAACGCGAAAAAGCTAATCGTTTCCTACATCGGTATGAAATCTGTGGAAGTGGCAGTAAAACCAATCATTAAAGTCACGATGGAGTCCGACTCTCAGAACTTGGATGAAGTCGTGGTTGTCGGTTACGGAACTCAAAGAAAAAAGGATGTGACGAGTGCCATATCTAAAGTAGGAGGTGAAGACTTAAGCAACTTGGCAACAGCGTCTTTCGACTCTCAATTAGCTGGACGTGCCGCTGGTGTACAGGTTACGACTCCTAGTGGCGTATTGGGAAGCGGTCCTCAATTCAAGATCCGTGGTATGAGTACGATCAGTTCTAACTCTCAGCCGTTATTCATCGTAGATGGCATGCCGATCGCCACCGGTGATAACGCCGATGGAAAAACCGGCTTAGGAATGGCTTACGCTTCTTACAATGCGATGTCTGATATTAACCCGAATGACATCGAATCCATTGAAATATTGAAAGACGGTGCGGCTACAGCTATCTATGGCTCCCGTGCGGCAAATGGAGTTGTATTGATCACAACTAAAAAAGGCTCCAAGGGACGTACTCAAGTAACTTACGATGGCTATGTAAGCGCAGCCAGCGCAGCTAAATTGCATGATCTTCTGGGAGCGAAAGATTTCGTGACTATCGCTAACGAGAAATACGAGAACTGGGGAATGAAAGGACAGGCTGTTTACGATCCGAACGGACCGGACACAAACTGGAATGATTATATTTTCCGTACAGGTTTCCAGCACAATCATAGCTTATCCGCCAGTGGTGGTACGGATAAAAGCCAATATTATGTATCATTAGGTTTCACGGAACAAGAAGGTATCATTCGCGCCAATGACTTAAACCGTTTGAGCTTAAAGGCAGATTTGACACAACAAGCGACAAAATGGTTACGCATCGGATTAAATGGCCAGATGACCCGTACCCGGGTTAATGGTGTCATGAATGACGAGAATTCATTGGGTGGCGTAGGTTTCGCCGGCACTCGTATGCTTCCAAACGTATCTGTATTCAATCCGGATGATCCTACTGGTTACAATATCGACGCTGAAAACCGTAAGACATTAGGTCGCGGAAGCAACCTTTCCTATATTGATAATGGTATCCAGAATATCGTCTGGGCATTAGACAATAACGTAAACCGTACGACCAATACCCGTGTATCAGGTGGTGGATGGGCTGAAATCACATTCATGGACGGATTGACTTTAAAGACACAAGCTGGCTTAGACATCTCGAATGTTAAAAATTTCATGGTATGGAACCCGGAATCAGGAGACGGATACGGCTATGGCGGCTTATTGGAAGAAATCAATACCACATACACGAACTGGAACTGGCAAAACGTAATCAACTTTAACCGTACATTCAATGATGTACATAATCTGACGGCGACAGCGGTACAAGAGTACACCCATCAAGAATATGAATATACGGACGCAACCGTGCAACAAATATCCGATGCTTTCTTCACCGACCATATCATTTCCAACACATTTGGTGAGAGATTCGTATCTGGAGGTAAAACGTTTATGGGATTAGCCTCCTATATGTTCCGTGCGAATTACAACTATGATAGTAAATATTATATCGGAGCCTCCGTCCGCACAGACGGCTTATCCAGCCTTCCGAAAGACACCCGCTGGGGTACATTCTGGGGAGGATCAGCCGCTTGGCGTATCTCTCGCGAAAAATTCTGGAGCGAATCAACTATTAATGATTGGTTTAACGACTTACGTATCCGTGCCAGCTACGCTACAATCGGAAACTCTGACCTAGGGAATTATTTCCCTTATCTGGGAACTTACGGGGCGAAGAAAGCAGGATCGAATACAGCTATCGCTTGGAACCGTATGGGTAACAGCCAGCTTAAATGGGAAACAACCGAGACTTTCGATATCGGATTGGATGGCTCTTTCTTTAATAACCGCCTGACATTCGAGCTAGCTTATTGGCAAAAGAACTCCAAAGACTTGGTGTTGGAAGTTCCTACAGCACCTACCGCTGGTATTCCTTACAACTCATATTTTGATAATATCGGTAAGATCAAGAACTCCGGTATGGAATTGACAGTTAACGCTACAATCATCGCTACCAAAGATTGGAACTGGCAAACTAATTTCAACTTCTCCACAGCTAAGAACACGGTGAAGAGCTTATACGGCGGAACAGACATCGTAGACAATTACACAATCATTCGTGAAGGAGAGTCATATAGATCTTTATATGGATATGATTATTACGGCGTAAACGCCGCAAACGGTAATCCGATCTGGAGTAAGGCGGACGGTTCATTAGTGCAATTCGACACATTCGGCTCTTACGACTATGCGGAATATGATCCTTCCAACCCTTCGGATGTCTCCAAGGCTTCTTCCTTGGACGCTAGCGACCGTAAGGTATTAGGTTCATCTATGCCTACTTGGTACGGAGGTTGGAATAATACAGTTTCTTACAAGAATTTCGATTTAAATGTATTCTTCCGCTTCTCCGGAGGTAATAAGATCATGAACGCTTCTCGTCAAAGCGCATTGTTCAATATGGATTTCTCCAACAATGGAACAGAAATCTTAGGCCGCTGGATTTCTCCAGAGCAACCGGGTGACGGCATGACTCCAAAAATCGGTTATGGAGACGCCTCTTCCTTATTCAATGATGGATATACGGATTCACACTTCGTTGAGAGCGGCAATTACCTAAAACTATCGACGTTAGCTTTAGGCTATACACTACCGAAGGCGGTCGTATCCAAACTGAACATGACAAAGATTCGTTTCTATGTTCAAGGACAGAACTTACTCACTATCACAGGTTATTCCGGATTGGATCCTGAGACAAACTCTCGTTTAGGTGTAGATTGGAACGGTATGCCACAGCAACGTTCATTCACTTTTGGAGCGAACATTACATTCTAATTTCACAAACTAAGAAAAGTTACAATTATGTTATACAAGAAATTATATAAAAACATTTCAGTAGTAGCGTTAGGGACAGCCCTGTTCTCGCTACCCGTGTTCACCGCCTGCGAAAGCGACGTCGTAGACCTTGAACCTGTTGACAAATTCTCCGAGCTTACGGCATACGGGACAGAAGAACGTTGCGAGTTAGCCGTAGTCGGAGCTTACGATGCCGCACAATGTGGTATGTACGTAGATCCGAATGACTTTGGGTGGGCACGCGGTTATCCTTTTGGAGCGGCCAGTATATTGCAAGGCGAAATGCGCGGTGAAGATATGAACCTAACCGCCCAATTCTATGATTATACCTATTCCGCAACCTATAACTTGACTACCGCTAATAACGTGGCGATGTGGGAAACCTCTTTCGAGGCTATTAACCGCTATAATACGGTATACGCAGGTATAGAAGGCGCGGTAGCGGCGGGTGTCATAACCGAAGAGAAAGGGAATCAGTACAAAGGAGAATGCCTGTTCTTACGTGCGTTAACCTATCACAACTTGATGATCCATTATGCCCTGCCCTACAACGTAGAAGGTAACAATAACTACGGTATGCCTATTTACACGAAAGCCGTAAACGACCCCAGCCAACTCGCTGAGCAACAAAGCATAGGCCGTTCTACCGTTAAGGAGACTTACGATCAGATATTAAGCGACCTGAATAATGCGGAAAGCATGCTTCCGGACATTATTGATGCTGATAAGATCGGACGTGCGAGCAAAGGTGCCGCCATCGCATTGAAAACGCGCGTATATTTACATATGCGTGATTGGAACAGTGTAGTTACTGAAGCTAAGAAACTGGAAGGCGGACGTTTCATTCTGGAAACCAATCCTGCCACTCCTTTCGTTTCTTACAAAGACAATCAGGAATCTATATTCTCCATTCCGAATGACTCTCAAGATAACGCATCTGTAAATGGAGCTATGTCCGCTATGATGTCTGCCCGTGAAGGTGGCCGTGCGATGTGCCCGACATCCCCTACCCTTTACAACTCCAAATTCTGGAAAGGGGATGACAAGCGTCGTAACCTCGTCCTTTATCGTGCGTCTGACGATTATTACTTCTGTGATAAATACCAGAATCCCCAAACACGTGAAGAGTACGCCCCGATCCTGCGCTATGCCGAGGTATTGCTAAACGAGGCCGAGGCTGCCGCACGTGCGGGAGACAAGACTCTCGCATTGGAGAAATTGAATCAAGTAAGAGACCGTTCTTTGGCCGACCCCGCTACACAGACGTATAAGGTAAGCGATTTCGCCAACACGAAAGCACTGGTGGAAGCTATCCTTTGGGAGCGTCGCATTGAGTTCCAAGGTGAAGGTCGCCGTTGGGAAGACATTCATCGTTTAGCGGCTGACGACTTGCTGCCGTCCGGTGGTATTCCCGCTAAAATCGAATATAACAATGTGAAGAACCAAGGCGCATTCGTTGTTGGTGGAGAAGTGAAAGCTGAATGGTTCGGCAACAGCAAACAGTTCATCCCGTACACGGATAAACGCTTTATTTGGCCGATTCCATTGAATGATATATTAAGAAACCCCACGCTAGCCGCACAACAGAACGCAGGCTGGTAGAATATAGACACACTCTTATTTTTTACTATGCAGGGGACATGAGAGGGCGAGACCGGGAGGTTCCGCCCTCTTTTCTTTTAAAACGTATTGACATAATAATTCACGGGAAATCATTATCTTTGCACTCTCTAAAAGAGGCTTATTCGTTATTTCGTGATAAATACTAATAAATCAACGATATGATTCTATTCTTTCAATCTTCAACAAAGACGGTGCTGGCTGTAGAGGCCGCGCACGCTTTCTCTCCTGAAGACACTCAAAAACTGGTTTGGTTGTTTAGCGAGGCGACTCCTGTTCAATCAGAAACATTGGAAGCTGGTACGTAGGGCCACGCCGGGAAATGATTACCCCGTGGAGTACGAACGCCGTTGAAATTACCCAGAACATGGGCCTGACCGGTATTTCCCGTATTGAGGAATATTTTCCTGTTTCTTCTGGCGACACAGATCACGATCCGATGTTGCAACGTATCTACAATGGCTTGAATCAGGAGATCTTCACGATCAGTAAAAAACCGGATCCTATTGTCTACATTGAGGATTTGGAAGTGTACAACCAACAAGAGGGCTTGGCTCTAAGCCAAGAGGAGATCGCTTACTTGAACGAGGTAAGCCAGAAGTTGGGACGTAAGTTGACCGATAGCGAGGTGTTCGGTTTCTCCCAAGTAAACTCGGAACACTGCCGACATAAAATATTCGGAGGTGTATTCATCATCGACGGCGAGGAAAAAGAAAGTTCCTTGTTCAACTTGATCAAGAAAACTTCCGCCGAGAACCCTAATAAATTGGTTTCCGCTTATAAAGATAACGTAGCGTTCAATGAAGGACCGACGGTAGAGCAATTCGCTCCCCTATCCGGTGACAAACCCGATTTCTTCGCCGTAAAAGATATCAAGACGGTTATCTCCTTGAAAGCCGAGACGCATAACTTCCCGACAACCGTTGAGCCGTTCAACGGTGCCGCTACCGGAACAGGTGGTGAGATTCGTGACCGTCTGGGCGGTGGTAAGGCATCCTTGCCGATAGCGGGAACAGCGGTCTATATGACCTCTTACCCTCGTACGGAAGGCGCTCGCGAATGGGAGAAAGTCCTAGACCCTCGTCCCTTGGTTATACCAGACTCCGGAGCAGATCTTGATCAAGGCTTCCAATGGCGCTTCCGATTTCGGTAATAAATTTGGCCAGCCGCTTATCTGTGGTTCTTTATTGACTTTCGAGCACACGGAGAACGATAAGAAATACGCTTACGACAAAGTAATCATGCTTGCCGGCGGTGTAGGTTTCGCAAATATGCGTGATGCCTTGAAGGGCGATCCGGAACCGGGCGAGAAAGTGGTTGTGATCGGTGGCGATAACTACCGTATCGGTATGGGTGGTGGAGCCGTCTCTTCCGTAAACACGGGGCAATATACAAGCGGTATCGAGTTGAACGCCGTACAGCGTGCCAACCCGGAAATGCAGAAACGTGCGGCTAACGTGATCCGTGCGATCGCCGAGTCTGACGAGAACCCGATCGTCTCTATCCATGACCATGGTGCGGGTGGACACCTCAACTGCTTGTCTGAGTTGGTGGAGGCTACCGGCGGACACATCGATATGAGCAAATTGCCGATTGGTGACCCGACTCTCTCAGCGAAGGAGATCGTAGGAAACGAGAGCCAAGAGCGCATGGGCTTATTGATGAAAGAAGAAGATGTAGCCCGTGTAAAACGTATCGCGGATCGTGAACGTGCCCCGATGTATGTGGTAGGCGAGACTACTAACGACATGAAGTTTGTCTTCGAACAAGCGGACGGCGTAAAACCTATCGATATCAAGCTGGAATATATGTTCGGTAAACCGCCTAGAACGGTTATGACAGACCATACGGTCACTGAATCTTATCAACCGGTTGTTTACAAAGAATCCGAACTTCACCATTATTTGGAGAACGTACTTCAATTGGAGGCCGTAGCCTGCAAGGATTGGTTAACAAACAAAGTAGACCGTTCCGTAACCGGTAAGATCGCCCGCCAGCAATGTCAAGGTGAATTACAATTGCCGTTGAGCGACTTAGGTGCCGTAGCGTTGGATTACCGCGGGAAAGCTGGTATCGCAACTTCTATCGGTCACGCTCCCCAGGTAGCCATGGTTGATCCGGCCGCCGGTTCCGTTATGGCAATCGCCGAGTCATTGACCAATATCGTATTCGCTCCGCTGACAGATAAGTTGGAGAGCGTATCCTTAAGTGCCAACTGGATGTGGCCGTGCCGTAACGAAGGTGAGGATGCCCGTCTGTACACAGCCGTACAAGCCGCTTCCGACTTCGCTTGCAGCTTAGGTATTAATATCCCGACCGGTAAGGACTCCTTATCCATGACGCAGAAATATGGCGACGATAAGGTGATCGCCCCGGGTACGGTGATTATCTCCGCAGGTGCAGAGGTTAGCGATATCAAGAAAATCGTCTCCCCGGTAGTAGCTCAAGACAAGAATACATACATTTATTATATAGACTTCTCTTTCGATACCTTGAAGTTGGGTGGTTCCGCTTTCGCTCAAGCTTTGAACAAGCTGGGTAATGAGGTTCCGACCGTGAAAGATCCGGAATACTTCCGTGACGCTTTCAACGCCGTACAAGATGCGATCGAGAAGAGACTCATCCTTGCCGGACACGATATCTCAGCGGGAGGTATGATCACCGCCCTGTTAGAGATGTGCTTCGCCAACGTAGAGGGTGGTTTGGATGTCAACTTGGATAAGATCTCCGAGAGCGATATCGTGAAGATCCTGTTTGCCGAGAATCCGGGTATCTTGGTTCAGGTAAAGGACAAGAAGGCATTCGAAAAGTTGATGGAAGAAGCTGGCGTAGGTTTCGCCATCATCGCCAAACCGACCGACGAGCGCCATGTATTGGTATCGAAAGACGGCATCCAATATCACTTCGGCATCGACTATATGCGTGACGTATGGTACGAATCTTCTTATAAACTGGATGTAAAGCAGAGCGGAAGCGTTTGTGCCGGAAACCGTTTCGAGAACTATAAGATGCAGCCCGTACAGTACAAGTTCCACAAGGACTTTACCGGAAAGCTTTCTTCTTACGGACTCTCAGCCGAACGCCGCGCTCCGAACGGCATCAAGCTGCGGTAATCCGTGAGAAGGGTACGCAATGCGAGCGTGAGACAGCTTACGCCTTGTATCTGGCTGGTTTCGACGTGAAGGATGTCCATATGACGGACTTGGCTAGCGGACGTGAGACTTTGGAGGATGTAACTTCATCGTATTCTGCGGTGGTTTCTCCAACTCCGACGTATTAGGTTCCGCCAAGGGCTGGGCCGGCGGTTTCTTGTATAACGAGAAAGCCAAGAAAGCGATCGACAACTATTACGCACGTAAAGATACGTTGAGCATGGGTATCTGTAACGGTTGCCAGTTGATGGCCGAGTTAGGCTTGGTTTATCCGGAGCACGAGAAAAAGCATAAGATGGTTCACAATGATTCCCATAAGTTCGAGTCTAACTTCGTTAGCTTGGAGATCCCGAAAAACAACTCCGTAAATGTTCGGCTCCTTGAGCGGCACGAAGTTGGGTGTATGGGTAGCTCATGGTGAAGGTAAGTTCGAGTTCCCCTACGAGGAGAAGGAGTACAACATCATCGCTAAATACAACTACGATGGCTATCCCGCCAACCCGAACGGTTCTCCTTGGTCCGTTGCCGGTGTTTGCTCAAAGGACGGCCGCCATTTAGCCATGATGCCTCACCCCGAACGTGCGATCTTCCCTTGGCAGTGCGGTTATTACCCCGCCGACCGTAAGGAGAACGACGAGGTCACTCCATGGATCGAGGCGTTCGTGAACGCTCGCAAGTGGATCGAGAATAATAAGTAAAAATAACAGGGGTTGTTTTTAGCGTTCTTTGAACCTTAAAAACAACCCTTGTTTCTATATCTCCTTAAAGTTTCTTGGTAACCGCCTTTTGATTGAACTCATCCACACGGTAGAATAGACTTTACAACGAATCCACGATTTTAATATCCAAGCCGGTACAGGGGGGATTATCGGTAACTATTACTTTATACAACCGTAATATCCCTGCAACACCCCGCTAATATCTTTGCCTCCGAAATTAATAGACACAGAATTTAATAGAAGAATCATGGAAAGGTTATTTAAAATCAGAATCTTTACGGTTATGTTCTTTTTAGCCGTAGCTTCTATAGCAGCGAACGCTAAAGAAAGTAAGAAGGAAGGTGACAATTATCATGCAAAGCAAATTCTCATCGTAGGTTTGCACGATAACGTGAAATCAAACTATTTCTACAATGGGATGATCGCCGAAGAGACCGGTATGAAAGCGGATAGTATCGACCAAACGTATAATACGATCATCGCCGAGAATATCGCCGCATCCGTAAAGAACGGAGATTGCAAGGTTTATTCCGGCAAACGCTACACAAGTGACCGGACAGGTACTGAATGAGATCAAGGTTAACGGGGAGAGCGAGGATTGCTATTCCGATCTTTCAGCCGTGCCGACCGAAGAGTTACAAAAGGTATTGGATAATGCTGACGCTGATTA
>ENA-OQDM01000892-OQDM01000892.1-human-gut-metagenome-genome-assembly--contig:-NODE-892-length-14222-cov-1.945087_pt1 | contig 14222 bp, 16 predicted proteins | sample MGYA00242772_ERZ504605 | MGnify/ENA primary metagenome ERZ504605 (study PRJEB26092, sample SAMD00036348) | human gut metagenome | host: Homo sapiens | study: EMG produced TPA metagenomics assembly of... | reverse complement strand
TTTTCTTTTAATCCCTGTTGCTGTTACTTTATTAGAATTATAAGTTTCCCCCATTGTTATCCTGTTCATCTTTTACTGCTGTTTGTTCTGCCTCGTACACCTTGGCATTTTTCATATTATGTCCTTCACCAATGATCAGTTTTGGAACATTTGCATTTGAATGATCATCATTTGTCTGCTTTGGTGTATACCATGCAAAATTCAACTCCGTTGCGATTGCTTCCTGGTGACAATGAAATTTGTGTCCAGTCATTTTTTTAAAGTTTCCCATTCTTTTCTCCCAACGATTCCACTGTGCCGTTGTTCCCATTGTCTGTGCAATGTCTGCTGCATTTGTCTTGCCCATCTGGAGCGGCACTTGCAAATACTGGTGCTACATTTGTTGCAGAAAGTGTCAATGCTAATGCACTGATCATCATTTGTTTTCTCCAATTAGATCTCATATATACCTCCTGATACCTTTGTCTTTTCATATCTTTCTGACTCTTAAAGGATTCTATCATATATATGTAAATTCTAATTGCATTGAATCGTAAATAATATGTAAAAAAAGATTCTGAAATATCAATCTATCTCAGAATCTTTTTGATGATGTTATATTATCATTTTGTGCACGTGAACGCAATATCTTTTTTGTACAAAATTTCCATTTTGTTTTTATGCGATTTTCACTATTTGTTACTTCTTTCACATATTTTACTTGTTTTACAGTATTTTTTCCGGCATTTATTCACACTTTTACATCTATAAAATGACTTGCTATGCTTATTATGAACGTGTATCATATGGCATTTTATCATGTGCACCAGAACGCAATATTTTATTTCCCCTTATACCCTAGTAGAGTTTATGTAGAATATTGTTGTATTTCAACACATAAAGAGTTATACTTATATGTAGTTTTATTTAAAATACACAAATGCATTTTTCATACTTTATTTAGCCGAACTATAAGGATCAAAGCTTCTCTCAGAAATCCCTGAAACGCATGATACAGGAATGAAATATCCGGAAATACAGGAGGCTTCCTTAATCCAGATCAATGGGGTATCCGCATCTGAAGCAGCAAACTTCCCTGATTCGGTTAAATTCATACGAAAAACACAGCAGAAAGGACTTATCCCTATGAGCGACTATAATTTAGAGACTAAATGTATCCACTCCGGCTATACCCCATCCAAAGGCGAGCCTGTGCACTTCCTGTCTATCAGAGCACCACTTACAAATATGACACCACCGACGAAATGGGCCAGTTATTTGATCTGAAGGCAGACGGATATTTTTACACCCGTCTCCAGAACCCTACCAACGATGCCGTAGCCGCAAAGATCGCAGATCTGGAAGGCGGTGTTGCTGCAATCCTGACTTCTTCCGGACAGGCAGCCAACTTCTACGCAGTTTTTAATATCTGTGAGGCAGGCGATCACGTTGTTGCCGCTTCTACCATTTACGGAGGAACCTTCAACCTTCTTGCCGTCACCTTCAAAAAACTTGGCATTGACTGTACCTTTGTTGATACCGATGCAACAGAAGAAGAGATCGCTGCCGCATTTAAACCGAACACAAAGGTTCTCTTTGCAGAAACCATCGCCAATCCGGCTCTGGTCGTCCTGGACATCGAGAAATTTGCACACGTTGCACACCAGAACGGCGTGCCTCTTATTGTAGATAACACCTTTGCCACACCGATAAACTGCCGTCCCTTCGAGTGGGGTGCAGATATCGTTACCCACTCCACCACCAAATATATGGACGGACATGCCGTTCAGGTAGGCGGCGCCATTGTCGACAGCGGTAACTTCGACTGGGATGCCTACGGCCATAAATATCACGGCCTGACAGAGCCGGATGAATCCTATCACGGCGTCATCTATACAAAGCAGTTCGGAAAAAAAGCTTACATCACTAAGGCTACTTCCCAGCTGATGCGTGATCTGGGTTCTATTCCGTCCCCGATGAACTGCTTCCTTCTGAACCTCGGTCTGGAAACGCTTCCGCTGCGTGTTGAACGCCATTGCTCCAACGCCCAGAAGATCGCAGAATACCTAAACGCACACGAAAAGGTTTCTCATGTAAATTATGCAGGACTTCCGGAGGATAAATATCACGCACTGGCTCAGAAATATATGAAGGATGGCCGTACCTGCGGCGTTATCTCCTTTGAACTGACCGGTGGCCGTGATGCAGCAGTCCGTTTTATGGACAGTCTGAAGCTTGCCACCATCGCAACTCATGTTGCTGCTTCCATCACTATGGTCCTTCACCCAGCCAGCCATACCCACCGTCAGATGAACGACGAGCAGCTGGTTGAAGCAGGCGTTTCTCCCGGAATGATCCGTCTTTCCATTGGTATCGAAAATGTGGATGATATTATCAAAGATCTGGATCAGGCACTGAAAAATGCATAAATAACCAATTCAAAAAGGAAGGATACATCTGCTCATGCATGATGTATCCTTCCTTTTTATGATATATTTTCTCCTACTCTCAATTATGGCATTTCCGCAAATTACCTGCATCCTGTTCTGAACGGCTTTCTTCTGGCGCATAAATTCCTGCAGCTACTGCAAGTATCTGAAACTACCTTACAAAATCCATTATTCATCTTTTTCCAGCTGTTTGATCAGCTGGTTCACATATGTAGAAAGCCCCGCCACCAGGACTCCCTGTGTCGTGGATGTAAATACTGCCATTGCAATATCCTGTGCATTTTTACAGGAACAGGTAGCAAAAACATAAATTCCGCATATAAGGATCCCTGCACACCCCAGTATCAGCGGAATATATTTGTCCTTCACAGCCTGAGCCTCCTTCAGTGCGATCCCCATAAAATACAAAGCGATCGCTGTGATCAGCAATTCCGGTTTAATATAATCCACAAGCGCTTCCATAAATATTCTCAGTATCTCCCCTGCCGCTTTGATTTATTTTATGAATTTCTCCAAAAAATATTTCATAAATTCCCCAAAAATGTTAGCTATGTGTTAGCTATTGCTGTTTTTTCGCACTTTTTGAGAATATTTTGTTCTATTTTAGAGTAAAAAGAAAAAGACCGCAAACCCTGAGGTTTGCAGCCTTTCCCACTATTTTCGTTATCCGAAATTAGAACTTGCCAGCGTCTGCAGCTTCCTGTACGGAAACAGCTACAGCAACTGTCATACCAACCATCGGGTTGTTTCCAGCGCCGATAAGACCCATCATCTCTACGTGAGCCGGTACGGAAGAAGATCCTGCGAACTGAGCGTCAGAATGCATACGTCCAAGTGTATCAGTCATACCGTAGGAAGCAGGACCTGCTGCCATGTTGTCCGGATGAAGTGTACGTCCTGTACCACCACCGGAAGCAACGGAGAAGTATTTCTTTCCTTTCTCGTTGCACTCTTTTTTGTATGTTCCTGCTACCGGATGCTGGAAACGAGTCGGGTTTGTGGAGTTTCCTGTGATAGAAACGTCAACGCCCTCTTTCCACATGATCGCAACACCTTCCGGAACGCTGTTAGCGCCGTAGCAGTTAACCTTTGCACGAAGTCCCTCTGAATAGGATTTACGGAATACTTCCTTAACCTCGTTCTTATATGGATCATACTCTGTCTCTACATATGTAAAGCCGTTGATACGGGAGATGATCTGAGCAGCGTCTTTTCCAAGACCGTTCAGGATAACACGAAGAGGTTTTTTACGAACCTTGTTTGCTTTCTCAGCGATACCGATCGCACCCTCAGCTGCTGCGAAAGACTCATGTCCTGCAAGGAAACAGAAGCAGTCTGTCTCTTCCTCAAGGAGCATCTTTCCAAGGTTTCCATGTCCAAGACCTACTTTACGTGTGTCTGCAACGGATCCCGGGATACAGAAAGCCTGAAGGCCTTCTCCGATAGCTGCAGCTGCATCAGCGGCTCTTCTGCAGCCTTTTTTGATCGCGATAGCTGCACCTACTGTGTAAGCCCAGCAAGCGTTCTCGAAGCAGATCGGCTGAATGCCTTTGATCTGATCGTAAACGTTCAGTCCTGCGTCTTTAGTGATTTTCTCAGCTTCTTCGATAGAAGCGATTCCATAGCTGTTTAAAACAGAATTGATCTTGTCAATTCGTCTCTCATATGATTCAAATAAAGCCATTTCCTGTAACCTCCTGATATTTTTACCTTACGAAGTGTAATTACTCTTTTCTTGGGTCGATGATCTTAACAGCATCTGCAACACGGCCGTACTGACCTTTTGCTTTCTCCCATGCTGTGTTCGGGTCATCACCTTTCTTAATGAAGTCAGTCATTTTTCCAAGGCTTACGAACTGATATCCGATGATCTCATCGTTCTCGTCAAGAGCGATACCTGTAACATAACCCTCAGCCATCTCAAGGTAACGAGGTCCTTTTTTCAGAGTTCCATACATTGTACCAACCTGAGAACGAAGTCCTTTTCCAAGGTCCTCAAGACCAGCGCCTACTGCAAGTCCGTCCTCGGAGAATGCAGACTGGGAACGTCCGTAAACGATCTGAAGGAAAAGCTCTCTCATAGCTGTATTGATTGCATCACATACAAGGTCTGTGTTCAGTGCCTCCATAACGGTAAGTCCTGGAAGGATCTCAGAAGCCATAGCTGCAGAATGAGTCATTCCTGAACATCCGATTGTCTCAACAAGTGCCTCCTGGATGATTCCCTCTTTAACGTTAAGGGACAGCTTACATGCACCCTGCTGCGGAGCACACCAGCCAACACCGTGTGTAAATCCGGAGATATCCTTTACTTCTTTTGCCTGAACCCATTTTGCTTCTTCCGGGATCGGAGCGGCACCATGATGTACGCCCTGTGCCACTGGACACATTTCTTCTACTTCGCGTGAATAAATCATTTTAAAACTCCTTTCAAGTATAGATTGACTGATGTTATTGAGAAAAAAAGTTCGATAACACCCTACGGCTATTTTCTCACAAAACCGTTGTTTCGTCCAGTCATATTTGATAAAATTTTGCCATAAAACGCATAATATTGGTAGTTATTCCGGCAGTATTGCATGCCTAACTGTCAAATATTTCTGGCAACTACTGTATGTATGTGATAATATATTAGCAAGTTTAACCCTGGAGGTATATTTTTCATGAATGCATCTGTGGATTCTGTTTTTCCAGAAAAATACCGCATTCTCAGCGGAAGCGCTCTGAAGATGATCGCGGTCATCACCATGCTGATCGATCATATCGGAGCTGTGCTGCTCAGTATGTATCAGCCTGCACAGAAAATCCTGTTTACACTTTTCGGCAGAGAATATACTGTATATCTTATTTTCCGCGATATCGGAAGAGCTGCTTTTCCCATCTTCTGTTTTCTCCTGCTGGAAGGCTTCCGGCATACACGGAGCCGGTTCCTCTATGGAAGAAATCTCCTTCTTTTTGCGCTGCTTTCAGAAATTCCGTGGAATCTGATGTTTACAAATACACTGCGTTACGAAAGACAAAATGTGTTTTTCACGCTTTTCCTCGGATATCTGGCCTTTTGTGCCATCGAATATTTCCAGACCAGACCTTCGATGCAGCTTCTCTGCATCCTGGGACTGCTTGTTGTTTCCATTTTTCTGAAAGCAGACTATGGATGGCGGGGGTATATCTTCCTGCTGATCATGTACTATATGCGAAACGATAAACCAGGCCAGGCAATCCTCGGGAGCTGCTGGCTTTACTATGAATGGAGGGCCGCTTTTGCCTTTCTGTCCATTAACCTGTACAATGGAAAAAGAGGCTTCATCCGCGGAAAATCAGCAAAATATTTCTTCTACTGGTTTTACCCAGTCCATATTATGGGACTGGTCATACTTCGACAGCTTTTGTTTTTATCTTAATCCCGCCCTCTCCCGGTCGGTTCAGCCTTCCACAACCAATACCGTTACATCCATCACCCCATCAAAAAAAAGCTGCACTCTCTCAAAAGTGCAGCCTAAATGCGTGTCCAGAAGAATCTGTTTCTTATTTTTTCTTTACGATCTCTTTTGCATTTTTATAAATGGAATCTGCAGGAACACATCCACGTACCGGTGACAGCGGGTAGATATTAGAATTCCGTCCGATCACAGTACCGGGATTCAGCACAGAACCGCATCCGACTTCAACATGATCTCCGAGCATCGCTCCGAATTTCTTAAGACCGGTTTCGATCTTTTCATCCCCGTCTTTTACGACAACCAGCTTCTTGTCTGATTTTACGTTAGAACAGATCGATCCGGCACCCATGTGGGACTTATATCCCAGCACAGCATCTCCAACATAATTATAATGAGGAACCTGAACCTTGTTAAACAGCACTGCATTCTTAAGCTCTGTGGAATTTCCCACAACTGCGCCCTCACCAACGATAGCCTTGCCGCGGATAAATGCACAGTGGCGCACCTCGCGTCTCTGCCAATGATAGCCGGTCCGGTGATACTTGCAGTCGGCGCAACTGTAGCGGATCTTGCGATCCATACATTTTCGCCCTTCTCCTCATATTCAGAAGAATCCAGTGTTTTTCCCAGCTTAATAATGAAATCTCCGATCTCCGGAAGAACCTCCCACGGATAGGTTTTTCCCTCAAAAAGCTCTGCTGCAATGGTCTCATTCAGATCCAGCATATTGCTGATAGTAAAATCTTTCATCATGATGATCTCTTTCCTCCCTGTCTGGAAGCTCGCTCCGGCTTCCTGTAGTTTACAGCGGCCACATCAAAAAACTGCCGCAGGTTATACTGATAATTGCTTGCCTCCACCTGCCGGTACGTACCCGCACAAAATGCTCCAGCTTGTCCATATATTCCTGTTCCGTGATGCTGCCCTCTGCCACATAGGTGAGCCCCTTTTCCCAGCTTGCCGTAAGCTCCGGGTTCAGAAGCTGCCGGATAGAACAATTTACCACATCAAAGATCATTTCCCCAAGAAGCGTTGGAGTGATCACCTGGGTCTTTTTGTTCAGTGCCAGATATTTGATGTTAAAAAGCTTCTTCAGGATCTCGGCACGGGTAGCACTGGTGCCGATCCCGCTTCCCTTGATCTGGGCTCGAAGCTCCTCATCCTCGATCAGCTGTCCTGCATTTTCCATGGCAAGGATCATGGAACCGGAATTGTATCGTTTGGGCGGTGAAGTCTCACCCTCCTTGATACTCAAACCGTTCACAGGAAGTATATCACCCTTTTTCAGCTTCTGCAACGCCTCCAGGAGCACAGTATCACAGGAAACCTCGTCTTCCTCTCCATTTCTGTTTTTCTCACTGTCTGAAGCCCTTTTCCGCGAAAAAGAATTCGTGGCAATCTTCAGATAGCCTTCTTCTTTGAGAACCTTAAAGGATGAAAAGAATGCCTCGCCGTCCAGCTTCGTCACAAGACTCACCTTCTGATAAACGGCCGGCGGATAAAAAATACACAAAAATCTCCGTACAATGGTCTCGTACACACGCTGTGCAGTAAGAGACACGCTTCCAAGCGCATTCAATCCCTGACCGGTAGGAATGATCGCATAATGGTCTGTGATCTGCTTGTCATTCACATATCTGGTCTTTGCAATGCTTTTCCAGGATTCCATCCCCAAAACCTCTGCCGCCGCCGCACCGGCCTGCTGATAATTTCGAAGACCGGATATATTCTTGTATATCTCCTTGGCCACTGCCGTGGAAAGAACTCTGGCATCCGTTCTCGGATAAGTCACCAGCTTCTTCTCATAAAGCTCCTGTACGATCCGGAGTGTCTCGTCCGGACTGATCTTAAACAGCTTTGAGCACACATTCTGAAGCTCCGCCAGGTTAAAAAGAAGCGGCGGATTTTTGTTTCTTTTTTTCGTTCCACCTTTTCCACAATACAAGAAAGGGGCTGATTCACCATCAGCTGATCGATCAGCATCTGTGCATGCTCTTTTTTCCTGAAGCCGTTTTCTTTATAAAGATACGGGGACTGGAAATACCGGCTGCCTTCCACAGCCCTCCATTCACCGTCAAAATTTTCGCCTGCAAGTCCAATGCTGCCAAGGACACGGTAGAAGGGTGTCTTCACAAAGACACGGATCTCCCGTTCTCTCCGCACCACCATGCCAAGAACACAGGTCATCACACGCCCAACTGCAATGGCCTGATATTTGGAATGGAGATAATTGGTGACACTGCTTCCGTAGCGCAAGGTCAGAACTCTGGAAAAATTGATTCCCATAAGATAATCTTCCTTTGCGCGGAGATACGCAGATGCTGCCAGATTATCATACTCCGAGATATCCTTCGCTTCACGGATCCCTCTTAAGATTTCTTCCTCTGTCTGGGAATCGATCCACACACGTTTCTGGACTTTTCCCTTTACTCCTGCCATCTGGGCTACCAGACGGTAGATATATTCACCCTCACGTCCGGAGTCGGTACACACATAAATGGTATCCACATCCGGCCGGTTCAGCAGTCCTTTTACGATCTCGAACTGCTTTTTGACCCCGGGGATCACTTCATATTTAAATTCGCGCGGCAAAAAAGGCAGGGTATCAAAACTCCACCTTTTAAACTTGATATCATATTTTTCGGGATAGCTCATGGTAACCAGGTGTCCTACACACCAGGTTACCACAGAATCATCAGATTCCAGATATCCGTCTTTTCTCTGACCGTTGATCTTCAAAGCCTTCGCAAATTCCTGTGCCACGCTGGGCTTCTCCGCTATGTATAAAGCCTTTGCCATACTATTTATCTGCACTCATCTTTCTAAGCGGCCATGCCAGAAGCACACCTCCGCCAACTATATTTCCCAGTGTTACGATCACCATGCTTTTAAGCATAGCGCCGACAGACAATCCTGGCACCATACAGAATGCAACTGTAAAAATACCCATATTTGCAATACAATGCTCAAATCCGCTGACAACGAAACCTGAAATACAGATCACGATCATCAGGAACTTACCTGACTCACTCTTCAGCTTAATGCCGCAGAGAACAGCAAGACAGACGAAGAAATTACAAAGTACCGCACGGAAAAACATCTGTCCTGCCGGAATACTCAGTTTTCCGTTTATAAATCCGGCAAAATAATCTGCTGTACCGGACGCTCCGGCACCTACAAAGATCAGCGCCAGGATCAGGCATCCCACAAAATTGCCGATGTAACTGATTCCCCAGACCTTTCCAACATCTTTCCATGATACGCTCTTGTCATACGCACCAAAAGCCATTACCAGATTGTTACCGGTAAACAGCTCTCCTCCTACCATTGCGATCAGCAGGACCGCAATAGAGAACACGATGGCTCCAAGGAATTTCCCCCATTCCGGGAATGTCTTGGAAAATACATTTCCAACAACGTTACTGTAGATCATCGCCACATCAATAAAAAATCCGGCCATGATCGCCCGCATAAAGTATTTTCCGAAATTGCTGTTCAGTAAGTTTATCTTACCCTTCGCAGCGGTTGACAGTTTCTCTACATCCTCCCTGTTCATAAATAGCACCTCCACATATTTTTAGCAAGCGTGGCACTTTGTTGCTGCTTCTTTGTTCACAGCAACACGCTTTCCGGAAATCTGCTTGTTATATTGTAACACTTTACTAATTATTTAACAATAAAAATGCGAAAATTTTCAAAAATTTTCGTTTTGTTACATACAACAAACAATATCCGTTTTATACCAGAACACGATAGATGCCATCCCAGGCCAGTTCCTTTTTTTTCAGGAATTTTTCTGTTTCCTCCTCTGATTGCTCCACGCATTTCCATGCCAGTCCGCACTGGGCACTGATCTCTGAAGGGATCGGGATCAGCCTTCCCGGAAATTCAGATTCCCTGGCCGTTCTTTCCATTTTCATGGCAGCCGTGGTTGTGGAAAATGTCACAACTGTAGTAATTACTTTTCTGCGCATATCTCCTTTGTTCCTTCCACATACGCAAAAACAGGACACCGGAAAAACCGATATCCCGTTTCTGATGATTTTCTTTATTTCCTGTAAAGGATCCAGTTCTTATTTAGCCTGGATATATCCTTTCGCTTTCAGAGTTTCTGCACAGAGAACTGCTCCGCCTGCGGCACCTCTTACTGTGTTATGGGAAAGTCCGATGAACTTGTAATCATAAACAGTATCCTCACGAAGACGTCCTACAGATACTCCCATTCCATTCTCATAGTTTACATCCATCTGTACCTGCGGACGGTTGTCCTCCTCAAGATACTGGATGAACTGCTTCGGAGCGCTTGGAAGCTCAAGCTCCTGCGGAAGTCCCTTAAACTCAACCAGCTTCTGGATCAGCTGCTCTTTGGTAGGTTTCTTGCGGAATTTAACGAATACAGCTGCTGTATGTCCGTTGAGGACCGGAACACGTACACACTGGCATGTGATGACAGGTGTGGTAGCCGGAACGATCACGCCGTCCTCGATCTTGCCCCAGAGTCTTAATGGCTCCTTCTCACTCTTCTCTTCCTCACCACCGATGTACGGAATGATGTTGTGCTCCATCTCCGGCCAGTCCTTGAAGGTTTTTCCTGCTCCGGAAATAGCCTGGTATGTAGTGGCAACTACTTCATACGGCTCGAACTCTTTCCATGCGGTAAGTACCGGAGCGTAGCTCTGGATAGAGCAGTTCGGTTTAACAGCTACAAAGCCGCGTTTTGTTCCTAGACGTTTCTTCTGGAATTCGATAACCTCGAAGTGCTCCGGATTGATTTCCGGAACTACCATCGGAACGTCCGGTGTCCAGCGGTGTGCGCTGTTGTTGGACACAACCGGTGTCTCTGTCTTTGCATATTCTTCCTCGATTGCCTTGATCTCATCCTTCGTCATATCAACTGCGGAAAATACAAAGTCAACAGTAGCTGCAACCTTCTCAACCTCGTGGATATCCATAACAACCAGCTTCTTTACTGCCTCCGGCATCGGAGTATCCATTTTCCATCTGCCGCCTACAGCCTCCTCGTAGGTCTTGCCTGCGCTTCTCGGGCTTGCCGCTACAGTAACCACCTCAAACCACGGGTGATTCTCCAGAAGAGAAATGAATCTCTGACCAACCATTCCAGTTGCACCTAAAATACCGACTTTAAGCTTTTCACTCATAATAAAACTCTCCTCATCTTGTGTCCCTCCATGGCACACATTTGTCTTTTCTGTAAATACTATACCAATTTTTCCTAAAATGCAAGCATTATCTTAATTTTTTTCAAGATATTCTTTATTCTGAGCGATCACCTGCTCCATCACGTCCGGTCCCGGCGCTCCCAGAGTCACACGTTTTTCCACGCAGGTCTTCATACTGATGGCTTCATAGATGTCCTCCTCAAACACAGGACTGATCTCTTTGTACTCGGAAAGCGGAAGCTCATCCAGAGAGATTCCCTTATCCAGACAGAGAAGGACCAGTCTTCCGACGATGCCGTGAGCATCACGGAACGGTACACCGTGGTTAACCAGATAGTCTGCTGCGTCTGTGGCGTTTGTAAAGCCTCTCTTTGCACTTGCCTCCATGTTGGCTTTGTTGAACTGCATAGTGGAAACCATGCCGGTAAACAGGGCGATACAGCCCTTTACGGTGTCGATGGCATCAAAGGTCAGCTCCTTGTCTTCCTGCATATCTTTGTTGTATGCAAGCGGGATTCCCTTCATGGTTGTGAGAATAGATGTCAGCGCTCCGTAAACACGGCCTGTTTTTCCACGGACAAGCTCTGCGATATCCGGATTCTTCTTCTGCGGCATGATACTGCTGCCTGTGCTGTATGCGTCATCGATCTCAACGAAACGGTACTCATTGGAATTCCACAGAATGATCTCTTCTGAAAAGCGGCTCAGATGCATCATGATCGTAGAAAATGCACTGAGAAGCTCGATGACATAATCTCTGTCAGATACGGAATCCATACTGTTTCTGGTTGGTGCATCAAAGCCGAGAAGCTCTGCAGTATAGGCACGATCCAGCGGATAAGTGGTTCCTGCCAGTGCTCCCGCTCCAAGCGGACAGGTATTCATTCTCTTACGGATATCAAAAAGTCTGTCACGGTCTCTGCGGAACATCTCAAAATATGCGCCTACATGGTGTGCCAGAGTTACCGGCTGTGCCTTCTGAAGGTGGGTAAATCCCGGCATGTAGGTGTGAACATTCTCTTCCATGATCTTCTGCAGGGCAAGAAGAAGGTCCTTCAGCTCCTTATCTGTCTCATCGATCTCGTCGCGGACATAAAGCTTCATATCCAGAGCTACCTGGTCATTACGGCTTCTTCCTGTGTGAAGCTTCTTTCCGGCATCTCCGATACGGTCGATCAGGTTTGCCTCCACGAAGCTGTGGATATCCTCATACTCCGCTGTGATCTCCAGCTTGCCTGCTTCCACGTCTGCAAGGATACCGTCCAGTCCTTCTGTGATCTGCTCCTTTTCTTCCTCTGTCAGGATCCCCTGTTTTGCAAGCATGGCAACATGTGCCTTGCTTCCACGGATATCCTGTCTGTAAAATTTCTGATCAAAGGAAATGGATGCGTTAAAATTGTAAACCAGCTTGTCCGTTTCTTTTGTAAAACGGCCTCCCCATAACTGTGCCATATTGATTCTTCCTCACTTTTCTTTTTTGCGGCAGAACTGTCTTCTCCGGACATACACGAGCTCCGTCTCCCGAACGTCTGCACTTTTCTGTGTTAGTGTAACATATTTTTATAAAAATGCAAAGTTTTTCATAATTATACGTTTGCTGTCTTCAGCCGTTGTTACTGTTCACTCGGTTCTCAGTAACCAGCCGTTCTCTGTCCATGGCTTCTTTCTTTGAAAATACACAGCCGCAGTAATTCTGCCGGTACAGAGCATGCTCATGAGACAGTTCAATAGAACGCTTGTAGCCATTCTTTTTCTTAAAATCTGAAGTCAGATGTGGCACTTTATAGATTTCTGCCAGCTCCTCGCCAATCTCATTGATCTTCTGTGCATTTTTCAGCGGACTGATACTTAATGTTGTGGTGAAATAATCATATCCGCCCTCCTTCGCCAGCTTTGCCGCCTCTTCCATCCGCAGGCGGTAACACCGAAAGCACCGTTCTCCTCCTTCCGGAACATCTTCCAGGCCTTTTGCCATTTCATAAAATTCCTTCGGGTCATACCGGCCCTCCATAAGAGTTACCGGATGGACAAATTCCATCTCCCCGATCAGGCGGCGGATCTCAGCCACACGGTGTGAATATTCCTCCACCGGTGCGATATTGGGATTATAAAAAAATATCGTGATCTCAAAATACTGTGACAGATATTCCATCACATAGCTGCTGCATGGCGCACAGCAGGCATGCAGAAAAAGTCTGGGGGTTTTCCCTTCTTTCTGGTTTCTTTCAATCAGTTTATCCAGTTCTTTCTGGTAGTTTCTCTTGTTCAATGTTTGTAATTCCTTTCTCTATGACTGTTTTCAGGCAGACATCAAAGTATGCATCTCTGCCATTGGCCTTCTCATGTTTCAGACATATGATAATATTATATCATTATCTACGAAAAGGAGGCAACATCCATGAATCCTGTCCTGAAAGTGCGGGACGTGTGTCTCTCCTATCACACATTGTCCGGTGAGACACCCGCCCTTTCTCATATATCCTTTGACCTGATGCCCGGTGAATTCCTGTCCATTGTAGGACCTTCCGGATGCGGAAAATCCACTCTTCTGAATCTCATTGCCGGCCTGCTCACTCCGGAGCACGGTTCCATTACTCTGGGAGACCGTCCGGTATCCTCCGGCAGTGCCGCTGTAGGATATATGCTCCAGAAGGATCATCTTCTGGAATGGCGGAGCATCTACAAAAACATCCTTCTCGGCCTGGAGATCCGGAAAGAGCTCACACCTGAAAAACTGGCACATGCAGAAGCCCTTCTTCAGACCTACGGTCTGGACCGTTTCCGTGATGCCCGCCCTTCCCAGCTTTCCGGCGGAATGCGCCAACGTGCCGCTCTGATCCGGACCCTGGTGCTGGAACCGGAGCTCCTTCTTCTGGACGAACCATTTTCCGCTCTGGATTACCAGACACGCTTAAATGTCAGTGATGATATCGGAAAAATCCTCAAAAGCTCCGGCAAGCCTGCGATCCTGGTCACTCATGACATCTCCGAAGCCATCAGTATGGCCGACCGGGTACTGATCCTTCTGCACGTCCTGCCACTGTACGAAAGATCATTGATATCGATCTGGATATCAGCGACCGCACTCCCCTCTCCTCCAGAAATGCTCCGGATTTTAAAAAATAATTTTAACATCATATGGAAGGAGACTCAATGAAAATGACCTGAAATTT
>ENA-OQDM01000891-OQDM01000891.1-human-gut-metagenome-genome-assembly--contig:-NODE-891-length-14255-cov-2.254459_pt1 | contig 14255 bp, 15 predicted proteins | sample MGYA00242772_ERZ504605 | MGnify/ENA primary metagenome ERZ504605 (study PRJEB26092, sample SAMD00036348) | human gut metagenome | host: Homo sapiens | study: EMG produced TPA metagenomics assembly of... | reverse complement strand
ACCTGGTCTGATAGTCCGCATTAAAAATTTCATGTTTGGAAGCCGGCATGCAGACAAGCGATGCCGTCTCCACACGATTTTTCAAAAACTGCGATCGCACGATTATCCACCATGTGGTCATTCCCTGCTATAAAGATCAAAACCGGAATTTTAATCCGCTCCAGATTCTTTTTCCTCATCAGCGTTTCTGTTGCCCGCATCGCTGCCAAAAGCCATCCATAAGTACTGCCATTGGTCTGATATCTGGAATTTTTCAGCCTCTTTTCAAAAATATAATCATAGCGCTCTCTTGAAATACAGCTGCTGTGTTCAAAATCCGGCCTGCTGTCAAACCCCGTCTGCCCCGCCGCATAATGTTCACCTCTTTTGGTTCTCACATAAAAATCAGCCGTCATTTTTGCCACCCACCACGGATACTTTCCAGTCTGCATCCGAAACATCGGTGAAGAAAGGATCGCACGTTCAAATACTTTCGGATGTTCCTCGATATACCGCGCCGCGACCGCACCTCCCATGGAATGTGCAAATAAGATGCGGTGCCGCTCCATCCGGTAATTCATTTTTTTCATAAAGCAGTCTAAATCTTTGATATAATCTTCAAAATCACGGATATACACTTTCTGGTCATCCGAAACCTCACGTTCTGAATAGCCGTGCCCGCGGTGTTCTAAGATATAAACGGAACAGCCCTGCCGCAGAAAATAATAAATAACCTCGTTATATTTTTCTGCAAACTCGCTGAATCCGTGTGAGATCACAATACAGGTATCTGCCCCCGCTGCCAGATATTGCTGATAAAAAATGGCCGCCCCGTCATAACTGTGAAAATAAGCATACTTCTGACATTGCTTCAGGTACGGTTCCACCAGATTTTTCTGCCAGGTCAGATACCCTTCGTCTGCAAAATACAGACTGCCTGCCGCATTCATAACGCCGCCATTTCTTTATGCTTCAACAATTTCACCAACTCCGGTGTCAATTTCCCATCACTGTACTCTTCCGCAATTTTTTTGCCGCGGTCTGGGTAATTTGTGATCATTGCATCGGCACGCGCCGCACAGACGAGCCGCATATATTTTTCCTCATTTACCGTCCATACATGGACTTTCTTTTTCTGCCTCCTGCACTCTTCCATAAATCCTTCATACTGAATGTTGTAAAGTGCCGGGTGCAGTGCATCTGCTCCCACAACATACGAAGCGTAACTAACCGGATTGATGATTCCATCGCTGTATAACATTCCTGTCTCTGCTTCCGGATTGATCTCTTTGATCTTTTGTATGGTATAGTGATTAAAGGAGGAAAAAATCACACGTTCCATGAGTCCCATCCGCTCTGTGAGATCTAACACACGCTCCTCAATTTCCGGATAAAACACGACTCCGGTCTTGATTTCCACATTAATGGTCAGATCTGTCGGTTTTATCAACGCATAGACTTCCTCTAACGTGGGTATCTGTGCATGTTCATACTCCGGATGTGTACGGTTAAAATTATGTTTGATCAGCTTCGCGTAGGCATAATCTTTTACCCAGCCGCTTCCATCACTCACTCGGTCGATCGTTTCATCGTGGATGACAACAAGTTCTCCGTCTTTTGTGAGCTGCACATCCAGTTCAATTCCATCTGCGCCAAGCTCTACCGCTTTCTCAAAAGCTGCCATTGTATTTTCCGGTGCATAACCGCTCGCACCGCGGTGTCCCCACACGAGTGTTCTTTCCATCTCTTCTCCATTCCTGCCGGTTTCTTCCATCTGCGCACTAAATCCGCCTGTCCGGCATCGATTCTTTTATTTCTCTCATCTTTACCCTATATCCTAAGCGGATATTGTAAAATGGGTGTGGGGGTTTATGTAAAAAATGGGTAAAAAATTACAGAACCACGTTTTTGTGATTCTGTAATATACCTTATAATGTTGTTGGCACAAATAGTGCGTTCAGGTTTATTGATTGACAAATTGCGCAAAGCCGTGCCTGTTTTGTTCCGTTGTCCGAAAATAAGAAAAGCTAAGCCTGCCTGTTTTACTTTTTCTCGGAGTGACGTGAACGGCGTTCAACGAGCCATCCTTGGCTCGAGAAGCCTTGTTCTGCCATCCGTGGCAGAACATCACTGTGGATAGACAGGCAGACTAAGATTTTCTAATTTTCTCCCAAAGTCACAAAAGTATTCTCGGCTTTGCGCAATTTGTCAGCCGCCAGGTTGTGAAGCACTATTTGGTTTTAACATCATATATTTTGATGCCGGAATTCCTTTAATCCTTATGCGCTGCCTCATAAACGTTATAGCATGCCGCTGCCCCGATCACAAGCACTGCGCCAATGACTGCCGTGCGCCCGATTGTCTCACCGCAGAAGATCGCAACTAAAATTGGATTTAAGATCGGCTCTAATGTAGAAGTTAAGGATGCCGTGACCGGCGAAACACGATCCAGGCCCCTCGATAAAAAGATGTAGGATAATCCAAACTGGATCACACCGAGAAGGATAATACAGATCCATGCCTTCGCAGAATGATCGGTCTCCCCCAAAAACGAGGCAGTCCGATGCTAAGGCTGATCACATGGGATGCCAGCAATGACGATTCAAAATCAGCTCCCGGAAAACCTTTCATCATCATAACCAGCGCATAGGTAAATCCCGAAAATACCGCAAGCAGATTTCCCGCCATTCCCCCGGCGCTCAGGGAATCTAAAAAGAAGCATAAGATACCAGCAAACACGACCGCACATGCCACCACTGCCGCTTTTTTCGGTTTCTTCTTATATAATGCCCACATCAGCAGAATCACAAAGATCGGTTCTGTAAACTGAAGCACGATCGCATTTGCCGCCGTCGTCATCTTTGTCGCTGAAACAAATGTCAATGCCATGACTGTGTTGCAGACGGCTCCAAACAGTACCGTCTTGTTCCATACAAATTTTCGTTTTGTGATGACCATATACGATGCGATCAGCATAAATGAAAAAATACTGCGGATTCCCTGGATCGTGATGGAACTCCACGGAATCGACTTTATCAGAACACCTCCAGTGCTGAAACATACTGCTGAGAGCAGCACATAGATGGTTCCCTTCATACTTTCTTTATCTAATTGTTTTTCCTGCATTTTATTCTCCCTCCCATTTTACCGCATTCCCAGCGCAAGCAGCACAAGTACCGCGAGAAAAATGATATTTGCCAGATGAAACCACAACAGATAATACCCCTTCGTGCGGTTATAATTATGCGCATATATTTTATAGGAGATCAGGCTCGCCATGGAGGCGATCAGTGTGCCAAGTCCCCCTAAATTTACACCAAGCAAAAGCTGCTTTAAATCACCCGAAAAACCGGACAATAACAGTGCCGCCGGAACATTGCTGATCACCTGGCTTGTGGCAATTCCCACCAGAAGTTCCCTTCCGTTAACCAGTGAATGCAGTATTTCCTGAAACGCCGGCAGCCGTCCGATATTTCCTGTAAAAATAAAGAAAGCGATAAACGTAAAGATCAGGCAGTAATCCACCTGCCCCAGTACTTTTCTATCTGATAAAAACACAGACACAGCCACCGCCGCAAGCAAAATATAATACGGCAGGATCCTTGCCACGACCAAAAGCGCCATAAGGAATAAAACCGCATACATGCCGGTCAGTTTTTTGTTCATTTCCTTTTTTTCTTCCGAAAAATGACAGTCTGTCAATCTGATTTTTCTTTTTCTTGCACTTAAAACGAAAATCGTCAGGGCAAGCAGCACACCGGAAACAACCGTATACGGAAGCATCAAGACAAGAAACTCCCCAGCATTCATTTCTGAGAGATTATATAAATACAAATTCTGCGGATTTCCAATCGGAGTCAGCATACTTCCAAGGTTCGCCGCTATGGTCTGAAGCACGATGACCGGCACCATAAGACGCTCCTGCCCGCATTTTTGCAGCGTGAGAAGTGCAAACGGAACAAACGTCAAAAGCGCAACATCATTGGTAATGACCATGCTTGAAAAGAAACACAGAAAAACAAGAACAAATGCCAGCTGCGCCGTATTTTTCGTATGCGCAAGAAGCCGCCGCCCGATCTCATCAAAGATTCCATTATTCTGCACGCCCGCCATAATGATCATCAGCGAAAGCAGGATCCCAAGCACGCGAAAATCAATATAATCGATATATGCCTGATCCGGATGCACAAAAAAAGCGGATATTACAGCTAAAATGGCTGCAACGACCAGCACTGTTTCTTTTTTTACAAATGCTATGATTTTCTCTTTCATATATATGACACCACCCATAAAACCTACCTGTCTATTCTAATCACTTTCCCCCCGGATGTAAACAAAAAAAGCGCATGATTCGTCTGCTTCTGTACACACTATAAAATAACAGACACATAGCTATGTAAAATCACATTTGCTATGTAAAATCAAACTTTTGTATATGAGTGAATCAATAAAATGCGTGAATATAGCGCAAGAATGGAGCATATGATGTACACCCCAGTTACACTTCCGGTTACAAATGAATACGGTTATTTTGAAATACGGTTAGAGAGCATCGGCGGTCTCGGCGCAAATCTCTGCGGAAAAATGCTCGGCGAACTCGGTGCCTTATACCTTTCCTTAAACTCCTTAAGTTTTTCCAGCTACGGATCTGAAAAACGAGGTTCACCGGTAAAATCCTATATCCGCTGGAGTCCCGCTTCCCATCCACTGCGCATCAACAGCCCGGTATTACAACCGCATGTACTTGGCATTTTTCACGAAGGGCTGATCGGGACTTACCCAGTATTAGACGGGATTTCCGCCGACACAAAAATTGTTTTAAATACACCTTTATCCTGTGATGAAGCGGCAGAAAAATACAATATTTCCACTGGAACGCTGTATTGTCTGGACGCACTCTCCATCGCCATGGAATCCAGATCCCGCATTAACATGGTTATGCTCGGTGCGATCGCCAGAGCGTGTCCTTTTATCCCGATGGATTCCATTGAAACACTCTGCAAAAATACTATTGGGAAAAAATATCCGGCACTGATCGGGGCAAATCTGCAGGGTTTAAAAATGGGGTATGAACATGCTTCTGAAAAAAAGATTCCTGACAGAACTGCTTCCCCTTCTCTCGCAAAAGAAACTTATATCTGGGGCTACAAAAACGCCCCGATCGGCGGGATCAATACACGCCCCGGCAGCACGGTATCAAATGACCTCTCCCCCTCCCGCGAAGGTTATATTCCCCTCTTTTTGCAGGATCGGTGCATCAACTGCGGACTCTGTGATTCTACCTGTCCGGATATGGTATTTCAGTTTGCACCGGGAACTTATAAGGGGAAAGAGGCAATGGTCAACCAGGGACTTGATTACAGACACTGCAAAGGCTGTCTCCGCTGCGTGGATGTCTGTCCGACTCACGCTCTGGTAAAAGCAGAAGAAAAAGATTACCCGGACAAGCCGCATTCCATGCCGGATCAGGATCTGCTGCCAGACTCTGTCCGGTACCAGAAGACCGGCGCAAATTCCTGGATCACCAGTGATTCTTATCTTGATGAAAAACGTATTGACGGAGGTATCGTATAATGTCAGATCAGCAGCAATCAACAACACAGGCTTTTCCATCATCGGATCAGCAGCAATCATCAACACAGGCTTTCGTAAAGAAAACCGCTGCCCAGCGCGAACTCTACGAAAGTGGAAATGAGCTTGCCGCCTACGCCGCAAAGCAGATCAATTATCATATCATGGGATATTATCCGATCACCCCCTCCACACAGATTGCGGAAAATCTCGATCTTTCGGGTGCAAGAGGCGAGCACAACATCCGGCTGATCGCCGCCGAGGGAGAACACAGTGCCGCCGGTATCTGTTACGGTGCTTCGGCGGGCGGCGGACGCGTATTTAATGCCACCAGTGCCAACGGTCTGCTCTATGCCTTAGAGCAGTTTCCGGTGCAGTCCGGCACACGCATGCCGATGGTCATGAATGTCGCCTGCCGTACTGTCTCCGGCCCTCTGTGCATCAAAGGTGATCACAGCGATATCATGTATCTTTTAAATACCGGCTGGATCATTCTGTTTGCGGATGACCCGCAGATGGTCTACGATTTCAACCTGATCGCCTTGAAACTTGCCGAAAAAGTGAATCTCCCGGTTGTCGTTGCCTTTGACGGTTTCTTTACCAGCCATCAGAAACAAAAATGCATGGTCTTTTCTGAAGATGAAACCGTACAGCACTTTATCGGGAAAAAACTCTCCTGTGACAATCCCGAAATCTCCGCTTTTGCCGGAAATGACTCCACCGGGGAGAATCGTTTTTACAGTGTACTCGACCTGAATCACCCGGTCTCTGTCGGCTCCTATATGAATGAACCGGATATCATCAACAACAAATATCAGCTTTTTCTCGCCATGGAAGAAACACGAAAAAAACTTCCCATGCTGTTTGATGAGTTCGCCTCCCTCTCCGGAAGAATGCATACTTTTTGCCGCGGATATTTGTGTAAAGATGCAGATATTATCCTTTTTCTGCTCGGTTCCTCTTTTCACCCCGCCACAGTTGCAGCAGATACGCTGCGCAAAGAGGGCATCCGCGCTGGCGTCGTCACATTAAATGTGCTTCGTCCATTTCCATCTGACGAATTACGCCATCTCTGTATGCATGCAAAGACGATCGTTGCCGCAGACCGTCAGGACAGCTACGGCGCCGGCGGCGGAAATATGTCCTTAGAACTGCGCGCCGCCCTGCAGGATATCACGGATTCCACACACCCGATCCGGGTACTGACCCGCATTTACGGACTTGGCGGGAAGGATTTTTTTGTGGAGGATGCTGTTGCGCTGTTTCGTGAAGGACTTTCGCCTGATGCCAAAGCTTTTGATTACTATGGCATCACGCCGGGTACGACAGAAAATTGCCCACAGCCACAGTATTATGCACCCCTCACCAAAGATCGCCAGTCCCCCGATGTCACAACCTGCACTTTCGATCCTGCAACCGGAAAAATGCTTGTAAAAGGTGGATTGATCAAAGACGCCACCGCCATGCCCAAGCGGATCGCCCCGGGAATCGGAACCTGTCCCGGCTGTGGTATACCGGTCAACTTAAATCTGCTGTTAAAAGGGATCGAAGGAAATGTGGTCTTTCTGTTCCAGACCGGCTGCGGCATGGTGACAACCACTGCCTACCCAAAAACGGCATTCCGCATCCCATATATCCACAACCTGTTTCAAAATGGAGCTGCTACTTTAAGCGGTCTGGTGGAAGTATTTGAGGAACGGCAAAAACGCGGGGAATATCCCAAAGGCGAGATCACATTTATCATGGCAAGTGGTGACGGCGGCATGGATATCGGCATGGGTTCTGCACTCGGAACGGCACTGCGCGGACATCATCTGCTCTTATTTGAATATGACAACGGCGGATATATGAACACCGGTTACCAGCTTTCCTACTCTACCCCGATGGGTGCGAAAAGCTCCACCTCCCACCTCGGAAAAACACAGTACGGAAAGACCTTTTTCCACAAAGACATGCCCCAGATCATGGCCGCGACCCACCTCCCCTATGTGGCAACCGTCGCCGAGTCGAACCCACATGATTTTATCAAAAAGGCTGCAAAAGCAGCTGCCTATGCAAGGGAATTCGGCACCGCCTATGTAAAGGCGCTCTCCGCCTGCCCGCTCAACTGGAATGACCGTCCGGACACAGAACGAAAAGTCATTGCTGCCGCCGTAGACTGCTGTTATTTTCCGCTCTATGAAATCGAACGCGGCATCACATCACTGAGCTATGATCCAAAAAAATCGCATAAAAAAATCCCCGTCACGGAATGGTTTTCCATGATGGGGCGCACGAAACATCTTGCCACCGAAGAATATAAATCGGTTGCAGACCAGATTCAGGCAGAAGTCGACAGACGCTATGAACGTCTGGCAGCATGTGCCGAACATCCGCTATTGTAATTTTTACGTCAATGATTTGACCACCGACACAATTCCTGCGATTACAAGCAGTATCAGTGCAATATAAACCAGTCCTGAAACAAATAACCCGATCAAAAACAACGGGAAGATAATGATCGTAAGTAAAACTTTTAAGATCCCCCAGGATGCCTTGAAAGCAAACAGGATCAATTTTCCAAATACGGCAAACATTAAAATAATAAACAATGCTGTTAACATAGTCTTTTCTCCTTATCATGCAGATTTTTCATACAGTGATTAATTCTATGTTAACAGTTGTCTGTCTAATGTCAAGTACCTGCTTTAACCTCTGCGAAACCATGCTTTCATCACATCAAAAATCTGAACCAGTTCCTCTTCCTCTATAATGTAAGGAACCATGGAATACATGTACTTTAAGAACGGACGGCAAAAGACTCCTCTCTCATATGCAAACTGCTGGAATCCTTCAAGGGCTGCTCCATCGTGCACTTCCACACAGGTACAGCCGCCCATAATACGCACTTCTCTGATCCTCGGATCCGTAAATCCGTCCATCTCACGGTGTGAAATTTCTTCAATGCGTTTGATTTTTCCCATATAATTTTCACGTTCAAAAATCTCAATCCCTTTGAGTGCTACGGCACAGGCAAGTGCATTTCCCATAAAGGTCGGTCCGTGCATCAGTGCATGACGGTCATTATCGCTGTAAAATGCATCAAATACCTTGTGGTTTGCCACTGTCACCGCATGACCGATATAACCTCCGGTCAGTGCCTTTCCGAGCACTAAGATATCCGGCAGTACCAGATCAGCCACAAAACGGTTGCCGGTTCTTCCAAATCCCGTTGCAACCTCATCAAAGATCAAAAGTACATCATACGCATCACACAATTCGCGTGCGCGTTTCAGGAAAGAAATATCATACATCCGCATTCCGCCTGCACCCTGCAGCAGCGGTTCCACGATAAAACAGTTCAATTCGTCATGATATTTCTCAAATGCCTCCTCCAGTGCCGCGATTTCGGTCGGTATATGAACCACACCCGTTTTTTCTTCAAATGCGAAATGATAATCCTCATCATCCCCCACTTCCATCGCCTTAAACGTATCCCCGTGGTAAGCATGCTCTAATGCAAGCACAAGCGGACGTTTTCTGCCCTGATTTGTATTGTACTGTAATGCCATCTTTAAGGAGACTTCCACCGCAACACTTCCGGAATCCGAGAAAAAGCAGTAATCCAAATCTCCCGGTAAATACTCCTGCAACTTATCCGAAAGCTTCTGCACCGGCTCATGTGTCAGTCCGCCAAGCATGACATGGCAGAAATGATCTGCCTGTTCTTTGATGGCAGCCGTCAGTTCCGGGTGTTTATAGCCATGGATCATACACCACCAGGACGATACCGAATCGATCAGTTTCTGATCTTTCGTATAAAGATAAACACCCTCGGCATCTAAAATTTTATAAGGTTCCCGCATTGTTTTCATCTGTTCGTAAGGATACCAGATCATATTTTTACTCCTCTTTTATTCTGTTCTCAACTACTTAACAGTCTGCTGCCAGATAGCTGCAAAATTTCATACATATCAACTTTACTCATATAATCCCGTAAGTGCTTCCACATCCATCTTAAGCTCCGTGTCCCCGTCCTGTACCTCGCAAGTGTCGGCAGTCCGGTCATATATTCGCACATAAAGATGTTATCGTCCTCCATCACATCCCCCGGATGATAATGGTTGAATATGATTCCCTTTAACGGCAAATGATGTGCCTTCATATACTCTGCCGTCAGCACAACACTGTTGATCGTGCCAAGCCCGGCATCTGCGATCAGGATACTGGAAAGTCCAAGCTCCGACACCACATCTTCAAGCTGGATCTTTGCCTCATCAAAACAGATCGGGCACAAAATACCACCGCTGCCCTCCACGGTCACATAATCATATTTATCACATACTGCCCGGTAGCCATCTCTGACCACAGCCATCTCCACCGGATGTCCCTCGATCCGTGAAGCAAGATGCGGTGAATATGCATGTTCATATACATAAGGACACATTTCCTCAAGCGGCTGTGTAATCCCCGACATTTTCTGCACAAACAGGGCATCTCCGGGGATCAGTGAGCCGTCCGCCCTGCGGTCATTTCCACTCATTGCCGCTTTATAATATGCCGCTGACTTTCCCTCTTCTGCCAGCTTTTTTACGATCAGCCCGGTCACATAAGTTTTTCCGATATCCGTCCCGGTACCCGTGATAAATAAAGCTTTGCTCATATCCATCCTCTTTTCTGTATTCTTTCCTTTCACATAACAAGGACATTTCTTTTCCATATGACGATTCTTACTATGCCTCTGACTTTTCTTCTGTCCAGTACACCGGTGTCACATCACGGCCTAAATCTTCTAACATCCGTCTGTCGCTGCGGATCGTTGCGCATGCCACCGTTGTCAGCATGTTTCCGGTAATGGATGCGGATGCCCCTGCCTGGAATGCAATTTCCCCATCGTTTGTCAAAAGTGCCCTTCCCGCAGCAAGACGGATATTGGCATCCGGGTTGATATAGCGGAAAAATGCGATTGTGCGCAAAATATCAGCCTCAGACAGTCTTGGCAGACCTTCTAACGGTGTTCCCGGTATCGGCATCAGTGCATTGATCGGAATCGAGTCGATGCCAAGTTCTGCAAGACTGACCGCCATATCCAGTCTGTCCTCCCACGTCTCTCCCATGCCGATGATTCCGCCGGAGCAGGCGCACATTCCCTCTGCCTTTACTTTTTTCAATGTCTCGATCTTCATGTCATAGGTATGTGTCGTGCAGATATTTGGGAAATTACGTCTGGATGTCTCTATGTTGTGATGATAGCTGGTAACCCCCGCCTCGTGCAGTCTGTGCAGCTGTTCTGCAGAAAGAAATCCCATGGAGGCACACAGATCGATCTTACACTCTTTTTTCATCGTCTCATATGCATGGATCGCCTTGTCAAATTCCTCTCCCGTCAGTGCTCTTCCCGCTGTAACGATAGAAAAACGATCAACGCCTTCCCGCTCATTCATTTTGCATGCTGCCAGAATCTCTTCCTCCGGAAGGAAATCATACTCCTCACAGTTTGTATGATGGTGCGCCGACTGTGCACAGTATTTGCAGTCCTCCGGGCATCTTCCGCTGCGCCCGTTGATAATTGAACACAGATCTACTTTATCCCCGATCCGTGCTTCCCTGATCTTATCTGCTCCTTCACAGAGCTCCTCAAGATCACAGGTCAGGAAAAATGAAAGGTCATCTTCCTTGTGATTCTTCTTCCGTTAATAATTTCTTCCGCTAATGTAAGTGCATTCATTTCTTTTTCTCCCGCTTATCTTTCGGATACTGCGCATAATCCCAACGCAGATCCATGTATTTGTATCTCATGAACCATATCTGCTGCAACATCTTTAAGATTCTTACCCGCACTGCCTCATAAGCAAGCACCGGTCTGACACGCTTTGCCACCACTGCCCCAAGAATACTTAAGGCAATGTCCCCCGGCACCGCTAAAACAAAGCAGTACAAAAACAGTGGTCCTGCCGCAATCGGCGTATTAATCACAAAATTACAGATGATATAGTAATAAATCATACCGACTGCATAGACACAAAACAGTCCTGCCAGATTTGCCAGAAAGTACCGTGCAATGGTCTTTTTTTCCATATGTTCCGCAATCCATCCAGTCACAAATGTACCCACTGCAAATCCGATGATATATCCAAAACTGGGTTTAAACACATACCACAGTCCGCCGCCCTCCGAAAAAATTGGAAGACCAGCCAGCCCAAGCAGCATGTACGAAAGTACAGACACCGTTCCCAGTCTTGAACCAAGCAGCAGACCTGCCAGCATCGTAAACAGGTACTGCAGGGTAAATGGCACGACCGGTATCGGAATTTTGATAAATGCCCCGACTGCAATCAGTGCAGTAAATAATCCACAGTAAATTACGCCCTTCGTTTTCATTTTTTGTTAACCTCCGCTCATCTTATAGTTAACAATATTACTCAAAAAAGAGTGTAATGTCAACTTTTTATTTTCATCAAGTTAACATTACACACTTTTCAACAATCAAATCACTCTGTTGTTTCCAACATTAGAATGCACATTCTTCCGTTATAAATGAAAATCATCTATATCTCCATCAGCCTTCACCTGTCATATCCGGCATCTGCTGCATACTTTCGGATCACTTTCGGAATATTCGCCTGATTATAGGAAAGCACCTCTATCTTCACTCCCATTGCGTATTCCTCTTCCCCTTCAAACTTCTGCTCGCCACCCTTTATCACAACTTTTGGCCGTTTCACATCAAAACTGTATTCCATTCCTGTCAGAACACCGGATTTATTAATGGTATATGCGATCCGCTCATTCTGATAGCCTGTTTTCTGATACTGTTCGTAATAGACGGACATCTTATCCATCTGCTCCGTATCGTCTTCCACCTCCATACCAGCCGGTTCTATAAGATCAAGCGCCTGATCTCTTTTTTCTTTCAACTGCTGCCCTGATAATGAAAAATGATCTGCGTCGCCCCGTCATCTAAGTCTACACATTCCGCAGAAACAACGTCCTCCTCACGGTAGCCAGGATTCGTAAGTGCCTGATAATTTGGAATGTCCGTCTCGTACTGTAGCCATTCCATTGGCTCCAGACTCCTGCCTGGTAAGAATTGACCGTAACCCCATCACAAAATTCCTTTAAAAACGTCATGGCACCATCGGCATCCGTATTCTTATACTCCGCTGCCCAGGTTTCATCTAACAGGTCAGCCCAGATCTCCTGCGTCTGCTGCACAATGTCCTGGCTCCCGGAATAACTGTTCGTTACCAGATAATGCACATTATTCACTCTGCGCAGTCCCCGCATGCCTTCTAAGACTTTTCCTGTCTCCTCGCTTGCGACTCCGCCTGCAAACATGCTCTCCAAAAATAATACCCCGGAAAAAATAGTGACTGCAACTGCCCGAACTGATTTTTTATCCATAGGGCTCCTCCGATCTCTCATCACGATCCCATTCGTGGTTTTTCCTGCACCATTTCATGGTATCATCATTTTCCATCAAATACAATCGTTTATCAGTCCAAGGCGCTCAAACGCATGCAAAATTCCATCCTCATCAATATGGTCTGTCACCATGTCTGCCAGCCGCTTTACCTCATCCCGCGCATTTCCCATCGCTACGCTGATCCCGGCGTACTCCATCATCTGAAGATCGTTCGGTCCGTCACCGATCGCAATACAGTTTTCCCGTGAAATGCCGACATGGTTCAGATACCGCTCCATGCCTGTCGCCTTGTTAATGCCATTGATCCCGATCTCGCCCGCAAAATCACCCATTCCGTCCAGACTGATCGCCACTGCATCAAAATATGGTTCCATGTCCGCATGAACCTTTGCGACCGGAAACGGTGCGCCGTAATAAATGATCTTCTCATTTTTTTCGTTTTTCCATGGCTGCTCGGTCAGGTGCATCCGTCCGATCAGGCGGTCTAAGCGCTCTTTACTCATTCCGGCATCCCGGTAAACCTTTAACATGCCGTCGCAGCTTCTCTGGTTCAACACCACACCGTCATCCGCCTGGTAACAGAATAAAAATCCATTGCTCTCTAAATAATCAAAACTGCTTTTTCTGTGTTCCTCATCAATATATGCATGATAAAACTCTTTTCCCTCGTCCTCCACAAAGGCTCCGGCTCCACCGACGATCCCGGAAAATCCAAGTTCCAACAGTGCATCATAGATCTGAAAACGGCTGCGTCCGCTGCATACCACCATCCGGTGGCCGTTTGCCTGCGCCGTACGGACTGCGTACTGTGCGGACTCCGGGATCTCGCCTTTTTCGTTGACCATTGTTCCGTCTACATCAAGAAATACTACCTTTTTATCCATTCTACCACTCTGCCAGTCTGCAGATATTTTACTGGCTGATCCTTTCTGTTACCTATGTATTTATTTCAGTCTGTAAATATAGCATATCTAAATTTGCTTCTTATGAGTTAACTATAACTTTCAACTAGTGTATTGGCACATTGATTTTTAGCATTACAACAACTTCCTATTCGGAAGCTGTTGTAAACCTAGGATACAATGAACTCAACTTCACTCTTGCATCGGCAGTTCGGAACTGCCAATTAACTTTTGCTGCGACTGTATTACGCTCGACTTCCCACGCAGCTAGCTCTCCACGAAGTTTTGCAATGTTTTCAATCCTTCGTGACAAACACTGTCTGGTCATTACATTCAGTTCTATTTCTGCAATGTCAAGCCAGCTTCCATGTTTGGGTGTATAGTGAATTTCCAAACGC
>ENA-OQDM01000885-OQDM01000885.1-human-gut-metagenome-genome-assembly--contig:-NODE-885-length-14330-cov-2.646554_pt1 | contig 14330 bp, 16 predicted proteins | sample MGYA00242772_ERZ504605 | MGnify/ENA primary metagenome ERZ504605 (study PRJEB26092, sample SAMD00036348) | human gut metagenome | host: Homo sapiens | study: EMG produced TPA metagenomics assembly of... | reverse complement strand
CGTGCCGCCACCGGCGAGAACGCCGTGGTGGTGAACTGCCGCAGCGCGGATATCATCGTGGGGCCCATCGGCATCGTGATCGCGGATGCCCTGCTGGGTGAGATCACCCCCGCCATGGCCGCTGCGGTGTGCCAAAGCGGGGCCAAGCGGGTGCTGATCCCGGTGAACCATTGCGACAACTACATCGTCGGCGTGCCGGAACAGCCCATCGGTGATCTGGTGGCCGCTGCAGTGCAGAAGGTGACCGACCTGTGCGGCGGCAGCTCCTGCTGACCTTAGAAAACTGAAACGACAACACCCGCCGGGTGGCTTCTGCAAAACAGCAGAAGGCCCGGCGGGTGCTTTTTTGTTTGCGGTTATAGAGGAGATCAGATCAGGCCGTTTTCGGCGCAGAATGGTAGATGCCGTCCTCGGCGCAGGAGCCGCAGAGGTGGGTAGCAGCGGCCTTGAGGTCGGCAGAGCCGTTGGCCATGGCCACGCAGGTGCCTACGGCCCCGAACATCTCCAGATCGTTGTTGCCGTCGCCAAAGGCCATGGCGTCGGCTTTCGGGATGCCATAGGCCTGCAGCACGACGGCGATGCCGTTGCCCTTGCCTCCGGCAGTGGGGATGATGTCCACGGCCCGGTCCCACCAGGCGGCGATCTTGGCTCCGTGCACATCCTGCAGGATGCGGCTGTACTCGTCCTTCCGGCCGCCCATCATGATCTGGTACACGGTGCCGGAGGCAATGGTGTCAAAGTCGGGCGTTACCGGAACGGGGATCTTGGCCACGGCAAAATAATCGTCCAGATCCTGCTCGTTGCCGTTGGCGGCAAGGGTGCTCTCGGTGGCCACGCACAGGGGGCGGCCCAGGGCGGCGGCGTTCCGGCGCAGCGTGCGCACGTCCTCTGCCGGGATGGGGCTGGCAAACAGCACCCGGTTCTTATCGTAGCAGTAGGCACCGTTGAAGGTGACCAGTACGTCAAACTGCACACCGGGGAAATCCCACAGTGGGACCGTCATGGGGGAGCGACCGGTGGCGATGGCCAGCCGGATGCCGTTTGCCTGCAGACGATGCAGGGTGTCCAGCATGAGCGGCGTCACCTGCTTTTTCTCCATGTCGATGAGAGTGCCGTCAATGTCGAAGAAGATGATCCTGGGTTTGCGCATAGAAAAGCTCCTTTCAGGCTTGTGTGGGGGCGGCAGGCTGGGCGGTGCCTTCCCGCACCAGTGCAATGAATCCCTTCATCTGGGGGGTCAGCCATTTGTCCCGGTGGTAGAACAGCTGCCGGTGCATCTCCACCCGGCAGTCCGGCACGTTCAGCCGGGCCAGCGTCCCGGCGGCCAGTGCGGCACGCACGATGTATTCCGGCAAAAAGGAAAGGCCCATGCCCCGCTCCACCATCTGGCACAGCAGCGCGGCGCTGCCCAGTTCCAGATAGGGCTGCAATTGCAGGCCGTGGGCGGCCAGACACTGGTCCAGTGCATCGCGATAGCTCATGCCCCGCTCAGTGAGCAGGAATTCCTGCTGCACCAGCTCTTCCAACGACACGGTGTCCCGGGCGGCCAGCGGATGCCCGGCGGGCGCGATGAAGCACACCGGCTCCGGTACGTCCACGGCCCGCACCAGCGTAGGCTGCAGCAGGGGATGGTCCAGCGTATAGGCCAGGTCTACCTGATTGGTGGTCAGCATCTGCAGCATGCCGTCGTCAGTGGCGGTGCAGAGCACCAGTTCCACCTGCGGGAACTGCGCGTGGTACCGCTGGAGCAGGTCGGGCAGAAAGGTGCTGCACACCGAGTCGGCCAGCGCAATGCGCAGCCGCCCGCTGATCTGCTGGGGCAGCTGCAGGGCGGCCTGCGCCTGCTCCACGGTGGCCAGCAGAGTGCGGGCGTAGCCCAGAAAGGTCTCACCGGCACCGGTCAGGCGCACGGTCTTGCCCACCCGGTCGAACAGGGGGGCACCCAGTTCCGCTTCCAGCTGGGCGATCTGGGAGGACACCGCCGACTGGGAGTAGCCCAGCTGCCGCGCTGTGCGCGAAAAGCTGTGCAGCTCGGCAATGTGCAAAAAGGTGTTGATGTTGCGCAGTTCCATAGCAGGCTCCTCAGCGGCGGGTGATGTCCCGCACGGTCAGCACGGGATCGTCTACAGTAAAGTGCACTTCCAGCCCGCCGAACTCCATGCCGTAGACCCGCGCAGGGTCGTGCTGGTAGGAGGGGCGGGGGTCGTTGGCCAGTACCCCGCGCAGGGCGTCGCGGTCGGCCTGCGGCACGGCGGCCCAGAGTTCTTCCGGGCAGGACACCTCCAACAGGTGGCGCCGGGTCTGGCCGGTAAAGCCCTCGGCAGCGTCCGGGTGACAGTCGGCGTAGGGATATAGGGCTTGATGTCATAGATGGGGGTGCCGTCCATCAGGTCAGCCCCGCGCACCAGCAGGACGGGGCCCACCTCCGGGCGCATCTCGATGCCTTCCAGCTTCACGCTGGAAAGGCCCAAGGGGTTGGGCCGGAAGGGGGACCGGGTGGCGAACACGCCCATGCGGGTATTGCCGCCCAGACGCGGCGGCCGAACGGTGGGGGACCAGCTGTCCCGCACCGCGCCGGAGAACTGCCACACCAGCCAGATGTGGCTGAAATCCTCCAGCCCGCGCACGGCGTCGGCGCTGCGGTATTCCGGGGTAAAGATCACCTCGCCCCGCAGGCTGTCCACCAGCCCGCTCTGCCGCGGGATGCCGAACTTGGTGGGAAAGGCAGTGTGGATGTGGGCAATGACCTTCAGGGTCATCTCTTCGGGTGCTGTGGGCATAGGACGCTCCTTGTTCAGTAGATTTTTTCGATGACGGTCTCCGGCGGGATGCCGTACCGGGTGCGGAAGGCCGCCAGTTCCTGCGGGGTGCGGATGAGCTGGACGTCCTCAAAATGGCCGTCCGGGTGCACAAAACCGGCCACCTGCTCCCCGGTGCAGATGCTGCACCGCAAAGCGGGCCGCTGCACGGCCGGGTCGTAGGCGGCAGGCGGTTTCTTTTTGGAAAAGAACATGGCGGACCCTCCTTATGATAGGTTATAAACCGCGGCAGAAGCCCACGGCCCGGCCCTCGATGCGGATCTCGTTCAGCTGGGGACCGGTGTAGACCATGGGCGGGCAGACGGCGGCGTTGTCGGCCAGCAGCATCACAGTGTCGCCCTGCCGGTGAAAATGTTTGAGGGTGGCTTCCTCGCCGATGCGCACCGCGGCGATCTCGCCCTGCTCCACCTCCGGCTGGCAGCGGATGCAGACGATGTCGCCGTCGCAGATGGTGGGGGACATGCTGTCGCCGTGGCAGGTCAGTGCAAAGTCGGCATGCCATGCCGCCGGAACGCCGATGTACTGCTCGATGTTCTGCTCGGCGGTGATGGGGGTGCCGCAGGCGATGGAGCCCACCAGCGGCACCATGGCCATGGCGGGCAGCGGCTCAAAGCCCGGCGGCGGGCAAGGCACGTCCAGCCCCAGCAGATAGGCCGGGGTGGTCTCCAGTGCCGCGGCCAGCTCTTCCAGCTTTGCCTGCGGGATGTCGTTGACCCCTTTTTCCAGCTTGGTGATGGAGGATTTGGAGCGGTATCCCATGCGCTGGGCCAGCTGCTCCTGCGAGAGGCCCAGTTCTTCGCGCCGCAGCCGGACGCGGGTGGAAAGTTCGGACATAGACGCCTCCGTTCAAAAACGAATGGTTGTGCGGTGAAATGGGTGCTTCTGGAGGCAGTATACCAGAAAAGTGGGCAAAAATCAACTTTTTTCGCGTGATTTTTGAAAATCGGTTGACAGACAATCAACTTGCGACTATACTACAACCAAAGATTGTTGAGCAACGTGAAACCGACAAAAAGGGAGCGGAGAACATGGCCAATACCAGACTGATCGAAGAATACATCCGCGACAGCGGCTACAAGCTGCGGCATGTGGCCCGCGCGCTGAACATCAGCGAGAGCGCGCTGCACAGCAAACTGCAGGGGCAGACCCAGTTCAAACTGAACGAAGCCGAAAATCTGTCGGCGATGCTGGGAATGACGATGTCGGAGCGGGATGCCTGCTTTTTTGACACCCAGAACCGCTATGAGCGCAGCCTGGCCGCTGCAGAAAGGAGAAAGCCGAAATGACAAAACAACAGCGTGATGCCACCCGCAGCGCCCTACTGGCCTATGGCCGGCGGCAGTGGGCGCGGTCGCCGGTGAACCGCCAGTGGGAAAAGGCCATTGAGGACAGCATGGCCTATTACAAGGAAGCGGATCCCATCCGGGCCGATCTGCTGCAGCTGCGCTATCTGCAGCACCGCAAGGAGGCCGACGTGCTGGAACAGCTGCACATCGGCCGCACGACCTACCAGAAAGCGGAACTGGACCTGCTGAGCACCATTGCGGTGTATGCCGCCCAGAACGGTGCCTTCAACTGAAGAGATGCTGATAAAATCCCATTGATTTCCGCAGCAGGAAGTCGGTGGGATTTTTGCGTCGGAAGAAAACTGCCGCGACCCGGCCAATGGAGCGGATCAATAAAAACATGCCTCGTAATATCTAAAAAATACAATAAAATGTTGAAAATGACTGTAGTAGTTGCTATAATGACAATGCGGATAAAAAGAGAACATGATATAGCATAATAATCCGCTTCCTGCATTTGCGGGATTGCTCCAATGATTTAGCACAATGAGGGATTTTCCCCGCATTTGCGGGGGGTAACAGAAGAAAAACAGAGTAAAAATCGCTGAAAAAACGTGAAAGTCCTGTTTATGGGATGACATGTCTGTTATTCTTTGCTTGTCAGAAAAACACCGGCTGCCAATGGGAACGATGCTTTGGAGGTGGAACGATGAAACGACCGGAACGATCCTGCAAGGTACGGCGTTTTGCAGGCAAAACAGACCCGGACAACAGCAGTCTGTGGCTGCCGCTCTGGATGCATCTGCGGGACACAGCAGGCATTATGCGGTTTCTGGTGCAGCAGTGGCTGCCGGAAAGTGTGCGGCAGAACCTGGATCTGGACGAGGAACTGCTGACCCGGACTGTCGTTTTTCTGGGGTGGGTGCACGATATCGGGAAAATCACGCTGGCCTTTGCCGGCCCGATCATGAGCCTGCTGCCGGAGGCAAAACAGCGGTTGGAGGAGGATACCGAGCTCCGCTGGAACGAGCAGGAAAAGAAATTTTCCCACCATGCGCTGGCCGGGGAGGCGATCCTGCGGGAGCTGGACTGCCCGGAAGGGTTGGCCTCGATTGTGGGGGCGCACCACGGCAAGCCGCAGGAGGCAAATAATGTTCTGGACCAGCTGGAGGATGGAGTGTACGAAACGAACTACTGGCCCAAAGGACGGAAAACATTCTGGTGGAGCTGCTGGCAGGAACTGTTCGATCACGCCCTGCAGGAAAGCGGATTTTCTGACGTGAAAGAGCTGCCGGAGCTGTCGGTCCCGACGGAACTCCTTCTGACCGGCCTGCTCATCATGGCGGACTGGATCGCCAGCAATCCCCGGTATTTCCCGCTGATCCCGGTAGAGGAACTGGGCGACGAGAGCCTTTATCCGGCCCGCGTGGAACGGGCATGGCAGAAATTTGCGCCGACCCTTCCCTGGGAAGTGCAGGAGGCCGCAGCGGACCCGGCAGAGTTCCGGGAGCGGTTCGGCTTTCTTCCGAACGAAGTGCAGCAGGCTATGCTGGAGGCTGTGAACAACGCACAGGAACCGGGCATTTTTATTCTGGAAGCCAGATGGCGCGGGCAAAACCGAGGCCGCACTGGCAGCGGCGGAGGTTCTGGCACAGCGCTGCGGGGAGGGCGGCATCTTCTTTGGTCTGCCGACCCAGGCCACCGCCAACGGTATTTTTGGGCGGCTGCTGGACTGGGCGCAGAAACAGTCGGATGGGCTGGAACACTCCATCCGGCTGGCGCACGGCATGGCGCAGCTGAATGCGGACTATTTGAAATTGCAGCAGGAGCCGGTGCCGGTGAAAAACACCGTCGACGACCCGGAGGACCGGGTGATGGTGCACCAGTGGTTTCAGGGCAGCAAACAGGCGCTTCTGGCCAACTTTGTCATTGGCACGGTGGATCAGCTGCTGATGGCGGCCTTGCAGCAGAAGCATGTGATGCTGCGGCATCTCGGCCTGGCGGGCAAGGTGGTGGTGATCGATGAGTGTCATGCTTACGACGCCTACATGAATTGTTATCTGGACAGGGCACTGAACTGGCTGGGAGAGTACCGGGTGCCGGTGATCCTGCTTTCGGCCACGCTGCCCGCCAAGCGGCGCACCGAACTTGTGACCGCATATCTCAACCGGAAAACGCTGCCGGATGCACCCTGGAAAACCAGCCGCGGCTACCCGCTGCTGACCTGGACCGATGGAAAACAGGTGCAGCAAACCGGCATTCCGCTGCACACACCGCCGCGCCGGGTGATGATGGAATCCCTGACGGAGGAACATCTGCCGGAAATGCTGCAGAATGCCCTGCGGGAGGGTGGCTGTGCAGGCGTGATCGTCAACACGGTGCGGAAAGCGCAGGACCTTGCGGCCCGCCTGCGAGAAGAGCTGCCGGAATTTGAAGTGCTGGTGTTCCACGCACAGTTCCTGATGACTGACCGCGCCGAAAAGGAACAACGCCTGATGGAGCGAATCGGCAAGCGCTCGACCCCGGCGCAGCGCGACCGGCTGATCGTGGTGGGTACGCAGGTGCTCGAGCAGTCACTGGATATCGATTTCGATTACATGATTACGGAACTGTGCCCGATGGACCTGCTGCTGCAGCGCATCGGACGGCTGCACCGGCATCCGGGCCGGGCGCGTCCGCAGCCGGTGCAGGAAGCCCGCTGTGCAGTGCTGGACACCGGGACCGAGGAATTTGACGAGGGCAGTGCAGCCATCTATGGCGAATGGCTGCTCGGACGTACCCGGAAGCTTCTGCCGCAGGAAGTGCAGCTGCCTGCGGATATCGCCCGGCTGGTACAGGACACCTACGGCTGGGAGCCGGACTGTCTGCCTGCAGACCCGCAGAGCACGGCGGCACGGGGAACATATGAGCTGGAACAGGCCAAGAAGCAGCGCAGCGCCAAGGCCTTTGCCATTTCGTCGCCGAGAGCATGCGGTGATGCGCTGGACGACTGGATGAATGAGGTCGGGGCGACCAGCGACGCCGGTGCCCGCGCCGCTGTGCGCGACGGAGACCCGTCCATTGAGGTGCTGGTCATGATGCAGGACAGCAGCGGCAATGTCCGCTTCCTGCCCGGAGAGGGAGAAGCAGCCGGGCCCTGTGTAGCGGTGGACCAGCCCCCGCAGCCGGAAGAAGCCTTGCAGATCGCGCGGCAGAGGCTGCGTCTGCCGGGGTACTTCAGCAAGCGATGGAGCGTGCAGCAAACCATTGACGCGCTGGAAGCCGAGACCCGGAAGCATTTTGCGGCATGGCAGCTCTCCCCGCTGCTGCGCGGGGAACTGGTCCTGCTGCTGGACGAGCGCCGCACGGCACACCTTGCCGGGCAGGTGCTGCACTACGACCGTGAGAACGGCCTGACCTATCAGAAGGAGGATGAGGATGGAGACGATGGAGTTTAACCTGCTGCAGGAACGGTGGGTCCGGGTGCGGACCCAGGACTGCACTGTGCAGGAAGTCTCGCTGACCGACGCCCTGCTCCATGCACACGCGTATGTGGACCTTGCGGGCGAGATGCCCACACAGGACGCCGCCATGCTGCGGCTGTTGCTGGCGGTGCTGCACACGGTGTTCTCCCGCGTGGATGGGAACGGTGTACCGGCACCGTTTGAAGAAACTGAGGACGCCCTGCTGCGCTGGAGCGAACTGTGGCAGTTGGGGCACTTCCCGGAACAGCCGATCCGGGATTACCTGGACAAATGGCAGGACCGCTTCTGGCTGTTCCACCCGGAGCGCCCCTTCTGGCAGGTGCCGGAAGCGAAGATCGGCAGTCCATTCGGAGCGAAAAAGCTGAACGGAGAAGTGTTTGAAAGTGAGAATAAAAGCAGCCTGTTTTCTGCCTGTGCGGGAACAGGAAAGGAAAGCATGGACTACCCGCAGGCTGCACGATGGCTTGTGTCTTTAAACAATTATGACGATGCGGCGGCTAAGAAAAAGGCAAAAGACCGGCCGCTGCCGTCGATGGGGCCGGGGTGGCTCGGCCGGATCGGTGTGATCTATGTAAAAGGCAGCAATCTGTTTGAAACACTGATGCGGAACCTGACCTTTTTACAGGACGGCAGAGAGCTGTGGGAAGAGGACCGTCCGTGCTGGGAGCTGGATGTGCCCCGCAGCGCAGAACGAACAGAGATCGCATTGCCGGACAACCCGGCCCAGCTGCTGACACTGCAGTCCCGGCGGCTGCTGCTCTGCCGGAAAGGACAGACGGTGACGGGCTTCACCCTGCTGGGCGGCGATTTCTTCCCACGGGAGAATGCCTTTGCGGAGCAGATGACCGTCTGGCGCGACCCGGACCCCAAAAAGAGCAAAAAGACCGGAACCCCCACTTTTGTGCCCAGTCGGCATGACCCGTCCCGGCAGTTCTGGCGGGAGTTCCCGGCGGTGTTCTGTGATGAGGGCGAATCGGTGCGCAAGCCCGGCATCGTCCGCTGGATCGAAGCACTTCAGAGTAGCACCCCCCGACAACTGGATCGCCGCAGAATGATCTGCTTCCGGATCAGCGGCATGAAGTACGGGGACAAGGATTTCTTCGTGAACGATGCATTCAGCGACAGCCTGACCTTTCAGGCAGAACTGCTGGAGGGTTTGGCAAAAAACTGGCGAAAACGGATCACGACCGAAATCGGCAGCTGTGAGCAGGCTGCACGGATCGTGGGTCGTCTGGCACAGAACCTGGCCCTTGCGGCAGGGGACAAGAACGACACCGGTGCCGAAGCCGCCCGCGCGCAGTTCTATTTTGCGGTAGACCAGCCGTTCCGGCGGTGGCTGCAGAGCATTGACCCGGAGACGGATGAACCGGTCGAGAAGGCGGCCGAGTGGCAGGAGCAGGCATACCGGCTTGCGGCAGAATTGGGCAGACAGATGGTGGAGCAGGCGGGGGCCGCTGCATTCATCGGGCATCGCGTTCCGGATAAAAAGAATCCGGAAAAGAGTTATCTGTATACAGCGCCCAAGGCCTACAACAGCTTTCTGTATGATTTGCGGAAGCTGTACCCGAAACAGGATGAAGGAGGGACAGAATGAAAACCAATGAGGTAAAAGCCTGCGTGACCCGGCAGCTGCGTCGGCTGCAAGTTCTGCCGGAGCCGCAGAGACGGGCCGAGCTTGCCGAGCTGCGCCGGGGCGTGGGGCGTCAGCCCGGAGACCTGCCTGCGTTGTGGGGCGCTCTGCTGGCCGACATGCCGGAGCAGCTGCAGGGCAGCAATGGCCCGTCAAAGGCGGAATGGGCCGTCTATACGGCGTTGACCCTGTTTGCCCTGCACCAGCAGGGGGAAGCCGGTGTTTCCATGAACCAGCCGGGCAGAACACTGGGCGGTGCAGTGCGGCAGCTGGCCGAAAAAACGGCTACCGGGCAGGACTGGACCGAGAGCAGCGTGCTCCGGCGGTTCAACGCGCTGGCAACGGCGGATTCCATGCCGGAAGTCTTGCACCACCTGCGCGGGATGATCCAGCTGCTGCGGCGGGAAGGGATCCCGCTGGATTATCCGCAGCTGGCCGAGGATCTGTATCAATACCAGTTTGTGGACGGTGCGCCGAATGTCCGTTTGCGGTGGGGCCGGGACCTTTATGCGAGCCCCACGGAGAAAACCAAAGAGAACGAAAAGGAGAATTGAGATGGATACCAAACGCCTGTATGTTGATTTTCATGTTCTGCAGACCGTGCCGCCCAGCTGCGTCAACCGCGACGACACCGGCAGCCCCAAGACCACTGTCTATGGCGGGGCCGTCCGTGCCCGGGTGTCCTCGCAGGCGTGGAAGCACGCCATGCGCGTGATGTTCACTGAGGAAATGAGCGATGCAGTTGAGACCGGTTACCGCACCAAGAAGGGCACGGATCTGGTGGCAAAGCAGATCAAAGCCCTTGCTCCGGATGCGGATGCCTTCAAGCTGACACAGGAAATCTTTAAGATGCTGAAGATCAAGGCTGACGAGGATGGCACCAAAGCATTGTTCTTCCTGAGCGATGCACAGGCAAAGGCGCTGGCAAAGCTGGCGGTGGAAGGCTGCAAGGACAAGAATCGGTATAAGGAGGCTTTGAAAGAGGCTCCCTCTGCGGACATGGCGCTGTTTGGCCGCATGGTGGCAGATGACCCGTCGCTGAACTACGACGCTGCCGCACAGGTGGCCCACAGCATCTCCACCCACACCGTGCAGAACGAGTTCGACTATTTCACCGCCGTGGACGACTGTGCCCCGGAGGATAACGCCGGTGCCGGGCATCTGGGCACGGTGGAATACAACTCTGCCACCCTGTACCGCTATGCGACGGTCAATGTTCTGGAGCTGGTGCGCACGCTGGGCGCAGAGCAGGCGGCACAGACGGTCCGGGCGTTCGGTGAGGCGTTCATCCGCTCCATGCCCACCGGCAAGCAGAACAGCTTTGCCAACCGCACCCTGCCGGATGCCGTTTACATCACCCTGCGGCAGGACCAGCCGGTGAACCTCTGCGGTGCCTTTGAAAAGCCGGTGCGCAAGAGCGAAGAAGGCTATGCAGAACCGTCCAAGATGGCGCTGAAACAGTATGCAAAGGAACTCTACAATACCTTTGCAGAGGCACCGGAGCAGAGCTTTACGGTGGGTACCGGGCTGGAAGAACTGGCACAGCCCATGCCGCTGAACACCATGCTGGCGGCACTGGAAAAGGCCGTAGAGGAGAAGCTGTCCGGGAATGAGGTGTGACCATGGCGACCTTATTGCTTCGACTGGCTGCACCCCTGCAGTCCTGGGGTTCGGACTCCAAGTTTGAGACCCGCAAGACCGACCGGGAACCCACCAAGAGCGGCGTGGTCGGCCTGTTGGCGGCGGCGCTGGGGCTGCGCCGGGACGACACGGAGGGCCTTGCCCGGCTGAACGGCCTGCGCTTTGCCGTGCGGGCAGACCAGGAGGGCAGCCTGCTGGTGGATTTTCACACCGCCAAAAGCCGGGACACCTCCTATGTGACCTACCGCCACTATCTGCAGGATGCCGTTTTTCTGGCAGGGCTGGAAAGCGAGGACGAAGCTCTGCTGCGGGAGCTGGAAGCGGCTCTGCGGCACCCGGTCTACCCGCTGTATCTGGGGCGGCGCTCCTGCCCGCCCACCCTGCCGCTCTGTCTGGGCATCCGGCAGGGGAGCCTGCTGGACGTCCTCCGGACGGAACCCATGCAGGGACGAAAACCGGAAACAGGGAGCTGCGCATCGTGGCCGACGCCGACCCGGCAGACCCTGCGGCAGTGTCCCGGCAGGATCTGCCGGTGTCCTTCAGCCCGGTGCACCGACAGTACGGGTTCCGCCCGGTGCGGGAATGGCGGCTGGACCGGCCGGAAATGCCGGAACCGACGGAGCACGACCCCATGGCGGAATTGCAGAATTGAGGTGAGATGCAATGTATTTGTCCCGCGCAGAACTTGACCCCGCCCGCCGCAGTACCATGATCGCGCTGACTTCTCCACAGAAGTTCCACGGCGCGGTGGAAAACTCGTTCTCCGGCGAACGACGCCGCAGGCTGTGGCGGCTGGACAGCCTGAACGGAAAACTGTATCTGCTGCTGCTCAGCGAGGAGCTCCCCGACCTGACCGGACTGTGTGCGCAGTTCGGGACGGGAGCCGCGCCGGAAACGCGCCGCTACGAGTCGCTGCTGGAACGGGTGACCCCGGGCAGCTGCTGGCAGTTCCGTCTGACGGCAAACCCGACCCGCACCCGGAAAGACCCGGCGGACCCGCTGGCGCGGGGTGCCCTGAAGCCCTGCTATCTGGAAGCGGAGCAGGAACAGTGGCTGCTGGAGCAGGCCGGGAAGCACGGCTTTGCCCTGACGGAGGGCACTTTTCAGGTGACCCGGAAACAGACCTGTCACTTCCGGAAGAACGGAAAGCGGCCGGTCACATTGCTGGCGGTGACCTATGAGGGCATCCTGCAGGTGACCGACCCGGAAGCGTTCCGGGAGATGCTGTGTCAGGGCATTGGCCGCGGCAAAGCCTACGGCCTTGGCCTGATGACCATCCTGCACGGAGGAAGCAGCCATGGATGATGTGCCGGGCATGATCCGCCCTGATCTGCAGGCGCTGCCGCAGGTCCGGGACCGGATGACCTTTCTGTACCTGGAACACTGCACGCTGGGCCGTCAGGACGGTGCGATTACCGTAACGGATGAAGAGGGTATCGTTCAGATCCCGGCGGCGGGCATTTCGGTGCTGCTGCTCGGCCCCGGCACCCGTGTGACCCACCGTGCCATGGAGCTGATGGGAGACACCGGCGTGGGTGCGGTCTGGGTCGGGGAGCACGGCGTGCGCTATTATGCCCACGGCCGCCCGCTGACCACCCATTCCCGGATGCTCATCCGTCAGGCGGAACTGGTCAGCAACCACCGGAAGCATCTGGATGTGGTGCGCAAAATGTATCAGCTGCGTTTTCCGGAGGAGGACGTCTCCCATCTGACGATGCAGCAGCTGCGCGGCCGGGAGGGCAGCCGTGTGCGGAACGTCTACCGCAAGGCGTCCAAAGAAACTGGCGTGCCGTGGAGCGGGCGGCTGTACCGCCCGGAGGATTTTGCATCCGGGGATCCAGTCAATCAGGCGCTGTCTGCTGCGCATGCCTGCCTGTACGGGCTGGCCCATGCGGTCATTGTGGCGCTGGGGTGTGCACCGGGGCTGGGATTCGTGCACGTCGGGCATGAGTGCTCTTTCGTGTACGACATTGCCGACCTGTACAAGGCGGAGGTGACCATCCCGATCGCATTTGAGGTGGCGGCGCAGGCCCCGGAGGACCTGCCTGCCGTCGTGCGCCGCCGTGTCCGGGATGCTATGGTGGAGCATCATATTCTGGAACGGATGGTCCACGACATCCGCTGGCTGCTGCTGACCGAGGAGGAACAGACGGAAGAGCCGGATGTGGTTTACCTCTGGGATAATAAGGTCGGTGCGGTGTCAAACGGCATCAATTACTTTGACCGGGAAGCGGGTGAGGAGCCATCGTAGTTCTGACCATGACCAACTGCCCGCCCCGCCTGCGCGGCGACCTGTCCAAGTGGCTGTGTGAGATCAACACCGGCGTTTATGTGGGCAATGTGAGCAGCCGCGTCCGGGATGCAGTGTGGGACCGTGTCTGCCAGAACCTGAAAAACGGGCAGGCGACACTGGTCTACACGGCGGCAGGGGAGCAGCGGATGGAGTTCCGCACCCACAACACCAGCTGGGAAGCTGTGGATTTTGACGGCATCAAGCTGATGCGCCGCCCGCTGCCCCAGACGCAGACCGAGGCGATGGACCTGAAACCGGGGTTCAGCAAGGCAGCAAAGTACCAGATGGCACAAAAAATGACACAGCGGACTGCCCGAAAGCCCGGAAAAAACGATTACACGGTAATCGACCTGGAAACGACCGGCCTGCACGCGGCAACGGACTCGATCGTGGAGTATGGGGCCGTCCGGGTGCGGGACGGGCAGCCGACGGAAGAATTTTCGGCCCTGGTACACCTGCAAACTCCGCTGCCTGCGGAGATCACGCAATTGACGGGAATCACACAGTCGGAACTGGAAGGCGGGATGGACGCGGCCGCTGCGCTGGAAGCATTTCTGGAATTTGTAGGCAAAGATGCTCTGGTGGGGTACAACCTGCAATTTGATCTGGAATTCCTGCGCGCGGCCTGTACGCGAAACCAGAAGCCGATACTGACCAACCGGAAAATCGACCTTTTGCCGCTTGCGCGGCGGAAGGTGATAGGCGTTGCCAACTTTAAGCTGCTCACACTGGTATGGCATTTTGGGCTGGCAGACAGGGTGGAGCACAGGGCCCTGCCCGACTGCCGCCTGACGCAGAGGCTCTATGCAAAACTGAATGAAACAGGCACAGGATGCAACTGAAATGGCCGATGCTATGGAATTTTTTTAGTCTCTTCCCCGCATACGCGGGGGTGATCCCAAACTGTCCGACAGCAGCAATGTGGGCATCCTCTCTTCCCCGCATACGCGGGGGTGATCCATCGTCACCACCCAGGTCCAGCCCGGTGATGATCTCTTCCCCGCATACGCGGGGGTGATCCTGCGGTGTAGACCGACTTGCCAAAGCCTGCATACTCTTCCCCGCATACGCGGGGGTGATCCTCGCTGCCAACCGGTCAACTTCTTTCGCTTCCGCTCTTCCCCGCATACGCGGGGGTGATCCCCGGAATACCCGCATTATACACGGTCGGCTCTTCCCGCACTACGCGGGGGTGAG
>ENA-OQDM01000884-OQDM01000884.1-human-gut-metagenome-genome-assembly--contig:-NODE-884-length-14337-cov-1.564673_pt1 | contig 14337 bp, 12 predicted proteins | sample MGYA00242772_ERZ504605 | MGnify/ENA primary metagenome ERZ504605 (study PRJEB26092, sample SAMD00036348) | human gut metagenome | host: Homo sapiens | study: EMG produced TPA metagenomics assembly of... | reverse complement strand
TGCTTATTTCACAGTACTTAGCCAAAATTCATTCCAGATTGCCTGCGGCAATGGAATTTTGGCTTGTATGTCTCGGGATTTTGGCATATTCATGCCAAAACACCTCGCGGGATAGTGGTGTATGAACAGTAACCACAGTTACACAGTTACAATTATTTTTTTAGAATTGCTATAATCCCGGAGTACATTTCCATAACAAAAAATGCTATAATATCAGGGACAGCAAATTATAAAGATATCTATCAGGAGATTTAAACAGACAATGAATCAGAAAGCATATAAAGCACTTGAATATTATAAAATCATCAATATGCTGACAGACAAGGCTTCCTCTTCCATGGGAAAAGAAATCTGCCGGAAGCTGGAGCCATCCACAGATATTGATGAAATCCGACATATGCAGACTCAGACCAGAGATGCACTTACCCGTCTTTTCCAGAAAGGAAATATTTCCTTTGGCAGCGTCAAAGATGTGCGTGGTTCTCTGAAACGTCTGGAAATCGGAAGTTCTCTGGGGATTGGTGAACTTCTTGCCATCTGCAGCCTTCTTGAGAACACCAATCGTGTCAAAGCTTATTCCAGAAGTGAGCGCGGTGATTCTCTCCCGGACTCTCTGGACGGGATGTTCGAGGCACTGGAACCACTGACTCCTCTTACAACAGAGATCCGCAGATGCATCCTCTCAGAAGATGAGATCAGTGATGATGCAAGCAGCAACCTCCGCCAGATTCGAAGAAACATGAAGATTACCGGAGACAGGATCCATACACAGCTCTCCTCTCTTGTAAACGGAAGTGCCCGCAATTATCTGCAGGATTCCGTTATTACCATGAGAAACGGACGCTACTGCATTCCGGTCAAGGCAGAATACAAAGGACAGGTTCCGGGTATGGTACACGATCAGTCCTCCACAGGTTCTACTTTATTTATCGAACCTATGGCAATCGTAAAACTAAATAATGATATCCGCGAGCTGGAACTGGAAGAACAAAAAGAGATTGAAGTGATCCTTTCCACCCTGAGCCAGCAAACTGCAGAACAGACCGACTCTATCCGCGCAGATCTTAATATCATGGTACAGCTTGACGTCATTTTTGCCAGAGCATCCCTTGCCATGGATATGAATGCAACAGAACCAATCTTCAATGATGAAGGACGCATCCGTCTGAAACAGGCACGCCACCCTCTCATTGATAAGAAGAAAGCTGTTCCCATTGATATCCGTCTCGGCGATGATTTCGACTTGCTTGTTATCACCGGTCCGAACACCGGTGGTAAAACTGTATCTTTAAAGACTGTCGGACTTCTCACTCTCATGGGCCAGTCCGGTCTTCATATTCCCACACTGGACCGCTCAGAGCTTGCACTGTTTGAAGAAGTTTATGCTGATATCGGTGATGAACAGAGTATTGAACAGTCATTAAGTACATTCTCCTCACATATGACCAACGTGGTTTCTTTCCTGAAAAAAGCCAACCGTCACTCTCTTGTCCTTTTCGATGAGCTTGGTGCAGGTACAGATCCGACAGAGGGTGCTGCCCTTGCCATTGCGATCCTTTCCCATCTTCATGAACAGGGAATCCGCACTATGGCAACCACCCATTACAGTGAGCTGAAGGTATATGCACTCTCCACCTCAGGTGTAGAAAATGCCTGCTGCGAATTTGACGTGGAAACGCTCCGCCCGACCTACCGCCTGCTGATCGGTGTTCCCGGGAAAAGTAATGCATTCGCCATTTCTTCCAAGCTTGGACTTCCGGACTATATCATCGATAAGGCCAAAGAACAGATCAGTGAACAGGATGAATCTTTCGAAGATGTTCTCAGTTCCCTGGAAAGCAGCCGTATAACTATTGAAAATGAACGCCGCGAGATTGAACAGTATAAACAGGAAATTGCCTCTCTGAAATCCGAAATGGAATCCAAGCAGGAGAAGTTGAACGAGCAGCGAGACCGCATCATCCGTCAGGCCAATGAGGAAGCTCATGCAGTTCTCCGCGAAGCCAAGGAATATGCAGACCAGACTATGAAGATGTTCCACAAATTCCAGAAAGACCATGTGGATCTCTCTGCTGTGGAAAAAGAACGCCAGAATCTGCGCAAACATATGAATAAAGCAGAGAAAGGCATGACTCAGAAAACTGCTGCAAAGAAACCGAAGAAGGAACTCACAGCCAAAGATATCTCCCTCGGAGATGCAGTTAAGGTTCTCAGCATGAATCTGAAAGGTACTGTCAGCAGCCGTCCGGACAACAAAGGTTTCCTCTTCGTTCAGATGGGTATCATCCGTTCCAAGGTTCACATCTCTGATCTGGAACTGATCGATGAAGCAGAGATCACCACACCAACCATGCAGCGTACAGGTGCAGGTAAAATCCGCATGTCAAAAGCAGCCCATGTATCCACAGAAATCAACCTGCTTGGCAAAACGGTAGATGAAGCAATTGCAGAGCTTGACAAATATCTGGATGATGCTTATATTGCTCATCTGAAATCTGTCCGTATTGTTCATGGTAAAGGAACCGGTGCTCTAAGAAAAGGTGTACACAATTATCTGAAGCGCCAGAAGCATGTGGAATCCTTCCGCCTTGGAGAATTCGGCGAAGGAGATGCAGGTGTTACTATTGTAGAATTTAAGAAATAGGAGGGACCGCCATGGTTTCCAAACAGAAAATCCTTATTGTTGATGATGATAACAATATCGCAGAGCTTATTGCCCTGTATCTTACCAAAGAATGCTTCGAGACAAAAATCGTAAATGACGGAGAAGAAGCGTTAAGGGAATTTGCCTCCTTCCGCCCGGATCTGATCATTCTGGATCTGATGCTTCCCGGAATTGACGGTTATCAGGTATGTCGTGAAATCCGACATACCTCTGATGTTCCCATCATTATGCTTTCAGCAAAAGGCGAAACCTTTGACAAGGTTCTCGGACTTGAACTGGGTGCAGATGACTATATGATCAAACCCTTTGATTCCAAGGAATTGGTTGCCCGTGTACGTGCTGTCCTGCGCCGTTTCCAGGTTAAACAGCCATCGCCTTCTTCCAGTGAAAAATGTGTTACTTACCCGGATCTGACCGTTAATCTGACAAACTATGCAGTCACATATATGGGTCGTCAGGTTGATATGCCGCCAAAGGAACTGGAACTTCTCTATTTCCTTGCAGCATCACCAAACCAGGTATTTACCCGTGAACAGCTTCTGGATCATATCTGGGGTTACGAATACATCGGTGATACCCGTACTGTAGACGTTCATATCAAACGTCTTCGTGAAAAGATCAAAGACAATCCTCACTGGTCCATTGCCACCGTATGGGGAATCGGATACAAATTTGAGGTAAAAAATCCATGAAACAGCATCATCTTTCCACAAAATTCCTGAGATTTTATATTCTCATCGGAATTTTGGGATTTTTCCTCATAACCCTCGGCGGTTCTTATATGGTGGAAAAGCATCTGGAACACTCTTTAAGTGCCGCACTCTATACAGAAGCGCACAATATTGCATCTAACGAAGCAGTTAAAGGCAATATCTCTTCCAGTACAGTAGATACTCTTCAGGAACACTTATGTGCAATTTCCGATTTTCAGGATGCTGTATTGTGGATCATCAACAGTAACGGTGAAATCATTGTAAGTACACAGAAAAATATTGATGTCCGGGATCCAATCCCACTGGAAGAATTCGATGCTTCCAAATGGGGAAGCAACTATTATCAGATTGGAAAGTTTTATGGTTTCTTTAAAACAGATCATTTGAGTGTTATTGCCCCGATCACCTCTGATATGGAAACCAAAGGTTACGTGGCAATCCATTATTCGATGACAAACCTTTATCAGAGCCGAAGCAGTATTCTTTTTTATCATGCAGGTAATTCTTTCTCCTGTGCTATGCAGCCACCAGTCTTCTGCTCTGGCTTACAGCCACTACATACGTAAGCCCTGGCCAGGATCATGAAAGGTGCCAGTGAATATGCAGGAGGTAATCTTGCATATAAAATAGACGTTACTTCTGATGATGAAATGGGATATCTTGCCAAAACTCTGAATTATATGTCCGATGAACTGAACAAAAACGGAGAATATCAGCGTAAATTCATTGCAAATGTCTCTCATGATTTCCGTTCTCCCCTTACCTCCATCAAGGGATATGTCAATGCCATACTGGACGGTACCATCCCCTATGAGATGCAGGAACGGTATCTGAAGATCATCGCTTTTGAATCTGAACGTCTTGAAAAACTCACCCGCAGTCTTCTGACTCTGAATGAACTGGATATGAAAAAACGGATGATGCACATTCAGCGTTTTGATATCAATGATACCATCAAAAACACAGCAGCTACATTTGAAGGCATCTGCACCAGCCGCCAGATCCGTCTGGAGCTGCTTCTCTCCGGACATGAACTTTATGTCAGAGCTGATATGGAACAGATTCAGCAGGTTCTTTACAACCTTCTTGATAATGCCATTAAATTCAGCAATGATAATTCCTCTGTTCAGATTGAAACAACTGTAAAAAGCGGTAAGGTCTTCGTTTCTGTAAAAGATTACGGAACCGGCATTCCCAAAGAAAGCCTGGGCAAAATCTGGGATCGTTTCTACAAAATTGATGCATCCCGCGGAAAAGACCGTAAAGGCACCGGACTTGGACTTTCTATAGTCAAAGAGATCATCAATGCACATAACCAGAATATTGATGTGATCAGTACAGAAGGTGTGGGAACCGAATTTATCTTTACTCTGGAGAAAACGAAATAAATTTCTTTCACTTGAAAAATATTGTCTTAAATATACCTGTAACAACCCTCTTACCTGGAGCGTGTCTGAGAGGACTGCTATAAAAAATACCGTAACAAAAGTATATATCATTTACTTTTATTACGGTATTTTTTTTATTCTATGGCAATCCTCGTAAATAATGCATTTAAGACATTTCACCCACCTTAACTAAACGGCGTTCTCAGCATTCTGTCTTCATTTACGAGATAGATTCCTCTCGGTGTGATCCTGATTTCAGGAATCACAGGAAGTGCCATAAATGACAGGGTAATAAACGGATCAAATCCTTCTTTCACTCCCATCTCATGGGCCTCGGAATCATTTTTGCAAGTGCTTCGTTTACACTCTCGTAGCCGGCATCGCTCATCAGGCCCATGACAGGAAGTGGTAAGGTTCCATAAATCTCTCCATTGCATACCAGAGTATAACCACCTTGCGTCCGCATCATTTCTTTTACAGCAACAGCCATATCACGATCATTATCTCCTACTACAATAATATTGTGGGAATCATGAGAAACACTGGAAGCAATGGCTCCGCCGCGGATTCCATAGCCTTTTATAATGCCCACTCCCATCTTGCCCGTATTCTTATGACGCTCGATCACTGCAATCTTCTGATATTCCCCGTCCGGAGCAAAATATTTCTCACCATCCGATTCTATCCATGGAACCTCTTCCAGAACATCCTTTGTCACAATCTGTTTCTCAAGCATCTGAATCACTCTTGCCTTTGTTCCCGGATGTTTCAGTTTCAGACGTTCCTCACTGAAACCTGATACATGAACTGTATTTTTCAGATATGGAGGACATGGTTTCAATTCTGCTTTCTCATCTTTAATGATCTTCTTACCACAATAATATACATCTACAACATTCAGATCTGCCACATTATCCAGAATAACAAAGTCTGCCTGTCTTCCGGGTGCAATCATTCCAAGTCTGTATAAACCATAGCATCTTGCAGGCTGAATCGTCGCCATCTGCAGTGCTTTCTCAACAGGAAGTCCAAGCTGTACTGCACGCTTTACATTATAATTGATATGTCCCTCTTTACGGATTTCTTCAATATGCTTATCATCAGTACAGAAGCAAAAACCTGACGTATCTGTATGGTGTTCCACAATCCCCTTCACAATAGCATCCAGATTTCTCGCTGCACTTCCCTCACGTATCAGTACCTGCATTCCATTTCTTGCCTCAGCCATTGCATACTCATAATCCACACACTCATGATCTGTATCAATTCCGCCAAGTACATATGCAGCCAGATCCCCAGGTGCCAGAAACGGTGCATGGCCATCCTTCACTCTGTCCTGAAACAGCTGGAGCTTTTCATGCATGGCAACACTTCCGTTAATCACAGAAGGCGCATCCATCACTTCACCCAGTCCCAGAATCCTCGGATGTTCCAGATATCCTTTCATTTTTCCTGCTGTAAGAATACACCCGTTATCATCCACATGAGTCGCCGGAACACAGGAAGGCATCATCACATATACATTCGCCGGTGCATCTTCTGTCTGATCCAGAATATAATCAATTCCATCCGTACCGGATACATTTGCAGACTCATGAGGATCTACAATAAATGTTGTAGTTCCACACTGTGCAGCCTGCCGGACCAGCTCACCCGGCGTCACCAGAGTAGATTCCAGATGCAGATGACTGTCGATAAATCCCGGACAGATTACTTTTCCTTCCAGATCAATCTCTGTCTCTCCTTCGTATGTACCGACTCCGATCACAATTCCATCTGCAACAGCCACATCACCATCAATAAATTCTCCTGTACCAGAGCTGAACACACGCCCATTTTTAAACACCAGCTCAGCCTTCTCAATACCTCTTGCCATCTGCGAATACCTGCGATACATCTCAAGTTCCATAAAAAAACCTCCCTTCACTCCCTTGGAAGCCCTCCTGCGCCACACATTCATTATTACAGCAAGCTCCAATATATTATCATATTTACTTGTTTTTTCAGACTTTTTTATTGTCCTAATCAATTTTTTCTATATATTTCATTATATATTATCATCTGTCTTTTTTAATTTGCAACCTGTTTTTTCTTTACCAAAGCAACTTTCCATCAACTTTTAACGGCTTTACAAAAAGGCTGCCGGATATCTCCTGCAGCCTTTTCATATCACTTACATCTCTATATTTACATCATATAATCTTTGATCACATCATGATCTCTGAGTACTTTCTCGATCACAGTTCCCTTAACAGCTTTCAGAAGCGGTTTCTTCAGCATATCCAGTGGTCCCGGAAGTTCGATCTCCAGTGGAGATTTTCCATCCATCAGCTTCACACTGCTATCCAGTAATTCTCTGATATCGTAAACACTGCCCCATACTTCCGGCACACCTCTGTCAACACCCAGAAGTCCATACACAGCCTCCATAGCAGTTCTTACGGAATATTCAGTAGTAAATACAGTATCTCTTGGTGTATCGGCAAACTGTCCGAGGAATGCGAAGTTTACACAGCCATCCGGAATAACATCAGGTCTGTCACCCTTTGTTCTCGGCATAAAGAATGCTGTAATATAAGGCATCATGGTCGGTACACAAACTGCACTGTTCTCAGCCATGTCTTCAATCTGGTCAACCGGAACGCCAAGATGATAGAGCCACTCTTCTGTGATTTCCTTACCTGTACACTCCTTCATAGGCTTCTTGATATAATCACCAGGTACATCTGTAAACAGACCATATACCCATACACAAACCTTGTCTTTGTCCTGATCCTTGAACTGTCCCTGTCTGTTGATCGTCCAGCTTAATAACCAGCTGGAATCCTGACAGCTTACAATACCGCCTGTAACAACCTTGCCTGTTCTCGGATCACGTTTGCAGATATCTGTAATATAAGGAATGATCTTATCATCCAGAGTAGTCACTGTTGCTGACTCCCAATTTGTCTTAGCAATATCAGAACAGAATTTCTCAGGATGTCCGAAGGACGGATCCTGTTTTGCGATATTTTTCCAGAGACTCCAGCATCCACTTGTACGAACTTCTGCATCTCCGTTCGGTGCATGATTCTGATCGCCATAGATGGTTCCCTCTGTACAGCTTCCGTTTGTCACAAATACAAAGTCGTTTTCTGTAAGAACAATTCCCTTTTCTACGCCATTCACCTTACACTCGATTGCTTTTGCAATCTTCTTATTGCCTTCAAACTCAAAGAGTACGTTTGTAACCTCTGTATTGAACTGGAATTCAACGCCTGCTTCTTCCAGATATTTCTGCATTGGCAGAATCAGGGATTCATACTGATTGTATTTAGTAAATTTCAGGGCGCTGAAATCCGGAAGTCCGGAAATGTGATGGATAAATCTCTGGAAGTACAGTTTCATTTCCAGTGCACTGTGCCAGTTCTCAAATGCGAACATGGTTCTCCAGTATAACCAGAATGTGGAATCAAATACTTCATCGTCAAATACATCTTCAATTGTCTTGTCATAAAGATCTTCATCCTTTGTCATGAACAGCTTCATAATCTCCATGCAGCCCTTCTGGCTCAGATTGAATTTACCGTCTGTATGAGCATCCTTGCCTCTCTCTTTTGTTGCACGACAGAGAGAATAGTTGGGGTCTTCCTTATTCAGCCAGTAATATTCATCAAGTACAGATACACCAGGTGTTTCAATGGATGGAATACTTCTGAAAAGATCCCATAAGCACTCGAAATGGTTTTCCATCTCACGTCCCCCACGCATCACATATCCGCGGCTCGGATCAAAGATACCGTCACATGCACCGCCTGCAATATCCATTGCTTCCAGAATGTGGATATTCTTTCCTGGCATCTGTCCGTCACGTACAAGGAAACAGGCTGCTGCAAGAGAAGCCAGTCCGCTTCCTACAATATAAGCATGTTTGTCATCTACGCCTTCCGGCTTTCTTGGACGTGCAAATGCTTCATAGTTACCGTTTGTATAATAAATTCCCTTACTGTTTTTCTCATATTTTCCACGTTCTGTATTGCGATATTCACTTGTATTATGAAGTGCGTCATAATCTTCTTTTTTCTTTGTCTCAGCTGTTTTATACTTCTTTCCTGCTGCCACTGCTGCCACGCCTGCTCCAACTGCCAATGCGGATACAAGTCCTAAACCTTTATTTTTACTCATAATACACATCCACCTTTCTTCAATTCTTCTTTAGAAGTTCTTTCAGCTCTGTGATTTTAAATGCTTTTCGTTCTCTCTGCTTTACCCATTTCCCGGAAACTCTTTTGCCTGCCGTAAATCTCCTGATTTCCCGGCAAGACATCTTCATGACTTTTACATTCTTATCTGTATATTTCCCATATCATAAGCATTTCATCCGTCTGAATTATCTGTTTGTTGCTATGGCTGTATATTAACAGTAAAAATATGATTCTACAATTTACAAAAGCCGCCGAATGATAAGTTTTTTTATCACTCTGCGGCTTTTGTAAAGAATTTTTACATGATTATATTTCTGTATTTTTTTCCATAATATTCTGCTGAAAGTTATGAATGGATGTAGTCACTGTATCGTGAAGCGTCAGATCCATCATTCTTACCAGATCTTCAATATTTTCTTTCATTCCTTCCCTGATCCACTCAAGCATGATTCCCACAAAACCATATTTATAGAAATCTGCAATAAATTTCTTATCCTCTTCTGTGATATTCAGACCCTTGCTTTTTTCTTCCACCACACCCACGATCAGATCATAGGTTAATTTAAAAAGATAATTTTCTATCCGCTCCCTGTCCACATTTCTGTAAACATTCATAATAAACGGTTTGTTTTCCAGCACTGCCTCAAATATCTGGGTCAGCCCTTCTGTCCAGGACTCAGAAGTCTTTTTACCCTGCAGGGCTTTTGTCCCATCTTCCACACAGGACCATTCAACCAGATCATAAATATCCTTGAAATGATAATAAAAAGCCATGCGGCTTATTCCACAGTCTGTGGTAATATCTGTTATCGTGATCTTATCTAGAGGTTTCTTCAGAAGAAGCCGTTTCAGGGATTCTTCCAGAGCTGCTTTTGTGGTATTTGGCATATAACTCCTCCTGTCTGCTTACTGTGATTATTTCCAGTCGTAGTTTCTCAGGTGTCCTTCCAGATTCATGTGGTCAAAATTATTCTGGCGCAGTGCCTCGTACAGAACGATTGCTACGGAATTGCTCAGGTTCAGAGAACGGATATCTCCGATCATAGGGATCCTTACGCAAGTTTCCTGATTATTGACCAGAATGTCCTCCGGGATTCCTGCGCTCTCTTTTCCAAACATAATGTAGCAGTCTTCTTCATAATGAACATCAGTATAAGTCTGAGGTGCTTTTGTTGTTGCATAGTAAATTTTTGCCCCGGGATTCTTCTCCAGAAAGTCCTCAAAGTCCAGATATGTAGTTACATCCAGATCTTTCCAGTAATCCATTCCTGCTCTCTTTAAGGCTTTCTCACTTAAGGAAAATCCCAGAGGCTCGATAAGATGGAGTCTGGTTCCTGTTGCCACACAGGTACGGCCGATATTTCCTGTGTTTGCAGGAATCTCCGGCTCATGAAGTACAATATTTAATTTTGCCATTTTGTTTTTATTCCTCTTGTTATTAATCGTCTGTCTTTTTTAGAAAATTGTCTCTTAAATTTTCTGCAGTTACTCTTTGAGAAGTTGCTGCAGTTCATCCTCTGCCGGACGTTCCAGATAGCGGGCACTGCCGCCACTGTAGAGAAGCCGGTCATTACCACTGTTAGTCTGACCGATGACCTCTGCCACAAATCCCTCATTGCGAAGTCTCTGTACCAGTGCTTCACCTCCGCAGATTCCAATCAACACTGCTCCATCTGCCTGAAGCTTATATGGATTCAGGTCAAAAATTTCGCACACTTCTATGGTCTCCTGACGAATCGGTACCTTACGGAAGTCTGCTTCCAGTCCTACTTCTGAAGCTTCTGCCATCTTCCAGAGCGCACTTAAAAAGCCGCCCTCACCCATAGCATATAATGCGCTGGCATCTGCCTCCTGCGCAATTTTCCAGACAATACTGCCGGCTCCATAAGCATCCCGAAGTGAAATACAATTCTGAATAAAACCGGCAGAGAATCTCTCTGCCAGTTTGTCCTTTTTATTTTTTGCTATTACAGAGGTTCCTTTCAGAGCCACCGGACATGCCACTACCAGTTCATCTCCCGGTTTCAGGCATCCGGTTATTTCTGCCCTCAGAGCCTCCATTGCCACCTGTCCCAGTCTCATTCTTTTCCTCCGAAAATTTATTATACGATCAGAGACAGAACTGTCGGCACTACCATTGCCAGTACCAGAATGATTGCAATAATTGCTGTGATCACTTTACGGTTCTTTGGATTAAACATTCCCATTTCTCTTCACCTCTTTAATTTCTGTTCAGGTTCTCAAACACATCTTTCGTCACATCTGTCACATGAGCGTTATTAGTCAGCGGATCACGGTCTGCATAGTTAAACAGCAGCACTGTTCCATCTGCAAATACTTCCACATGTGCATTCTTTGCCACTTTTTCCCGTTTTCTGAAGTTCCATATCTGTCTCTCAAAAGGCTTCTGATCTCTGGCAAAGCCAGGACGGCTTTTCAGGTTTTCTCTCAGATAGAGATCATATACCATCTGGTCTTTTACCTGATCCATGGAAATCTCTGGCACATCCTCCAGAAATTCCAGCAGGATCTCATATCTTCTCATTCTTGTGTGAGAAACATCACCATAGCCCTTTTCCATGTAAAAGCTGCCCAGTCTCTCATAAATCGAGAAAGCATCCTGGAAAAAGTTTTCCAGATATTCAAGTGTATTCTGGAATTGTCCACTATTATAATACACTTCCACCATATTTTCCACAGTTTTCAGCTTCAAAACATGGTCATAATCCAGCCACTTCGTGGAAAGTACCTCATAAGGCTCCTGTGTTTTGTATACAATACCATATTCCCTGCACATCTCCATCATATGGGAACCCTTTAACACCTTCAAAAAGCCCAGCTGAAGCTGCTGTGGTTTCAACGCATAGACATCATTAAAGGAATGCCGGAAGCTGTCGTAATCTTCATAGGGAAGTCCTGCAATCAGATCCAGATGCTGATGGATATTTCCAAAGCTGTGGATTCTGTCAACAATTCCTTTCAATTTTTCAAAATCCATAGTTCTGTGAATTGCCTTAATCGTGTCCGGATTTGTTGACTGTACTCCGATCTCCAGCTGAATCAGACCCGGGCGCATGGTGGACATTTCCTGCAGTTCCTCTTCTCTTAACAAATCTGCTGAAATCTCAAAATGGAAGTTTGTCACACCATTATCGTGTTCATTAATATACTTCCAGATTGCCATTGCATGATCGTGTTTACAGTTAAAGGTACGGTCTACAAACTTTACCTGCGGAACCTTATTGTCTATAAAAAACTGCAGCTCTTTCTTTACTGTCTCTGTATCTCTGAAACGCAGTTTCTTATCAATGGAAGAAAGACAGTAACTGCAGGAGAAAGGACATCCTCTGCTGCTTTCATAATAAATGATCCTGTTCTTAAACTCGGACAAATCTTTGTAAATGAACGGAATACTGCTTAAGTCCATAATCTGGCGCCATCCATTATGTATGATCTGATCTCCGTCTCTGTAACAGATTCCTGTCATATCTTTCAGATCCTGCGGATTTTTTCCACATAATATCCGGCAAGTTCTTTAAATGTTTCTTCACCTTCCCCGACCATAACACCTTTAAATTCTGAGTTTTCTGTCAGGAATTTCTCCGCATCATAAGAAACTTCCGGACCGCCGGCCCAAAAGTCGGCGCCCGGAAGAATCTTTATCAGATCTGCCATCAGTTCTTTTACAAAAGAAAGGTTCCAGATATAACAGGACACGCATACCACATCAGGATGCTCCAGATAAATATCACGCATGATATCATCTTTCTGCTGGTTGATGGTATATTCCTTTAATACAATATGATCTGCGTAATCAGATGCATATGCCTGCAGATCATAAACAGCAAGATTAGAATGAATATATTTTGCATTGCATGCCACTAATAAAATCTTCATAAATCTTTAGCCTTCCAGTGCACTCTTCAGCTCTTCTTTGGAAGTAAGACCTACGAAGCGTTTCACTTCCGCACCGTCTTTAAACAGGATCAGTGTCGGAATGCTGACTACACGAAACTGCTGTGCAAGTGCCATATTCTGATCTACATCTACTTTTCCCACTGCGTATCCCTCTTCTGCCAGTTCTTCTACAACCGGACCCTGACGCATACATGGTCCACACCATGTTGCCCAGAAATCTATAAGAACCGGTTTCTCAGATTTTAATACTTCTGTTTCAAAATTTGCTGTTGTAATCTCTTTTGCCATGATTTATATCTCCTTTGCTTATTCTTTATAAAAATTTGCAATGTAAGTTCTCTGGTTTTATAATATCAACACTATAACCCTGTTAAATTTTCAGTTTTTATTTTAAAGATCTTACATACTTCCCCTGCATTAATACCTGCCTGTGCTCCCTCATATACAGCTTTCGCCACCTGAAGAAGCCCGCCTGTACAGTCACCTGCCGCATAGAGTCCCGGGATGGTTGTTTCCATATTTTCGTTAACTTTAATGTTGCCTTTTTCCGTAAGTTCAGCTCCCATCTGGCGGGCAATCTCAGTACTGCCTGCAGTTCCCATTGCAATAAATACACCCTCTGCAGGACAGAAATCATTTGCCTGCTGACCTGCTTCTGCCTTTATTTCCTCTGCCTGCACATCGGGTTCAAGACGGATTCCGGATACCAGATCATCGCCCTCTACAGACTGGATCTTCATTGTGTTTACACTGATATTTTCTTCAGGTGTAAATTCCGGTTCTTCACCGTTTGTATAAATGGTTACTGTAGAAGCAGTATTAGACAATTCCTTTGCTTCATGCATGGCGAAATCACCGTTTCCAAGAACTGCTACATCCTTGCCTCTGTAAAAGAAAGCATCGCAGATTGCACAGTAGCTGACACCTTTTCCCTCAAATTCTTTAACACCCGGGATCTTCGGTGCAGCGCGCTTACTTCCTGTTGCAAGAATCAGACTCTGAGTCTCGAATTCACCTTCTGTAGTTTTTACCACAAAAGTATCAAACCCGCCGACTCCCAGAACCTGTGCATCCAATATTCGTACGCCCAGTGCTTTCGCCTGAGCGATTCCTGTATCATATAATTCCTGACCGGACAGCGGATGTTCCAGTCCGTAATAGTTTTCTATTTTCTCTGCTTTTTCCAAAGCACCGATCCCATTATTGATCACCAGGGGATCCAGATTTCCACGAACTGCATAAAGCGCAGCGGAAATTCCTGCAGGTCCGGCACCTATGATTATCACTTTTTCCAAATTCTGTCACCTGCTCTCTGTGATTGTTTTCAATACGCTGTGATAGATACTGAATACAGCAATTAATTACTACGATCTATTCAAATAAATCATCAACTGTCATTAACCTGTTCTGCTTTTTCAGTATAATCATCAACTATTTTACTATACTTACGTTTTCTGAAAAATCCAATG
>ENA-OQDM01000883-OQDM01000883.1-human-gut-metagenome-genome-assembly--contig:-NODE-883-length-14345-cov-2.058869_pt1 | contig 14345 bp, 18 predicted proteins | sample MGYA00242772_ERZ504605 | MGnify/ENA primary metagenome ERZ504605 (study PRJEB26092, sample SAMD00036348) | human gut metagenome | host: Homo sapiens | study: EMG produced TPA metagenomics assembly of... | reverse complement strand
CTGGTAGAGGAAGGCTGGCTGCATGATCCGGTGACCGTAGAAGTTGCAAACCGATATCTGCAGGAACTGAAAGATAAAGATGTGGATACACTGATTCTCGGCTGTACGCATTATCCGCTGATCCGATCTACGATCCGGGAAGTTATGGGAGAAAAAGTAAGACTGGTAAATCCGGCGTATGAGACGGCTTTGGAACTGAAGAATCTTCTGCAGAAAACAAATATGCTCAGTACCGGACAGCAGGAAGAGGAATTTCCTTATCGATTTTATGTAAGTGATCTTGCAGATGAGTTTAAGGAATTTGCCAATTCGATTCTTCCGTATGATGTGGAAATGACTAAGAAAATTGATATTGAAAATATTGATAATTATCAGAATCAGGAGAGATATATGAAAAAAGATGTACTTATACATGTACGCGGACTTCAGATGATGGATCCGGAAGAGGAACAGGAACCAATCGAGATCGTTGTCCCGGGACAGTATTATTATCGAAATGGAAGCCATTATCTTCGTTATGAAGAAATGATGGACGATACGGCAGAACCGACGGTCAACTATATCAAGATGTCGGCGCAGGGAGTGGAAGTCCGCAAGCAGGGGCAGGTAAATGTACATATGGTTTTCGAACAGGGTAAGAAAAATATGACATTTTATTCTACACCGTTTGGAACACTTCAGATGGGGATTGCAGCAACCGGTTTGGAATTGCAGGAAGAAGAGGATAATATTCATCTGAAAGTTGATTATGCACTGGATATGAATGAGGAACATGTGGCTGACTGCTATCTTACGGTTCAGGCACAGTCCAGAGATTCGGAGAATCTTATATTGTAATAAGTATTGATAGAACTAAAGAGAAAAAAGAAATGCCTGGGAGATGATTCTCTCAGGCATTTTGCATGTGTCCTTATTTGTTGAGTAATCTTTTGAAAAAGCCTTTTTTCTTAGGAGCCGGTGTTTCCAGGGAACCACGGATTCCTTTAACGCCAACGATATATAAACCGCTGACTTCGGCCTTGACTTCTTTTTTGACCGGAATCTGATCAAAAACTTTTTCATCTGCGATCAGAACGGAGATCTTTGGTCCGACTTTTGCTTTAACGATTGGCAGTTTGGAACGGCGCATCAGCTTCGGTGCCTGGTCGATCACCATCTGAGGAAGACCGGATTCTTTTAACGGAAGTCGCTTCTTATCAATAATCAGCATAGAAACGGTTTGCTTAGCAGCTTCAATCTGGGCCTGCTGTTCTTCTTGTTTCTTCTGAGCCTTTTTTCCAAAGAAATAAAGAGCTATCAGAGCAGCGATCAGAACGACCAGGATCACAAGAAGGACGATGGTAAGTGTACTCATAGATACCCTCCTCAATATGTAATTTACAAACTTATGTCATGCGAATTATATTCTAACATCATTTATTACAAAAGGCAAACAAATTCATAAAATTCCATAAAGAACAGGAAAAGTTATAGCAAAGGTACAGAGAAACAGGTATAATAAATTTACAGTTTTTAGAAAAAACTGAAAGATAAATTTATTTGTGGGTACACTAAGAATTACAGAACAAAGAGTCTGGAGAGTTAGTATGGAGAAGAAAAATGACAGGAATAAAAATACCAGTCAGAATAAACTGTATTCAGATGAAATAAAAGAAATGGAACGTTTGTCAGAGGAGCAGGAAAAGGCACTTCGCGAGAGACGTCAGGCAAGAAAACATCGCATAAAAAAGCAGGAACGAAGAAAAAAACTGATCGTATTGGGAAGCATGGCCGTTGTTACCGTAGTGGTAGCAGTGAGTGCAGTCACCGGAATCGTCAGTTTTGTGACCAGAGAAAGCAGGCAAAGTCAGGTTTCATCAAAAAAATCAGCAGAAAAGGACTCATCGGAGCCGACTTTGACAGATACGGTGAAACAGAGTCGTTCAGATCTGGAAGTGGATGAGAGAACCCCGGAGGAAATTCTGGCAGATGCGAAGCTTCTCGCAGTACAATATGATTATGACAAGGCAATCAGCCTGCTTCAGAAATACAGTGGCTATAAAAAGAATACAGAAATGCAGGATGCGGTAAAACAATATGAAGAAATAAAAGCTTCCTGTAAGTCCTGGCCACTGGAAGAAGTTACACATGTTTTTTATCATACACTGATCAAAGATCCATCTAAAGCATTTGATGGAGACTATAAAGAAGCTGATTACAATCAAGTTATGACAACGATCGATGAATTCAACAAGATTACAGAGACTATGTATGAGAAAGGCTATGTCATGGTCAGTATCTATGATATGGCTAAGGCAGATGCTGATGGCAATATAACAGAAGGAGAGATCCTTCTCCCGGAAGGAAGATTCCGTTTGTTCTTTCACAGGACGATGTCTGTTATTATCATTATATGGATGGTGATGGATATGCATCGAAGCTGGTTGTTGATGAGAATGGAAAAATCCGGAACGAATATATAGAGGATGATGGAAGCGTTTCTGTCGGAGATTATGATATGGTTCCACTGATCGACCGTTTTGTAGAAGAACATCCGGATTTTTCATACAGAGGAGCAAAAGGAATTGTGGCACTTACCGGTTATAATGGTATTTTAGGATATCGTACAGACCAGAGCTATGAGACACGTCCGGATGATCTGGATGCCAATAAGGTTGAATGGCTGGATGCACATCCTGATTTCAGCCTGGCGAAAGAAAGAGAGGGCGCCAAGAAAGTCGCAGATGCCATGAAAGCAGAGGGATGGCTTTTTGCAAGTCACACCTGGGGGCATCAGAATGTAGGGCAGATAGGACTGGAAACACTTCAGACCGATACCCGGAAATTCAAAGATAATGTAGATCCGCTGATCGGAGGTACAGATATCATTATATTTGCGTTTGGTACAGATCTCTGTGGACCGGAGGATTATCACGGCGATAAATTCGAATATTTAAAAGGTGCAGGATACAATTATTTTTGCAATGTAGATTCAAGTAAATATTATGTACAGATAAGAGAGCGGTATTTCCGTCAGGGGAGAAGAAATTTGGACGGATACCGTATGTATTACCACCCGGAGCTTCTGGAGGATCTTTTTGATGTAAAGAGTGTTTTTGATCCGGTAAGACCGACACCGGTGCCGCCAATGGCATAACTGATAAAAGGGGATAAAGAATGAAAAAAAGAGCATTAATACTTACAGCAGTACTTACTGCAGCAGCACTGACAGGGGGAAGTGGTTATCTGCCGGTTACAGACGGCATAAGACCTAAAATGATACAGAACGTTTATGCAGATGCAGAGGATTCAAAAGAATCTGCAGACACAGAAACTTCTGATTCTGTGCTTGATCAGGCAACGATCATGTATCAGCAGTATAATTATGATGAGGCAATCAAATTGCTGAAAAAGCAGGATGATTTTACAAAAAATAAAGATTACATGGATCTTGCTGCAAAATGTCAGATTGCGAAAAAATCACTGGTTGAATATCCTCTTGAAAAAATCACACATGTATTTTTTCATACATTGATCGAGGACACATCCAGAGCATTTGATGGAGATTCAAAATCCGGAAATTATAATCAGGTCATGACAACAGTCAGTGAGTTTAATAAGATCATTCAGATCATGTATGACAAGGGCTATGTACTGGTAAGTCCGCATGATATGGCAACGGTAAATAAAGACGGTACGATGAGCAGGGGTAAGATCATGGTTCCCGAGGGCAAGATCCCGTTTGTCCTTTCACAGGATGATGTCAGCTATTACCATTATATGGACGGTGATGGCTGTGCATCCAAACTTGTACTTGACGAGAATGGAGAGGTAAGAACGAATATGTTGATGCTGACGGAAATGTTTTAGTCGGAGATTATGATCTGGTACCGCTTCTGGATTCTTTTATCAAAGAACATCCGGATTTTTCCTATCATGGACGTAAGGGAATCCTTGCGATGACCGGTTATAACGGAGTACTGGGATACAGAACAGACAGTGCATATAAGACCGGCGAAAACCTTCAGGATGACCAGAAGAAATTCCTGGAAGATCATCCTGATTTCGATTATGACCAGGATGTAAAAGATGCGACCAAAGTGGCAGATGCCATGAAGGCAGAGGGATGGGAATTTGCAAGCCATACCTGGGGACATATGAATGCAACAGAGCGTTCTGCTGAGGATCTTAAGACAGACGATGAGAAATGGAAAGCAAATGTAGCCCCGATCCTTGGAGATACAGATATGATCATCTTTGCGTTTGGTGCAGATATTGGTGACTGGGAAGGTTACTCTTCTGATAATCCGAAATTTCAGTATTATAAGAGTGCGGGTTATGACTACTTCTGTAATGTAGATTCCAGTCAGTACTTTGTACAGATCACAGATCAGTATTTCCGACAGGGAAGAAGAAATCTGGATGGTTACAGAATGTATTATAACCCGGATATGCTGAGCGATCTTTTTGATGTATCTGAGGTATGGGATTCTTCCAGACCGACACCGGTACCAGAAATGTGATATGCAGATTTGAAAGGAGTTTTATTATGAAGAAAAAAACAGTTGCAGCGATGTTGGTAATGTGCATGACTTTATCTGCTACAGCATGTGGCGGATCTGATACAAAAGAAACCAAAACCGAGACAACACAGGATACAGGGGATAAAAAAGATTCTGCATCCTCAGATAAAAAAACATCTGCTTCGGCAGTCAGACTGGTGTCTGTTTCTGATGTTTCAAAATATGTTACGATTGGAGAATATAAGGGACTGACACTGGACAGATCATCGGTTACTGTAACGGATGATGATGTACAGGCAGAGATCGATTATAATCTTGAAGAAAACGGAACAGAGGTAAATGACGGAACAGTAGAAGAGGGCGATTCGGTAACGATTAATTTTACCGGAACGATAGACGGAAAAGAATTTGATGGGGGTTCTGCAGAAGATTATGATCTTGTGATTGGCGAGGGCGGAATGATCGATGGATTCGAGGATGGAATCATTGGCATGAAAAAGGGAGAGACAAAAGAACTGGACCTGACTTTCCCGGATGATTACTATGAAGAATCTGTTGCCGGTAAACCGGTTGTGTTTAAAGTTACGCTGCAGAAGTTCACGCGGCCTTCCGAACTGAATGATGAGTGGGTAGCTGCCAATACAGAATACAAGACAGTTGACGAGTATCGTGCAGCCGTCAAAAAAGAACTCGAAGAAAATGAGACAAAATCGGCAGATTATGATCTTTACAGTAATGCCTGGAGCGAAGTACTCGCAAATTCTGAAGTAAAAGAATATCCGGAAGAAGATGTGGATAAGGCGGTTGAAGCATACAAAAAACTCAATGAAAATTATGTCAAAGAAGCAGGTATGGAAATGTCTGATTTCCTTAAGGCTCAGGGAATGTCTGAAGAAGATTATGAGGAAGACTGCCAGCAGTATGCAGAATCCAAAGTGGAACAGAACCTTATTGTTCAGGGAATCATGGATGCAGAAGGACTCAGTCTTGACGATGACGATATACAGACATTAAAAGACGAGCTGTTATCAGAATATGGCTATGAGAGTTTTGATCAGCTGGTTGCGTATTATGGTGAACAGGAAGTAAATGAATCACTGGCACTGATGCGTGTGGAACGTTTTATAGTGGATAATGCGACAGTAAATGAAACTTCTGCAACAGAAGCTGATGTGGCAAATGAAGATGCAGATCCGGAAAGTGAAGACACCGGAGTTGATGCTGCAGAAGACACTACAGAAGATAATGCGTCAGAGGAAGATAGCAGTGACACTGCAGAAGAAAGTGAGGAAACTGCATCGGAAGATGATGTGGCAAATGAAGGATGATCATAAAAAATGGAAATGTTTTTCAGGAAGATGGAAGTTTTTGCAGGGAAACACTTTATATCAGAAATCACAGACTGACAGAGGCATTTGAAGAAACATCTGAAGAGGAAGTTATAGATGCCGATGGTCTTATGGTCATTCCAGGTCTTGTGGATATTCACAGCCATGGAGCATATGGGGAAGATTTTTCTGATGGTGATCCGGAAGGCCTGAAAAAAATCTTGAGATATGAGAGACAAAGTGGAATAACATCATATTGTCCGACTTCCATGACACTTCCGAAGGAACAGCTTAAGAAGATTTTCAAAGGGATCAGGGAAGCAGAAAAGTCCGGCGATGGAGCAACGGTTGCAGGTATCAATATGGAAGGACCGTTTCTGGATCCTGTTAAGAAGGGCGCACATGTGGAAGAATGGATCACAGAACCGGATGCAGATTTTGTAAAGGAATTGAATGAAGTATCAGGTGGAAGAATCCGACTTGTAACACTGGCACCGAATGTAAAAGGAGCTATGGACTTCATACGGGAAATGAGGACGAAGTACAGATATCTCTGGGACATACTGCAGCAGATTATGAATGTGCGTCAGAAGCAATGGCACTGGGGGCACATCATGTAACGCATCTTTATAATGCGATGCAGCCGTTGGCCCACAGAGAACCGGGACTGATCGGAGCGGCTTCGGATGATCCGGAATGTATGGTTGAACTGATCTGTGATGGCTATCATATTCATCCGGCTGTAATCAGAGCGACATTCAGAATGTTCGGACCGGAAAGAGTCATTTTGATCAGTGATTCCATGCGTGCAACAGGGATGAAAAACGGTACATATGAGCTTGGCGGACAGGAAGTAACTGTGAAGGACCGCAAGGCAGTGCTGAAAGACGGAACACTTGCAGGATCTGCGACAAATTTATTTGGCTGTATGTGCAAAGCAATAGAATTTGGTGTGCCTGTAGACCAGGCAATTTTTGCAGCCACGAGAAATCCGGCAAGAAGTATTGGGATTTATGACAGAACAGGGTCTGTTCATACAGGTAAAGAGGCAGATATTCTTCTGTTAACAGAGAATTTTGAATTAAAAAGAGTTATCTGATATACCTGCTGAAGTATTGGATCATCATTCACAGAATAACTTGATTTAGTTCAGGAATTGTGATTGTATTTCAGAATTAAATGCGTTATGATAATAAATAGACAAAAAAGTTATAGAAAATACAGCAGGTGGAGTAGATGGATAAAAGGGTATTGCGTGAACGAATGCGCAAAAAGCAACAGCAGATAAGACGTCGTCAGATGATGAAAAAAGGCGCGTATGTTGTGGCTGTGATACTCGTATTCATATTTGTAATACGGGGAATTATTCTTCCGGTCATTAATCGGGTCGGAGGGAAAAATACAGATAAACCGGCACAGGTACAGGCAGAAACAGATACGAATGCGAATACCAATACGGGAGATTCAGGAACTGAGACACAGATAGAAAAAGACACAAATGCAGCAATCCGTAAACCGCTGAAGGGTGTGAGTGATCTGACAAAGGCTTCTCAGCTGACTGCTGGCTGGCATGAGGATGAGAACGGCAAATGGTATCAGAACGCGATGGTACATATTATGCAGGCGGCCTGCAGGAAATAGATGGTTCTACATATTATTTTGGAGACAATGGTTATGCACAGACCGGATGGGTGAGCGTTGGATTTGACGATTACTATTTCAATGATGACGGTACTTATGATCCGAGCCAGCACAAGACCAGAATTGCATTTACCTTTGATGATGGCCCGGGAGAGTATACCGATGAACTTCTAGACTGTCTGGAACAGAACAATGCACATGCAACTTTCTTTATGTTAGGTCAGAATGTAGGCAGCTGGGAGTCAGAAGTTCAGCGAATGGCAGACATTGGATGTGAGATCGGATCTCATTCCTGGGATCATCCGAATCTGTATGATCTTGATATGGATGCAGTTGCCAAAGAGTTTTCAGATACAGATGCAGCTTTGGAGAAGGCATGTGGACAGAAGGCAAGTGTCGCCAGAGCACCATATGGAAACTGGAGTGATGATATCATTTCTACAGTCAATAAGCCATTCTTTACATGGTCACTGGACTCTCTGGACTGGAGCTATCTTGATGTCAACAAGGACTATGATGCTGTTATGAATGGGGATCTTACAGACGGTTCTATCATTCTTATGCATGATATTCATGAGCCATCTGTACAGGCAGCAATCAAGATGATTCCGGAACTGGTAGCCAAAGGCTATAAACTGATGACAGTCAGTGAGCTTGCAGCAGCCAAGGGAGTTACTTTACAGAATGCAAACTATTCTGATTTCTGGGATAGTTCACTTCAGAAGGGTATCGTTGCAGGATATAACAGCGGTTCTTCTGACGGAAGCAGTGATGGTACAGCGGTATCAGATGGTACTACCTCAGATGACGGCTCAACAGATAGTTCTGATGTAAGTGATACAGGCTCTTCGGACAGCAGTGATGTCAGTGATGGAAGTGATGAGAGTTCCGACAGTTCTTCCGGAGATGACAGCTCAGGAGGCGATGACTCTTCCGGGGATGGAAGTTCATCAGATGACAGTTCCGGAGATAACAGCTCAGACGATGGATCTTATGATGACAGTTCCGGAGACGGAAGTGATTATGCAGATGAGGACTCCGGAGATGGGTATGATACAGGATATTAATTCTATATAAAATAAGAATCCACAAAAGAGGACAAGTTCGAAAGCGCAATCGGACAAGTCCTCTTTTTGTGTACTTGTAATTTCTTATTTTAATTGACGGGAACATTATGGATTGGTATAATATGTCTATAAAAATGCAAAATATCAGCATGATAAATGTGCATAATGCTGATGGAAGGCGCAGAGTTGTAAAGAGTGCCGGAATAAAATAGCTGTTAAGGGAGGTACGTTTGAATGGGAGAGAAGTTGCAGTTTACAGAGCTGGATCAGTATCTGTTCGGACAGGGAACCCATTATGACATTTACAGGAAATTAGGAGCCCATCCGACGATACAGAGGCGTAAGAAAGGTGTATATTTTGCTGTGTGGGCACCAAATGCCAGATCAGTTTCTGTTGTTGGAGAGTTTAATAACTGGAATACACAGGCAAATCCAATGAAGAAAGTCGGACCAATTGGGGTATATGAGACATTTATACCCGGAGCAAAGGTTGGAGATCTCTATAAATCTATATTATCGGCTATCATGGCGAAGAATTATACAAAGCTGATCCATATGGCAATGAAGCAGAACTGAGACCTGGCACTGCATCCAGAATTGCGGACATTTCTGATTATAAATGGAAAGATACTACCTGGATGAAAAGACGTCCGGAATTTGATGAAATCAGAGATCCTATGGCCATTTATGAGGTACACCCTGGTTCCTGGAAGAAACATGAAGCAAAAGATGAAGATGATCCGGGATTTTATAATTACCGTGAACTGGCACATGAACTTGCTGCCTATGTAAAGAAAATGGGTTATACACATGTAGAACTTATGGGAATTGCCGAGCATCCGTTTGATGGCTCATGGGGATATCAGGTCACAGGATATTATGCACCAACCTCCCGTTATGGTTCTGTTCAGGATTTCAAGTATATGATCGATTATCTGCACCGTAATAAGATTGGAGTTATTCTGGACTGGGTACCGGCACATTTTCCGAAAGATGCACAAGGCCTCGCAAATTTTGACGGTACAGCAGTATATGAACATGAAGATCCGAGACAGGGAGAACATCCGGACTGGGGAACCAAGATTTATAACTATGGCCGTCCGGAGGTCAAAAACTTCCTGATTGCCAATGCACTCTACTGGATTGAAGAGTGTCATGTAGACGGACTTCGTGTTGATGCAGTAGCATCTATGCTTTATCTGGATTATGGAAAGAAGGATGGCGAGTGGGTTGCTAATAAATATGGTGATAACAAAAACCTTGAAGCAATTGAGTTTTTCAAACATTTGAATACCGTTGTACTTGGAAGAAATCATGGAACGGTCATGATAGCAGAAGAATCTACCGCATGGCCACAGGTTACCGGAAAAGCTGAAGATGGAGGACTTGGATTCTCTTTGAAATGGAATATGGGATGGATGAATGATTTTCTTGAATACATGAAATTGGATCCATATTTCCGTAAGGACAATCACAATAAGATGACATTTTCTATGACTTATGCATACAGTGAAAAATATGTCCTTGTCATCTCGCATGATGAAGTCGTACATTTGAAATGTTCTATGGTTAATAAGATGCCAGGCTATCCGGAAGAAAAGATTCGTAATTTGAAAGCTGCGTATGCATTTATGCTGTTCCATCCAGGCAAAAAACTTCTGTTTATGGGACAGGAATTTGGACAGCTGCGTGAATGGAGTGAGGAGAGGGAGCTTGACTGGTATCTTCTGAATGAAAAACCACATCAGGATCTTCAGGAGTTTGTAAAGACGCTTTTACATATGTATACAAAGTATCCTGCATTGTATGCAGGGGACAACGATCCTGACGGATTTGAGTGGATCAATGCAGACGATGCATACAGAAGTATTTTCAGTCTGGTAAGAAAATCTCCTACAAAGAGAAATAACCTTCTGTTTATTGTAAACTTTACGCCGGTTGACCGCCCGGATTATCGTGTCGGTGTTCCAAAGAGAAAACAGTATAAACTGATCATGAATGAACATGGACTTTTGGAGAAACCGGAGGTATTTAAAGCAGAAGTACAGGAATGTGACCACAGAGAGTTTTCGTTTGACTATCCACTGCCAGGATATGGTGTTGCGGTGTTTACTTATTGATAATTTCATTGTGAGAATTAACCAATTTTGCGCATCGATAATTATATAAATTTAACAAATAAAATCGTTGCAATTTAAGAAAATATAGGTTATACTGAACGCGACTGAGGAAAATCATTTGGAAACTCAGTATTTACATGAAATGCAGTAAGTTGAACATAAAAAATAAAGATTTTGAAAGGAGATTTACAATGAAAGTATCTAATATTAAAGACATCGAGAAATTTTTTGAAGTAGTAGACAGCTGCCAGGGCAAAGTTGAACTGGTAACAGGTGAAGGTGACAGACTGAACCTCAAATCCAAACTGTCCCAGTATGTATCTCTTGCAAACATCTTCTCCGGCGGAGAAATTCCGGAACTTGAGATCGTAGCATATGAGAAAGAAGATATCGACAAACTTCTCAGCTTCATGATCAACGGTTGATTTTAGAGAGTATAGAGTGGGGACGTGACTGGTTCATGTCCCCATTACCCATATAAAGGGATAATAACCAGGGGGTATTTTATGCCTCCTGGTCAAATTACGTTATAAGTTAGTGGTATAAAACAAATAATATAAAGTAATTTAGCAATCATTTTGCCCATGGGCAGAAAGAGAGGAAATGCAATCATGGAAAAAACTAAAATTGACATTATCTCCGGTTTCCTTGGAGCCGGTAAAACAACACTGATCAAGAAACTTCTGAAAGATGCCTTTCAGGGGGAGCAGGTCGTACTGATTGAAAATGAATTTGGTGAGATCGGCATTGATGGAGGATTTCTGAAAGAAGCCGGAATCCAGATCCGTGAAATGAACTCAGGATGTATCTGTTGTTCACTGGTTGGTGATTTTGGTGCATCTTTGAAAGAAGTTATCAGCAAATATCACCCGGACAGAATTCTGATCGAGCCATCTGGTGTCGGCAAATTATCTGATGTTATTAAAGCAGTACAGGGCGTAGAGGAAGAAACAGGACTGGTTCTGAACAGTTACACTACTGTTGTTGATGCAAAGAAATGCAAAATGTATATGAGAAATTTCGGTGAATTTTTCAACAATCAGGTTGAATATGCCGGAGCGATCATCATGAGCCGTACAGATATTGTTGACGAAGCAAAAGCACAGGCATCACTGGAACTGCTTCGTGAGATTAACTCCAAAGCAGCGATCATCACAACACCGATCGAGAAACTGGAAGGTAAAAAACTTCTGGAGGTTATGGAGCATCCGGTATCTCTGGCAGATGAGCTGATGGAAGAAGAGGAAGTATGCCCGGAATGCGGACATGTGCATGAACATGGCGAACATCATCATCACGACCATGATGAAGAATGTGGATGCGGACATGACCACGATCATGAAGAACATGAGCATCATCATCACGACCATGATCATGAATGCGGATGTGGACACGACCATCATGACCATCACCATCATCATGCAGATGAAGTATTTACAAGTTGGGGTCGTGAGACAATTAAGAAATATACAAAAGAAAATCTTGAGAAGATGCTGGAAGCTCTTTCTGCATCTGATGAATATGGAATCATTCTCCGTGCAAAAGGAATGCTTCCGGCAGAAGATGGAACATGGATTTATTTTGATATGGTTCCGGAAGAAACAGAAATCCGTGAAGGCGCACCGGAATATACAGGTCGTCTCTGCGTGATCGGATCTAAACTGAATGAGGACAAACTGGCTGAGCTTTTTGGCCTGTAATCATAGAGGAGAATACAGACAATGGATGAGATCAAAGTACCGATTTATTTAATGACCGGTTTCCTGGAAAGTGGCAAGACTTCTTTCCTGAGTTTTACCATACAGCAGGATTATTTCCATACGGATGGAAAGACACTTCTGATCCTCTGTGAGGAAGGGGAGGAAGAATACGATCCGGCAATTCTTGAAGCCAATAATACTGTTGTGGAGGTAATTGAAAATGAGGAAGACTTTACAACAGACAGACTGGTTGCCATGGATATTCTTCATCAGCCGGAGCGTGTTATCATAGAATATAATGGCATGTGGCTGGTAAGCAATTTTGAAAAAATGCAGCTGCCGACAGGCTGGGGAGTAGAACAGCAGATTACCTGTGTAGATGGAAGTACTTTCCAGATGTATATGGCGAATATGAAATCCATTTTTATGGATATGATAAAAAATACAGATATGGTTATCTTCAACCGTTGCAAAAAGGAAGATCCACTTCCGACTTATCGACGTGGAATCAAGGTCGCAAATCAGAGAGCAGAAGTTATCTTTGAGGATGAAGAAGGCGAGCTGGGTGATATTTTCCAGGATGAAATGCCATTTGATATGAATGCGCCGGTTATCGAGATTCTTCCGGAAGATTATGGCATCTGGTTTGTGGATGCAATGGATCATCCGGAAAATTATGAAGGCAAAACAGTCAAGTTTAAAGCAAGAGTCATGAAACCTCGCGGAATGGGAAGTAAATTCTTTGTTCCGGGACGTACAGCCATGACTTGCTGTGCAGATGATACTACATTTCTTGGTTATGTATGTAAGAGCGCATATGCGCCGAAACTGACGCCGGGAGAATGGGTAGAAGTTACAGCCAAAGTCGGCATTGAGAAACGTAACGAATACCAGGGTGAAGAAGGTATCGTACTTGCTGCGGAGCATGTAGAGCAGTGTGATCCACTGGAAGACGAAATGGTTTATTTTAATTAATACAGCGAGGAAATTCTGATGTATCTGATCGTAGGTTTGGGAAATCCCGGAAGGCAGTATGAAGCCACACGCCATAATATGGGATTTGATGTGATTGATAAGCTTGTGGAGGAATATAATGTTCCACAGTCTGGCGTGAAATTCAATGCCATGTACGGAAAGGGAAGAATCGAGGACAACCTGTCATTCTGATGAAGCCGCTTTCTTATATGAATCTCAGTGGTGGTCCTGTCCGGGATATGGCAAACTACTTCAAAATCGATCCGGAGACAGAGATGATCGTTATTTATGACGATATTGATCTGGAACCGGGACAGCTTCGTATCCGTAAGAAAGGCAGTGCCGGCGGGCACAATGGAATCAAGCATATCATTCAACAGCTTGGTACACAGACGTTTGTTCGTATCAAGGTTGGTGTCGGAGCCAAACCAAAAGGATGGGATCTGGCAGATCATGTACTTGGCAGATTCGGAAGCAATGAACGTAAGCTTGTGGAAGAGGCGCAGGAGAGAGCCTGCAAAGCTGTAGAGATGATCCTGGCTGACAGTGTGGATGCGGCCATGAACCAGTTCAACAAGAAAATGGAGAATGTATGAAGACATTTTTGCAGCCTCTGCAGAATCTTGCAGAGATGGAAGAAATACAAAAACAGGCAAAAAAGAATCGTGGAATTCTGGAGATCAGTGGTTGTATGGAGTCCCAGAAAGCTCATCTTATGTATGGGCTTTCCGGGCTTTTTCCATGTCATCTGGTAATTGCCGCAGATGAAAAATCTGCGAAAGAACTGTATGAAGATTATCGTTTTTATGATAAACGTGTTTATTACTATCCGGCAAAGGATCTTCTTTTTTTTCAGGCAGATATACATGGGAATCTGCTGATTCGTCAGCGAATGCAGGTGATTCGCGCTCTTCTAGAACGTGAGGATGAGATTACGGTCGTTACCAGTATTGATGGCTGTATGGACTATCTTGCACCTCTGGAAAAATAGAAAACAACTGATTCATTTTCG
>ENA-OQDM01000882-OQDM01000882.1-human-gut-metagenome-genome-assembly--contig:-NODE-882-length-14352-cov-1.025800_pt1 | contig 14352 bp, 12 predicted proteins | sample MGYA00242772_ERZ504605 | MGnify/ENA primary metagenome ERZ504605 (study PRJEB26092, sample SAMD00036348) | human gut metagenome | host: Homo sapiens | study: EMG produced TPA metagenomics assembly of... | reverse complement strand
CAAAGTTTTCCAAAATATTTTTCAACTTATTATATATAAACACATTAACATAATTTAATTAGCAAAAAGTTTTCCAAAAAAGAAAATCATACAGAGTAATACGATACCTTTGCGCACATAATCAATCACAAATTAATCGACATCATGATACAGACAGTTGTTAAACGGGACGGGCGTATCGTTGGCTTCAACGAGGAGAAGATAGTAACCGCTATCCGTAAAGCCATGTTGCATACAGACAAGGGAGAAGATATGCAACTGATTCGCCAAATCACAGACCATATCTCATTCAAGGGAGAACCTCAAATGACCGTAGAGGCGATTCAAGATGCCGTGGAACTGGAATTGATGGCCAGTAGCCGGAAGGACGTAGCGCAGAAATATATCGCTTACCGAAATCAGCGAAGCGTAGCCCGCAAGGCGAAAACACGGGATATGTTCTTGGAGATTATCAATATCAAATCCAACGACATCACCCGTGAGAACGCGAATATGAACGCCGATACACCCGCCGGCATGATGATGAAATTCTCCAGCGAGACCACCAAGCCGTTTGTAGATGACTATTTATTGAGCGAAGAGGTCAAGGAAGCCGTATCAAACAACTATCTCCATATTCATGATAAAGATTATTATCCGACTAAAAGCTTGACCTGCGTACAACACCCGTTGGATCGCATCTTGAAATACGGGTTCTCCGCCGGTCATGGCGAATCACGTCCGGCTAAACGAATCGAAACCGCAAGCATCCTTGGCTGTATCTCTCTAGAGACCGCCCAAAACGAGATGCATGGCGGACAGGCGATACCGGCGTTCGACTTCTACCTAGCTCCTTACGTACGTAATAGCTTTATCGAGGAAGTAAAGACCTTAGAGGATTTATACGGACAGGATTTCTCCCACTTATATAATAAGCCTATCGACGATTACCAGACACAGACCTTGGATGGATTAAGCGGTGATAGACGCGTCATACAACATGCCATCAACCGCACGGTAAGCCGTGTACACCAATCGATGGAGGCTTTTATCCATAATATGAACACGATCCATTCCCGTGGCGGCAACCAAGTGGTATTCAGCTCCATCAATTATGGAACCGACACCTCGGCGGAAGGTCGTTGCATCATCCGGGAGTTATTAAAAAGCACTTACAGAGGCGTAGGTAACGGCGAGACCGCTATCTTCCCGATCCAGATATGGAAAAAGAAACGAGGCGTAAGCTATCTGCCGGAAGACCGTAACTACGATCTTTACCAATTGGCCTGCAAGGTTACCGCCCGTCGTTTCTTCCCGAACTTCTTGAATCTCGACGCGACCTTCAACCAAAGCGAGGATTGGAATGCGGACGACCCTCAACGCTATATCCACGAGGTAGCGACCATGGGATGCCGTACCCGTGTATTCGAAAACCGTTTCGGACCGAAGACTTCTATCGGACGAGGTAATATCTCCTTCTCGACGATCAATATCGTACGATTGGCTATCGAGTGCATGCAAGTGGAGAACAAGGAAGAGCGTATCGCCCTATTTTTCGCTAAACTGGATCATATGCTGGAACTTACGGCTCGTCAGTTGCATGAGCGTATGGAGTTCCAGAAAACCGCTTACGCAAAGCAATTCCCGTTGTTGATGTCTTCCTTATGGTTAGGCTCGGAAAAATTGAAGCCTAACGATTCGATTGCCTCCGTTATCAACCAAGGTACCTTGGGCATCGGCTTTATCGGACTGGCCGAATGTTTGGTGGCCCTTACCGGTAAGCATCATGGCGAAGATAAGGATTCGCAAGCCTTAGGCGTAAGGATCGTTACGTATATCCGGGATCGTGCCAACCAATTCTCGGAGCAATACCAACACAATTATAGCGTACTGGCAACTCCGGCAGAAGGTTTGTCCGGCAAGTTCACGGGAAAAGATCGTAAGAAGTTCGGATCGCTCCCCGGTATCACGGATCGGGATTATTATACGAACTCTAATCACGTCCCGGTATATTATAAGTGCAGTGCCCGTCATAAAGCCGAAGTGGAAGCTCCTTATCATGATTTGACTCGTGGCGGCCATATCTTTTACGTAGAGATGGATGGCGACGCTACCCATAACCCCGAAGCGATCATGCGTGTCGTGGATATGATGGATAAATACAATATCGGATACGGTTCCGTAAACCATAATCGTAACCGTTGTCTGGATTGTGGCTACGAGAACTCCACCCCGAATCTGGAAGCCTGCCCGAAATGCGGCAGCAAACACTTGGACAAACTTCAACGCATCACCGGTTACTTGGTAGGAACCACCGACCGTTGGAACAACGCCAAGCTATCCGAGTTGAACGACCGTGTCACCCACAACTAATTTTCAATTGTCAATTTTCAATTTTCAATTACCATGTTGTCTATCATAGATATTATCGAAGATACCACCGTAGACGGTCCGGGATTCCGGACCGCCATCTATGCGGCGGGTTGCCCGAACAAATGCCCGGGTTGCCACAACCCCGAATCATGGGACATCCATAAAGGGAAGAAAGTAAGAACGGAAGAGATCGTGGAGAAAGTGCTGGCTGACGAGTTCGCCAATGTCACCTTCAGCGGAGGAGATCCCATGTTCCAACCGGAAGGCTTCACCGAGGTAGCCAAGGCGATCAAGGAAAAAAGCCAAAAGACGATCTGGTGCTACACGGGATATAAATTCGAGGACCTGATAAAGAACCCGGCACAAGCCGCCTTATTATCCTATATCGACGTATTGGTAGATGGCCGCTACAAACAAACCCTTCGGGATGAGAGCCTTTTATTCCGGGGAAGCAGCAACCAACGGTTAATTGACGTACAAGCTTCTTTAAATAAAAAGGAAATCGTAAAATACAAGTACGATCCTTTTATTTAAGGCTTTTAAGGCACACACATGCATAAAATCTTGTACGGAATAAGAAATAAACATCCGTTCTCTTATATATAAAGAGAATTGCATCAGCATCTATTCCTCAATTTTCAACGTGGTCTGTACAAACCACGGCGTGATTTATAAAATCCACGGCGTGATCCGTACAGACCACGTCGTGAATTCTAAAATAGAAGCATATCCAACAGAGAATATATAAAGTATCCGGATAATTATTCTTACTGAAGCGAGACGGATATTAGCATGATTTCATACCTTTGCATCCGAATTGGTTCCGTACGCTCGTTCGGGCATACGGATTAAAAGGGAATCCGGTGAGAATCCGGTACAGTCCCGCTGCTGTGAAACTCCTTTAACATTCTAATACTACTTTCGCCACTGGCCTAGTAAGCCGGGAAGGCATTAGAATGGGAGTCAGTCAGAAGACCTGCCATTCATTTAAGATTCATATCCTCGTGGGTTAGGGTATAGAGAACACATATATAAGAACAAAAAGAAGATGATGACAGACAAGGAAGTATTGTTATTACGGCGCAAATTGGATCTTTTGCTCCGTACGGGAAAATTGTTGATGGAAAGTGCCGCCGATACGAACCGTATCGAGCGCAACATGAAGCGGGTGGCCGCCTTTATGGGGATTCCCGAGGAGAAATTGCATATCGATATCCGATGGACCATGATTATGGTGAACGTAAGCGATGAGCGAAACTCATTCTCCAAATTCCAGAAATGCGAGAAACATGGTATTAACATGACAACGATATCACAGGTCAGTAAGCTCTCATGGCGGGCGATCGAGCAAGATTATTCCTTGGATAAATATGAGGAAGAATTGGAAAAGATAGTTCGCCAACCTCGGAATTATACCCCTTATATCGTAGCGATCGGAGCAGGATTCGCTTGTGGAGGTTTCTGTAAGTTATTTGGAGGAGACTGGATCGCGTTCTTGTTAACCTCGATCTGTACTTTTATCGGTTTCAGGGTGCGTGCCCGTTGTGTAGAGGCTGGCCTTAACGCCTACATGGGGATCGCTCTTGCCGCCTTTATTTGTACTTGTCTAGCATATGCCTCATCTTTTCTGGGAATATCCGGTACTCCGTATCTCCCGTTACTGGCTTGTGCCCTATTCATCGTACCGGGCGTACCTTTGATTAATTTTGTAGACGATATGATCGATAATCACTTGCTGGTCGGTATTACCCGTGCCGCAAACACGGTGATGATGGTAGCGGCAATGACTTTCGGTATCGCTTTCGCCTTGCGCCTGCTCGTGATGAACGACGTATCGATCGACCATAAATTCAGCGAACTAAGCATGGTCCCGCATGATCCGTATTACGTATATGCGATAGCGGCTGCCATATCCGCCGTTGGTTTCTCTATGATATTCAATATCCAACGCCGTTTATTATGGGTGGTTGCTTTAGGCGGTATTATCGCCGTATGCATCCGGAACTTCGTGAACTTCGAGCTGGGCTATGGTCCCGTGATCGGCTCGTTTATGGGAAGTTTCGTTGTCAGCCTGATCGCAGTGAAAGCGGTTCATTGGTTCCATGTACCGAACCATGTATTGACGATCCCTTCTGTTATCCCAATGATCCCGGGAGTATTGATGTATCGCTCGTTATTAGGTTTTATCAACCTTCACGGGGTGATCGGCGAGGTTACGAACGCCTTCTCCAATGGTATTAACTCCGCCCTCATCATCCTTGTATCTCTTAGGCGTAGCCGTCCCCAATATCTTCGCCCGTCGTTACATCGCCAAAGACCGCCAACGTTATCTGCAAGAGGAATTGGAGAAACGCAGGCAAAGAGGTAAGTTTATCGAGTGGTGATTTAAGCTGGCCATTCGTGGGTATTCCCGACCGTCAAAATACATATTTATAGGTATTGCCGAGACTAATAAGATATCGGATATTTGCTTTCGTTATCAAACTATAAAAACAAATAGAAATGAAGACTATAGGAAATATTCTACGGCTCGTCTACAAGGAACGAACGGAAGGGATCGCGAAACGTATCGCAGAGAAGCTGGGTGTGGAAGACAAAGATATTCATGACGTATCTAACGCTTCTCCCGCTGATGTAGCGCCTTATGAAATCTTGTTATTGGGCTGTTCCACTTGGGGCGCCGGAGATTTGCAAGATGATTGGGATAGTTATCTAGGGAAACTGAAAAAGCTGGACTTAAGTGAGAAAACCGTCGCATTATTCGGTTGCGGAGACTCAGCCTCTTTTAGCGACACTTTCTGTGACGCCATCGGTACGATCTATTCCGACCTGCGAAATACAGGTTGCAAATTCATTGGCGCTGTAGATGCTTCGGGATATTCATTTGACAGTTCCACCGCCTGCATAAACGGTATGTTCGTCGGACTTCCTCTGGATGAAATGAATGAAGACGATCAAACAGAAGGGCGGATCGACCAGTGGTTGGCATCTATAAGGAAAGAAGGAATTGAATAGACGCACACTTTTACATACATAACTGTTTAACCTTAATATTACAACGTTTGCGTATTCAACTTGATTGGTTTAGATTTATGAAGAGGTATGTGGGTCAAACATACCTCTTTCTTTTCATCTCAGTTTCCTGAATTGTTTCTTTATCCAAAAATAATAGCCGGTTATCGCGAAGATCGTCCCCAACAAGGAAACTAAGCAAGTCAATATACGGGTAGTCATTCCCCCCCACGAGCCGACGTGTACGGAATAAATCCATCCTCTTATCTTCCCCGATTTTGGGAGATCTTTATATAATTGAACTTCCGTAATCTCACCCGTAGCAGGATCAAAGGAGTAACGGTCGCTTCCTCTTGTATTCCCATAACGGGCCGTAGAAACCGTAGCGGAGCCATCTTGGATCGTGATTGAGTTAAAGTCCGGATAATGGCTTTTCAATGCCGATAACACCTCAGCCCATTGTGTGTAATCCGTCTTTTTCTTCGCAGGTTTCTTCGCGCCGGAAGAAGCTGGAGCATGATGCGCTTGAGGCGGGTTTGCACTAATACCGAGACACTATAAAAGGCATTTCGATACCAACCAAACGACCATGTTAATCCGGTCAACGCTAAGATAAGCAGGAGCAATGCCGCATAGAATCCCCCCGGAGACATGTAAATCATAGAAGAAACGGAACCAACCAGCCTTGGTCTTTACTTTCAACCGGTTTCTCAATACTTTTTTATTACGGGGATACCAAATTACGATTCCACTTATAATAATAATCGCCAAGACCAAAGTCGCATAGCCAACTATTGATTTTCCCCAAGAAAAACTTCCATCCCGTTTATACTCATCAAGTAACCAACGATGAAGACGCATCATTTTCAGGAAAAAACCTTGTCCGTCATCCATCCCGGTCACCTCCCCGGTGTAGGGATCAATAAAACCCGCAGCCTTTTTCCCCGGTAATACCAGTTGATAAGTTCGTCTCGGGTCAGACGATACCCGAATACCGTTTATTCGAACCGAATCGGGTAATTGTTGGCGCGCCGATTCTATCAAGGCGGCAGGCGAGAGAGGTTCCCCTTTTACTTCCTTTACAAAATAACGGGAAGGGTAGCCTAATTCTAATATCTCTGTCTCAAAGACGAGAATCGCCCCGGTCAGGCAGACAATCGCAATAATAATGCCAAAAGGTATCGATAGCCATAAATGTACTTTCGCAAAGAATTTTCTCATTTTCCGAATAATTGTTTAATCCCGTCATATATACCCGGAACCGCTACCGTTCCATGGTTCTCGTCGGGAAATGATTTACTAAAGAAACGCAGGTTCTCCGCTTGTGGCAAAACCTCCGAAAGAAGATAACTCACTTTGTCAAGATGAATGTCCACCCGGTCCGTCCTTTTTTTAGACGCGACACCGATATACAGGCTTTTCCCTTTAAAATTCCGGCCTGCAACCAAAGCCTCCGCCTCCCGGACCAACCGCCCCTGATCCCACCACAAACTAGGGTCGACCGCTAGATAGGTATCAAATAATTCCGTATGACGAAGAAACGTATTCAAGGTGAAAAGCCCCGCATACGAATGACCGATAAGCATATTCCAGCCGTTCGTGCGATAGGCACTATCGATAGCAGGGCGAAGTTCTTCCGTAAGAAACTTACTGAAAGCCTCACTTCCCCCCTCCTTGCGGAATCGCATCTATGGAGATTTTACCATCCCGTCCGGCGGCTGAAGCGGTAGGCGTAAAATCACGTGTCCGATCCGTATTTAATACCCCGACAATAATACAGGGAGGTAGATATTTACCTCTACCGGATGCCAACGTTTTCCTTATGCCTACCAGCGAATGAAAGAAAGAATCTCCATCTAGCAGGTAAACAACCGGATAGCGTTGTTTCGTATCCATATTATAATGCTCCGGCAGGTGTATCCAATAACTCCGTTCTTCTTGCAATACGGTAGAGTACAAAGCCAGTTCCTTTCCTATACAAATATCCTCCTGGCTCCGCAGGATTAGCGGGAGCAGGAGGAATATTAAAAGAATGTGAGTCCGACTCATACTTGCTTATTACTCTTGAGCGGCAGTCAATTTACCCACACCACTGATTTGCTCTGCCTCAACGGTAAGACCTTTTGTTGCGGTAGCTGTCTTCGGATCGATACGATACACGGCAGGTTGACTTCCATCGGTAGTCGTAACCGCCATATAAGCGATACCATCCTCCGAGAACGGAGTATTGCCAAATCCGGAAATAACATCCGTGGAAGGCAGCCCCTTCACGTAAGTAAGACTCTTATCCTCTCCTTTATAAATAGCCAACTCTTTCGCGGCGAATCCGGATTCAGTCAACGGACGATCATACATCAACAACAAGAAATAATCTTCCGTGATATGCCAACAACGCAAGAATGCCTTACCACCCGTCTGTGCCTCCAAATTACAATAATAATCAGGATCAAACTCCTCCGCGTTAGCCTTAATACGAACTACACCAGCCGGCAAAGTCGTTTTCTGTACCTCCGCGGTCATCGTCTTGGCATAGCTGGGCGAGAACACATACACATCGCCGTTGTCTGCCGTCCAAATGGTCTGGTAGTATTGAGAACGGTTACGTCCGCAAGCATAACTGATCTTATCCGTCTTTATCAGTTTCGGGTTCTCGAATTTCTCGTTCGCATAAATAGCGACCCAAGCCTCGTTCGGATATTGCGTCCATTGCAATTCCCCTTTTTTCGTAAGCGCCACTACCGCTTCCTCCGGATTCTGTCTTTACCAGCTCCGGGTATTTAACATATTTACCTCCCTCCGCTTTCACGCCGTACTTACTCAATCCCATCGGGATAGCCGCGGAATAGATCCGGCCGTTCGCTTGGAGAATACCCGCTAACGTAACGAACTCGCCATTTCCCAAATAATTCTCCGACAAGATCGTATTCGTGTTTGTCGTAAACGTCTCTTTGGCCACATCCAGATAAGAGAGCAAGAAGCCTTTAGGCAGATAACCATTCTCGTCCGCATATTCCTCACCCAGATCACCGGTAGAAGATGTAATGATATAGTCGCCATAGATACCATAAGAAGTAAATCGCTTGATCTCGTAAGTATTATCACGCTCTTTAATCTTACCTTCCGCATTCAGTACGTATGAAGAAGTAACACCGGCATTTCCTTGATTGTAAACCAAACGATACAAATATTTATCCTTATAGAAGATCCATTGCGTACCGCTTTCCGTAGTGAGTCCGTTGTTTTTAGCGGAGATAGAGCCATCACCCAGCGTATCGGCTGTCAACAAGTAATTTGCGTCACCGACAGAAGCGGCGACTACATAGCTCGAAACCGCCTCCGAGGTCGATCCTCCGCCATTTCCATTCCCGTTGCCTCCGTTATCCGGGTTTACAGGATCGTCGTCACTACAAGAAGTAAATACTCCCCCAACCAATAACGCGGCGGCAAGACCTGTCATTAAATAATCTTCTTCATGTTGTTTAATCTATTATGTTTTGAATTAATTATTGATAAATAAAAGATAGTCACACTTTAAATTAATTACCGAAATAAACCCTCACCTTACCATAGAAAGCCCTGCCAGCCTTCTGCAAGCTGAAGTTATCGTATAATTTCCCGTTCGTGAGATTCCTGCACTCGAAAGAGATATTGTAACGCCCGTTCTGTACACCATAAGAGAGTGTCAGGTTATGCGAGAATTGAGTTGGTACCACAAATTCGGATTCACTGCCTACTGCCTCCGAATACAGCGGGAAACTATGCATATATAAATTATCGTAAGTGACACTTAGCGTATTGCCTTTCTTCCACAAATTACGCCAATAGAAAGTCACATCCGAGTTGGCAAACTGATAAGGAAGATTCGGCATACGTGCGCCATATGTCAAGCTCTCTTGGTTCGTCCCACTGGTAACCGTCTTCACGTTATCCCTCACATTCATCTGCGTAAAGTTTCCTCCTACGCTTACCCAGTTAGCGAAACCGTAGCGAACCGAGATATTGTAACCCTTGGTCTCTACACGACCATGATTCACATAGGTAGCGCCATATTTACCGCCGCTCAAATCCGATATATTCCGTTGGTATAATCTTTCGTATTTCGGTAGATCAATCCGCCTTCCACATATACGGAATGCTTACCGAATGTCTCGTTGTAGCTTAAATTCAGATTCACGTTATCGCTGTTCTCCGGTTTCAAGGAAATATCGCCGGTCTCAAGGTCCTCATCACCAAACATCTCCTCATTGGTCGGCAGGCGATAGGCTTTCTCATAGGATAATTTCGCTTGCAAGCTTTTCAAGATAAAGTAAGTTCCCGCAGCCCCATATCCCATCGCGCTTACCGAATTGGTCGTACGTATATAGTCATCTTGAGCCGAGGAAGTAGCGACAGGCCCCGCAATAAACTGGTTGTAATATTTACCGAACACAGACAAGTTCCAATGTTCCGTCGGCATCAAGCGATACGAAAGACCGCTGATATTTTTACGGGTTTCCTTCGGAATAGCGTTCGCTTCCGAGTCCTCGTTCAAAAGAGACTGATTCGAACGCCGGAACGCGTTGATCACGTGATTGAACGTGAACGTATGCGCCTTACCGATACGGTAGTTAGCTGTTAAGGTTCCGTTCCAGTTATTATTATCCGACCGGGTGTTCTGATAAGATTGCTCACCGGGCATCCGGAGCGGACGCATCTCGCCACGCCAATTATATTCATAGGAAGAGGTATCTACATTATTCGTCATGTTCTTATTATAATTCGCCGTCAATACCACATCCAAGCCCCTAACGAAGAAATCACGCTTGCGATAGTCCAACGACGGCATGATCGAGTATCCCTTCCGATATTTGCCGCCAAACACCACTTCTTGGCGTACGCCCGTCTGTATATCTTTATACATATGTGAATAGGTAAACCCGAACATCAAACGATCCGCCCATTTCTTATCCACGAAACCGATTTTCCCGATAACGGCCTCGTTATGATACGTATCATGAAAACGCTTCACATGCTCGATCTTTTTCTTATTGATCGCTCCGGTCGTAAAGTCCTTCACCGGAGTATCCACATAGTAATTATTATCCGAATAATTCTGAAAAACGTTGATCTCATACGTGAGTCCGCTCCGGAAAGTTTGTCCGAAGTTCACATAAGATTTATGCGTATTGAAAGACCCGTATGAATAAGAAGCATCCAAGAACCATTTGTCCCGGTTCTTCTTGGTGATGATATTGATAACACCTCCGATAGCGTCTGTTCCGAAACCCACCGGTACCACACCCTTATAGACCTCTATACGCTCGGCATAATTCACCGGAATGTTATTCAGTCCGAAAGAACTGCCGACACCTTCTTGCGGAACCCCATCGATAAAGATCTTGATATGCTTGCCGGTAAATCCATCCATCATCAGTTGCATATCCGAGCCGACACCGCCGGACTCCCGGATCTTCATTCCGGGCGCTTGAGCCAAGGCTTCACTCAAGTTCTGGGTTGAATTTTGCAAGGCTTTCGTATCGAGGGCCACGGCATTGAACGCAGAACGCTTGAGCCGGGTCACGCCATTAGAAACGACAACCACCTCATCCAACTCCGTAGCTTGAGGGCTGATTACCACATTCATCTTCGTCCGTTCCCCACGCATCAGTTTCACGGGTTTCTCTACCGTCTTATATCCGATAGCCGATACTACTAATGTATATTCTCCCGCGGGAGCTTGAAGATGATAGATACCTTCCTCATTCGTAGTCCCGCCGTAATTCGTACCTTTTAGATAAACGGTAGCGAAATCCACGGTTGTTTTTTCCGTGGACAGGACTTTACCCGATATCATTGTTTTATGTTGAGAAAAAGCCGAGATGGAAATAAGCAACAGTAAAAAGGAGAGGAAAAGCCCTCTGATTTTCTTCATCATCATTTAATCAATTATGTTATTTAAAACGTTGCAAAGTTACGATCAGAGACTACAGCCCCACAATACCTAAGAATGGGTAAAATCACATTAAAAATCCACGGAGGTATACCAAACAATCCCCTTATTCAGGTAATTGGATGTATGGAGTAAGTTCGTAAAATTGAGTTATGTCAAATTTTAAATCTATTTAAACCCAATCGCAAGTTTTTGAGAGACATTTTCTTAATAAACTTCAAAAAGGTTAACTATATTTGCGAGAAACAGATGTTTAATTTTAATTCTTTATCACCATGACAGACAGAAGAACATTTTTGAGAAACATTTCATTACTTACTTTAGGGGGCATAGCCAGCCAAAAAGTAATGGCTTCAAATCCCACCAGATCCATACCCGCCACGGATGCGATATCCTCGGCAACCGCCGGGAAAAAGATGGGATTGCAAACCTATTCGCTCGGACAGGAGTTACTGCAAGATATGCCTAACGGATTGAACCGATTGGCAAAAGCGGGATATACCGATCTGGAGATTTTCGGATATAGGGAAGACACTGGTAAATTCGGTGATTATAACTACTAAAATACGACATTCATCGCCTCACAAGGATTATAAGAAATGGTGGATGATGCCGGTTTGAGAATCAGTAGCTCACACCTGACCCCTTCTCTTCGTGAGTACACGAAAGAGAATATGCCCAAATTCGACGAGTTCTGGAAAAAGGCAACCGATATCCATGCCGAGCTAGGTGTTAGTTGTATGGTACAACCGAGTTTACCCCGTATCGAAAACGAGGATGACGCCAAAGTAGTATCGGAGATCTTCAACCGTGCCGGAGAGATCACGAAGAAAGCCGGAATCCTATGGGGTTACCATAATCATAGCAATGAGTTCAAACGGGTATTGAAAGCCGGCGAGAAACCGGAACAGAACCCGAATCCGTGGGCACCTCCTAAAAGGTATCTTATATCGAGGAGATTATTCCTAAAAATACCGATCCGGATAAGGTTATGTTCGAGTTGGATGTATATTGGGCCGTTATGGGGCAGCAAGATCCCGTGGAATGGATGGAGAATTATCCGAACCGTTTTAAGTTATTGCACATCAAGGATCGTTGGATCATCGGTGATTCCGGTATGATGAATTTCCCGAATATATTCAAAAAAGCGTACGAGATCGGTATCCTCGGCTACTACGTGGAACTGGAAGGTGACAAAAAAGGCCGTACCCAGTTCGAGGGCGTAGAGAAGAGCGCCGCCTATTTGCAAGCCGCTCCGTTCGTTAAATAAAACATCCCGATTTATCCCATAAAAAAGACAGTGTTTCCGTAGGGCGATCATATGCTTGGGAACACTGTCTTTTTGTTTATTTTGCCTTCAAAAAAACACGTACGTCTTTTTTCGGAAACATGTACATGTTTTTCACGAAACACGTACATGTTTTTTCAAAGGGCATTACATGATTAAAAACTCATCTTTACACCGGCAAAATAACTTCTCGGGCTAGCCGGGCCATAGATATAGGAGGAATCCCGGTTCTTACCTTGGTCAAAGTCGGATTGGTAAGCGTTAAACAGATTCTGCACGCCTCCATTTACTTCTAGTTTCAGCTCTTTGTAAAGCGGGAACTCATACGCAAGCTTGATATTCATATCAAAGAAATCCGGAGTCTCCACCGCCTTATCCAAAGGTATATATCCCGCCAAATGCTGCACCAACATACTTCCCGTATAGGTTCCCGACAGGGAAGCCGTGAAACGTTTGAAAGGCGTAAGGGTAGCCGTAAAATAACCATAGATATCCGGCGTACGGAACATCTTTTATCTCGGCTGGCACATTCTCGTCATCGCTCCATTTCTCGGCCTCTTTATAACGGCTTCGCTGGAAAGTAGCGCCCGCTTGCAAAGATAGCCATGAAGTTAACACCGACTTTCCTTCCAAGGTTAATCCCATCACTTTTCGCCCCGGAACCCGTTACGACGTTCCTTAATCAGATTGCCTTGCTCATCTTTCCCAATATCTTCCAAGACAAACACATCACTTAAGCTGGAGTAAAAACCTTCCACCAAGAAGTTCAACTGGATACCATTCTTAAAACGATGGTAAAAATCGACCGAAGCACTCAAGCTCTGCGATTTCTCCTCGGATAAATCTTTCGCACGCTGGATCATAGCGACCTCTCCGCCGACCGCCGAGATATGCATATCCTCATCGAACGCTTGCGGGGCACGGAAACCACTGGAATAACTAGCCCGGATATTGATATCTTCCGTCGGGTTAAAACGGATATTCGCACGAGGGCTGAATATTACATGATCCATCATATTATGTTTATCCAAACGACCGCCAATCAAGAAGCTCCATCGCTTATTTTTCCACTCATTCTGCAAAAACGCACTCTCGATATGCACCTTCTGATTCGTAAAGCGATTATACCCGATCATCTCGTCTTTCAAATGATCGAAACTATACTCCAAACCGGCAGTCAAATCCGATGGCATAAACAAGAATTTATCAAAACTATAAGCATATTGCGTACCGGCCATAACCGTCAGGTCCGTAGTCTTGCCGTAAGCGTTCGGATCTTGGTTCGTCCCGTAATAACTATCCCGGTCTGTATTCTGGGCAGAAGTGAAAACACTCCATTTATGTTTGTAATCCTTGGAGAAAAGATCGAATTTCAGACCTCCTCCATCAATCGAATGCTCCAACTGTTCGGCGATATCCGCTTCATGAGGCGGACGATCCAACAGATTTCCTCCCCTGCGGTATTCATTCATATGATGATACTCGAATGTCAATTTACTATAAGTACTCGTTTTCAGGTACGAACGGAAACCAACCGTTTGATTCTTCAATTTAGGCAACTCCGTAAAACCATCTCCATCCTGATCAAAACCGGAACGATGACGGTTCTGGCCAAAAAGATATAAGCCCGCTTTCCCATTTTCCGATACCAAAGAGGCATTTAGGGTCGTATTATTATCGAAAGCAGATGTCCCGCCAATCGAGGTTAACGTATGCGACAATTCCTCGGAATTTCTCAAGGGCTCCTTCGTGATGATATTAATTGTCCCGG
>ENA-OQDM01000881-OQDM01000881.1-human-gut-metagenome-genome-assembly--contig:-NODE-881-length-14366-cov-0.957932_pt1 | contig 14366 bp, 14 predicted proteins | sample MGYA00242772_ERZ504605 | MGnify/ENA primary metagenome ERZ504605 (study PRJEB26092, sample SAMD00036348) | human gut metagenome | host: Homo sapiens | study: EMG produced TPA metagenomics assembly of... | reverse complement strand
GTCTCAGCCTCTCTATGGGCAGGAAATTTCGGTGATTAGTGGTATTGGCCTACGCCACTACTCGCGTGAGCCGATGCCACTATACGTATAAAAACAGACCTTAACGAGCCATCTTCATCAACTCGTCGATAGTCGTTTTATCATATCCCATATCCTCAGCTTTCTTGAAGTCTAAGGCGGCCGATGCCTTCTCATATTGGGCGAGTTTTACTTTGCCTCGCAATACATATAAAGCGGCTGTCGGGGTACTTTCCACGAAAATGCGATTGATATCGGCCATAGCCCGGGCGTTCTTGCCCATCATGAAGTATAGATCGGCACGGCCCTCGTATAAGATCCATTCGCGGGGCATCTCGTTGATCAAGTAATTAAAGATGCGTTCGCTCTCATCGTAATTCCCCCGTAGCTTCTCGAGAATCGCGTGTCCCAGACGTCCTTTCACGGATTTCTCGTTTACTTCCAGTATCTTATCGAAATCCTGCTCGGCCAACAGATAGTTCTTATGTTGCAAATGAAGCATCGCCCTGCAATATAACGCCTCTTGATGATGGGGGTTCAAGATTAACAGGGCATTGTAATCGTTCGTCGCTTTTTCGATCTCACCCATTTCCGTATATAAGCCGGCACGATTTTCCAGTATGGCCTCATTATTCGGATGGCGGCTTAGGGCGGCGGTATAGGAGAGAAGGGCATCTTCCAGTTTCCCTTGCCTGCGCTGTATCGTCCCGAGATTCATAAGCAAGGCGTAGTTGTTGGGGTTTCCCGGTTCGAGGTGCATGGCGGCTCGTAGGCTCTCTTCGGCGGAGACTAAGTCGTTCTTGTCCAAGAAGTCAAAACTTTTCTCGACAAACTTCTCGTATGTCTGAGCGTGGCCATAGCCTATTGAAAGGAAAAGGGCGGCGAGTATCGCAAGGATTTTCATGCTGTCGTATTTAACGTGTTATTTGATTGATGCAAAGCTACGTAATTATTTCATGGTTTTACCAGATTAAAAAAACTTTATACCTTTGCTACATTTCATAATATTTTTGGAAGATCAGATTGTTATATAATTAATAGATTAACTAAAATAGAAGAGATATGGTATTATTAGCAGCTGTAGAAGCGAGTTCTAAATTAGAGGAAGCTATCAGATCCTTGGTTGAGCATGGCTCCCAATTGGGTTTTACGATTATTAAAGCCCTTATTGTCTTTTTGGTGGGACGATTGGTTATAAACTTACTAAATAAACTGGTTCGGAAGATATTGAGCAAACGGGATATCGATCCTTCTGTCAAGACTTTTGTGGGTAGTTTGGTGAATGTCAGTTTAACCATTTTATTGATTATTTCAGTCGTAGGGGCGTTAGGCGTTCAAACTACATCGTTTGCCGCCTTGTTGGCTTCCGCCGGTGTCGCTGTCGGTATGGCATTGAGCGGTAACCTGTCAAACTTTGCCGGTGGATTGATCATCCTTCTTTTCAAGCCTTATAAGGTGGGTGATTATATTGAGGCGCAGGGCGTTGGCGGTACCGTGAAAGAGGTCCAGATGTTCCATACCGTATTAGGTACGGTTGATAATAAGGTCATTTATATACCGAACGGCTCTTTGAGCAGTGGCGTTGTGACTAATTTCAGTAACCAGACGACTCGCCGTGTAGACTGGACCTTTGGCGTGGAATACGGCAGCGATTATGAGAAAGTAAAGCAAGTGATAGAGTCTGTATTAGCGAAGGATTCCCGCATCTTGTCCGAGCCGGCCGCTCCGTTTATCGCCTTGACAGCCTTGGCGGACAGCAGCGTAAACGTGGTGGTACGTGTTTGGGTAAATAGTTCAGACTATTGGGGCGTGTATTTCGATATTAACAAGAATATCTACGCGACCTCAATGAGGTAGGTATCGGTTTCCCATTCCCGCAACTAACCGTACACCAAGCGAAGGATTGAAGTTCGTGATAATCTATGACTTGTCCTTAAAAGGAATCTTTTGTTCAAAAATCTTTGAGTTTCGTTAGATGAGCGGTTATTTTATAGATGGTTGAACAAAAAGATTTATCTTTGTGAATCGCAAATTAGAGATTAGACACAGAGTGTATATGATATTACGGAACTTTATTTTATTACTTTAGTATTTTTATTTGATTATATTTAAGTAGAATGATTTAAGGCTCATCCTTATATAGATTAAGGGTGGGCCTCGTTTTTTTTATAGTAGTGTGTAGAGATTCCACACTCTCGTGGGGAAATTTTCCACATTCCACGGTTTGTTCCACACTTTGGCAACCGAATGATTGATTCTTCGCTTTTGGTTAATTGTCGGATTTACAACTTGTTATTCTCTTGTCGTTTTTTAGGGTGAGTTTTGGCACGGAGATTGCACCCTATACTGCGATTTATGATGTAAGAGAAAAAAGGTTTAGGTATTTAGGTTTTTTAAGGTATGAAAAAGATTGTTTACGGGGCTATTGTTGCTTTATGTGGCTTATTTATTGCCCCTGATGTAGAAGCGCAAGCCGGGATGGCCGGTAGCGCTAAGGAAACAGTGGCACAGGATAAATTTTATCCGATCGAGGTAACTGATATGCCCCAAGTATTGCGTGATGCGGTAAATACTTCCTATGAGGGATGTATGGTGAAATCAGTTGAGGTGTCAAACAATAGCACGTTTGTGAAGTATAAGGTAGTATTACTTTCCAGAAATGGTAAGATATATAAGGTTTATTTCGATGACAGAGGTCATGTCGTAAAAGAACATGCTTATTTCGAGTAAGCCTGTGAAGATATTTATTGAGTAGATTAGATTTCCAGCCGTTTTGCCTGTGAAGGTGGAGCGGTTTTTCTCCAAAATATTATAGTTTCATGATATTACTATATAAATACACTGTTTACATTTTTAGTAGTATAGTCGTCCTGTTCGTGAGAATAGGACGATTTTTGTTATAAGACGCTAAATCGATTGTTAATCTCATACGCCCTCAAAACCTTTTCTAAACAACCCCTGTTTAGACTGTGATTAATAAATAAAATCTATTTGATTATGGACAAAAAATGTACTCTTATTGCTGCGGCCCTGATGGTTGCGGGGCGTATTCTCGGCTAATGCTCAGTCGAGTACGACCGTTCCGGAGGCTCAGTGGAAAGCCGGTAACTATTATTATTTAAAGACAGGTTCTTCCGTTTTGTCTTTAAGTGGTGAGAAAGCCGACTCAGTAATTGTTAAAACTTTGGCGTCAGACGCTACCAAAGCCGCTATTGATTCTGCCTTGTGGCAAATCACGAATGCGGGTACGACTCCTGCTGGTCCTGTGTATCAATTCAAGAACAAGAAGACACAGGCCGTTTTGTCGTTTGCGGCTTCATCTACGGCAAAGCCTGTTATCACATCGGGCGTGAATCAGTGGACATTCTCTGACGCTGCCGGTGGTAGCGCTATTCAGGCTTATTACGGAAACAATCAAATCTTGGCGTTGGATGTAGTTGGGACAGACTTGAGTTTAGGTTCTTCTGCCTCTTCTACGAAATTTACCGTAGAGGCTCCTAGCGACGCTATGTATTTGAGCGCAAGTGAGCTGGGGGATGGTTTCCAAGTCTTTCAATTGACGTTTGGAGGAAATTATCAAGGAAATATCTTCGAGGGTAAGAACTTGATAGCGAAGAATACGGCGGCTCCCGCTACAGGCGCTATTGCGAACGCTAAATATGTGACCTTGCAGATCCAAGGTGACCAAGTATTTAGTGATGGTAAAGCAAAATACTTAGGTGTCGATACATTGAAGAATGTGATAGCCGGTGCTACCGGTGTATATGGGGCTAAGTTTACGGCTGACTCCACCTATGACGCTAGTGGCTTGCATACACTGGGTAACGCTGATTTCCAGAAATTCTATTTCACGATCAACTTGAAGAACGACGCTTTGGCTATGTATGCCGCTGCCGCTCCGACCGTGAACGCAAGTCCGATGACCTCCGTTCCGAACGTTCGTGTCGTATATGCCAGCGTGATCGAGACGAAAGCCTTGACCGTATCTGACTTGCAGTCGGGTTCTACTCAACCTGCTCAAGGAGCCGCTCCTGTTATTACCGTAACGAAGGGAACTCCTTCTACGATCGCTACAGGTACAGGCGTATACTTCTTGAAGAGCGCGAGCAAGGGCGATAAGGGCGGACAATACGCTGTCGCTTACGATAAGAGTGCCGCTTCCGATAAATTGGTAACTGCGGCAGGTTTCAAACCTTCTATTTATCAACCGAAGGGACAATGGTATATCAAGGAAAACAACGGAATGTATTCGGTTGTAGACCGTAATACGAATACGACTATTATTTCTAACGAGGAGATCTTCGCCGTTCAAGGTATGGCCAATACCTATACATTTGGGGGTAGCACCGATTCTATTACGGTGGAATATCAAGCGAATGTGGATTTAAAGGATAAATTCTTGGGTACTCGTCACTTCTCTGCGGAGGAACTCGCCGATAATGGTTATGTATTGAACTTGATCTCCGGTACTCCGGGTGTAGACGATCTGTATGCGTTTACTTCTGATTCCGTATTGATGATTAAATCCGGTGACGCAGCGAACGCAGCCGCTCTTCGTATCGTGGTTAGCCAAGATCCGTACAGAATGTAACGGATGGTTTAGGTGCCCGTGCTTTAGGTGATACCTTGTATCATGCGACTTATATGTTGAAAGAACGTTTCAGCAATGATTTGGTTGCCAGCGAGAATGGCGGGCCGTTGAAATTATCTGATTATACCGCTCCGTTGGAATTCGTATTCAATACGGCTACGACCGGTGGTAAATACCAGATGGCTACCACTGTAGGCGCAACCACCCAATATGTCTTTATGAACGTGAATACGGCGAACCTGATCCTTTCCGATAAGGTTAACTACTTCGACTTTGTCGCTGTAGAGGCTCCAGAGTACGCTTCTATCGACAATTCTCACAAGCGTTTCGGTACGAATGGTAAGTTCTTGACGATGAATCCGCTGAATTTCTTCGCCGAAGTGAAGAACGAAGGCCAAGATATCTTGAAGTCAACTTATGAGACTGACAACTTCTCTTTGTGGGTTCAAGAAGCCGATACCGTGATCGCTGGTAAACCGTTGTATTTCATCACGACATCGATCTATACGCCGGAGACAACTACCAAAGCTGTTTCTCCTCGCTACTATATGGTATCCTTGCGGGATTCTAACGAGACATTCGTTAGCAATGGCGCTACTTACTACCGTGTAGGCTTCAGCGATAAAGCGAATATCGTTCCGTCTTTGGATAACAACGCTTTGTTCGCCTTCAAGACAACTCAGGATGGTGGTTACTTATTGGAGAACCAGAAAGAGCTGAATCGCACCGTGGCCGCGGGCGAGTTGAAGACTCCTTATGTAGGTGTGGTAACAATGTTGTGGTAATGTCTAATGTTGGCGTTCCATTCACGATCGAGAATGCTCCGACTCCGGTTTCCAACGAACAATTGGAAGAGGTTGCCAGCTTCACGGTAATCGCTGGCGAGGCTAGCGTTACGGTCTTGAACGCGGCAGGCAAGATGGTTACATTGTCTAACATCTTAGGTCAGACCACCGCTTCCGCTATCGCTTCTTCAGATAACTTCGTGATGCCGGCATCGAAAGGTATCGTGGTAGTTTCCGTAGATGGCGAGACCGCTCAGAAGGTAGTCGTTAAATGATGAATAACTGATAGTGGATATCAGTTTGTATACTAACACCGGGATTCCTACTGTATGGTAGGGGTCCCGGTGCTTTGTTTATAGGTAGGCCATTTGTATGGAGGGATTCTACTCCTCCAGTTTATTCTTTAGATAAGCGATTTTCTTCTCTGATTTCTCTTTCAAGGTGTTCATGCTCTTGATATCGCTTAATACGGTGGCGAGGTTGAAGGTGTTGACGATCGCTTTCTTGTCGGCGTCCGCCATATATATAATGTAAGGCTTGCCTCCCGTGTATTCCACCTTGATCCGCTCTTTCTCGTTATCGTAGATGAACTTGACGGCATCGACGCAGTGCTCCCCCTTGTAGGTCACTACCTCCGTGGTGCTTCCCATATCCTTGAAGCGGTAATTCAGTCCGCCGTCGTACGGGATGGAAGCGGTCTCGGCGAATTGGCCGTCTTTCAGGCTCAGCTTGATTCCCGTATGCTCGATGGGGCGTCCGCCGTAATATACGCTGGCCAGATACATCTCGCCCTCCTCGTTCACGCCGCAACGTACGTAACAACGTTGCACGTTGCGCTCGATCGTCTGCTGTTTCCAGATATAATTGCCGATTTCCTCGTAAACGGAATCCTTCTCGAAAGCGAAGCCTTTCTTCAATCCCTCTACTTCCTCCAGCTTGATAGGGAGTAAGCTGTCGCAGAAAGCGATGTTGCGCTCCGCCTCCTTTACTTCTACTTGGCGCATAAGCGTTAATCCTTGCTTCAGTACCTTTACTTCCTTGGGATAGAGCGCCCGGATACTGTCTATCTCGTTCTTCGCCCCGAAAACTCGTTATTCTCGTACATGCCCGGGCCTTGTCCAAACGGGCCTGAGCCGCTTTCTCGTCTCCGTTACAGCCCGTTAAAATGGCGGCAATGAGCGTTATACAGATCGCTAACTTTTTCATATCTTTCTCGTTCAATGTATTTGATACCGCAAAAGTACATGAAATTTGATTATCTTTGCGCTCTTTATTGGATTTGGAAATACATAAATATGTATATAAACGAGGAAGAGATAGTAAATCATATATCCGCGAAGCCTTTCCATTTGATATCGGAGGCGGCGGAAGAGCTAGGTGTTGAGGTATATGTAATAGGCGGATATGTGCGGGATATTTTCTTGAACCGCCCATCCAAGGATATAGACGTGGTAGCGGTAGGCAGCGGTATCGAGTTGGCCAAACGAGTGGCCAAAGAAGATCGGGCGTGGCGCTTATCTTTCCGTCTTCAAGAATTTCGGGACGGCGCAGGTGAAAGCCGGCGATCTGGAGCTGGAATTCGTGGGGGCAAGGAAAGAATCCTACAGCCATGACAGCCGTAAGCCTGTCGTGGAAGACGGCACCTTGGAGGATGACCAGAACCGCCGCGATTTCACGATCAACGCCTTGGCCCTTTGCCTGAACAAGGAGCGTTACGGAGAATTGGTCGATCCCTTCGGCGGGTTGGAGGATATGGACGAGCTTACGATCCGTACGCCTTTAGACCCGGATGTTACTTTCAGCGATGATCCGCTCCGGATGATGCGCGCGGTTCGTTTCGCCACTCAATTAGGTTTCTTTATCGATCCCGATACCTTCGACGCCATCATCCGCAACCGGGAGCGTATCTCCATCATCTCCAAGGAGCCGTATCGTGGACGAGTTGAACAAGATCGTCCTCTCGCCAAAGCCCTCTATCGGTTTCGACTTGCTGGATAAATGCGGACTGTTGCCATTGATTTTCCCCGAGCTTTGCGCCTTGAAAGGCGTGGAGACCAAGGAGGGGATCGGGCATAAGGATAATTTCGCCCATACCTTGATGGTGCTGGATCGTTTGAGCAAGACTTCTGATAATCTATGGCTGCGTTGGAGCGCCCTCTTCCACGATATCGCCAAGCCTGCCACGAAGCGTTTCGACCCTCGCTTGGGATGGACGTTCCATAATCATAATTTTATCGGCGAGCGGATGATCCCCGGTATTTTAGGAAGATGAAACTCCCGATGAACGAGAAGATGAAGTACGTGCAGAAGATGGTAAGCCTGCATATGCGTCCGATCGCCTTGTCGGACGATGAGGTGACGGATTCGGCGATCCGCCGTCTGCTGTTCGATGCGGGAGATGATATCGACGATTTGATGAAACTGTGCGAGGCCGATATCACGAGCAAGAACCCGGAGAAGGTTCGCCGTTTCTTGAACAATTTCCGAAAGGTGCGTGAGAAGCTGGCCGATATAGAGGAAAAAGACCGTGTCCGTAACTTCCAGCCTCCGGTATCCGGCGAGGAGATCATGGAGACGTTTGGCTTGGCTCCCTCCAAGCCTGTCGGCGTGCTGAAAGAGGCGATCAAGAACGCCATCCTCGACGGCGTGATCCCGAACGAGTATGAGGCGGCCCGTCAATTCCTTATACAACGTGCGGAGAAGATGGGGCTGAAGCCGATTCTGTGATCTGGGTATAGTCACAAGGCTCAGTCTTACAGTTGGCACAGTCCCCTGTACGAAGTACTGCGGTACTTCCTAGAGGGGACTGTAGTACTTCGTACAGAGTACTACAGTACTTCGTGCACAGTACACTGTCTAAGAATTTAATCGCTCTACCGCTTTCACGCCGTTTACCGCCTTGATCTTTTTCGTCAGCAAGTTTAACGCAGTCGTATCTCTTACCAATACGGTAAAGTTCCCTTGGAATAATCCGTCTACCGAGTTGATGTTTAAGGAGCGAAGCGTGACGTTCGATTCTTTTCCGATCACGGAGGTGATGTTGGTGACGATCGCTATATCGTCCCGTCCGATCACCCGCAGCGTAACCGTATAGCCATTGTCTCCCTTGCCGCTCCATTTCGCGCGGATGATCCGGTACCCGAAGCGGCTGAACATCTCTTGGGCGTTCGGGCAATCCATGCGGTGTATCTTGATACCTTGCGTGGAGACGAAACCGAAAACCTCGTCGCCATAAATCGGGTTGCAGCATTTGGCGAGTTTATATTCGATACCCGTCAGGTTCTTGTCGATCACCAAGACATCCTTGTTCGTCGATATCTCCTCCACCGGAGTCGTGGTCACGAATTCCTCCGCGCTACGCACCTCGGTGCGCTCGTTCGTCTCCGTCTCCTTGCGGAAAGCCTCCAGATATTCGTCGATTACTTGGTTGGGATCGAGGCGTTCCTCGGCGATCTCGATGTAGAAGTCCGTGACGGTCTTGAATCCTTTCTTCTTGATATAGCGCATCATGGTTGGCTCGTCCATGTCGATCTTCCGGTTCTTGAAGCGGCGCTGCAACATCTCCTTGGCGAATTCCACGGCCTTCACGGTCTCCTCCTTCAAGGCCTGCTTGATCTTTACACGGGCCTTGGAGGTGACGACGAAGTTCAGCCAATCCCGCTTCGGGCTTTGGGCGGGTGACGTGATGACGGATACGCTATCGCCGTTGTTCAAGGTGTATTTGATCGGAACGTTCTTCCCGTTCACTTTCGCCGACACGCATTTGCTTCCCAGCTTCGTGTGGATGGCAAAGGCGAAATCGAGGACTGTCGCTCCCTTGGCCAGCTTGATAAGCTCGCCGGTAGGGGTGAAGACGTAGATCTCATCCTTATATAGATCCATCTTGAAATCCTGCATCAAGTCGAGCGGATTGTTCTCCTTGGCCTCCAAGGCGGCACGTACGGTATTCAAGAACTCGTCCAGCCCGCTCTCCGCCTTCACGCCCTTGTATTTCCAATGCGCCGCCAGACCTCGCTCGGCGATCTCATCCATCCGCTTCGTACGGATCTGCACCTCCACCCATTTATTTTGCGGGCCCATCACCGTGATGTGCAAGCTCTCGTAACCGTTGGTCTTCGGGATGGAGATCCAGTCCTTCATACGCTTCGGGTTGGGCTGGTACATATCGGTGACGATGGAGTAGACTTGCCAGCATTCCGAGCGTTCCTTCTCCAGCGGCGTATCCAATACGATCCGGATAGCGAAAAGATCGTAGATACCCTCGAATTCCACCTGCTGCTTTTTCAGCTTGTTATTAATGGAATGTATGGATTTGGTACGCCCCTTGATATCGAACTTGAATCCTGCCGCTGCCAGCTTCCGCTTGATCGGGGCGATGAACTCGGCGATATAAGCGTCGCGGGAGCGTTTCGTCTCATTCAGTTTCCGTTTGATGAAGTCATACTGTTTCCTGTCCGTATATTTCAAGGAAGGTCTTCCAGCTCGCTCTTGATCGTATATAAACCCAATCGGTGGGCGAGGGGAGCGTACAAATAAGAGGCCTCGGTAGCCAGCCGGATACGATCATCCTCTTGCATCTGTTTTCCCATACGCATGAGGCAGAGGCGGTCGGCGATCATAAGCAAGATCACACGTACGTCCTCGGCAAACGAGAAAAGCAAATGATGGAAATTCTCCGAGTTGACGGCGGTGTTCCGGGCATACAGGTCGGAGGTCTTCAAGAGGCGACGGATGATCAAGGTCACGTCCGCCCCGAATTTCTGCTCCACTTCCTCTATCGTGATCGCCTTCTTCAATACCGGGCGGTATAATAGGAGGGCGATGACCGAGGTACGTTTCAAGCCAATCTCCAAGGTGGCGATCAAGGCCGTGTCAATATTTCGCAATAAACCGTTGATACCATTCTTATCCCTGCCGTAGCAATCGAGGGCGACAACCCGCTTCATCAGCTCCTTCATCTTCCGGATATCTTCCCTCTCGAGGAAAGAGTAAAGGTTTCGTAACAGGAGCCTGTATTTGGAGAAGAACAGCTTCTTTTCCTCAGACGTAAAGAATCCAATTGTATCCATAGTTATATCATTTTTATTGCCCGGTTGAGGACAAACCGCAAAACATGCTGTAAAAATACTTTTTTTCTATGGAATTTCAACACGTATCTTGCGGTTATTTTATACATTTGCGATACACATAGCGCATAAGTGCTTGTGGTGTTACTGATGAGATTATTCACATTAAATACTATACTATGTTAAACGCAAACGATTTAGAACAGCTGAAAGCCAAAGGAATCAGCGAAAAACAGATTGAAGAGCAACTCGCTTGCTTCGTAAAAGGTTTCCCTTTCCTTGAGATAGCGGCCTCCGCTTCGGTAGAAAAAGGTATTATGGTAATATCTAAAGAGGAACAGGCTTCTTATATGGATGCTTGGAACGCTTATCTGGCTAAAAACAAGAAAATCGTAAAATTCGTACCTGCCTCCGGCGCTGCTAGCCGTATGTTTAAGAATCTGTACGAGTTCCTTTCTGGGGGATTATAAGGAACCGATGAACGCTTTCGAGAAGAAATTCTTTAGCGAGATCGAGAAATTCGCTTTCTATAAGGCTTTGGACAAGAAGTGCGTGGAGAATACAGGGAAAGATATTCCTGCGTTGGTAGCCTTGGGCGAGTACAAGGAGGTGGTATCCAATTTATTGGAGCCGAAAGGCTTGAATTACGGGCAGCTGCCGAAAGGCTTGTTGCTTTTCCATAAATATGCCGATACGGTTCGTACGGCGATGGAAGAACATTTGGCCGAAGGTGCCATGTACGCCAAGAATAACGCCGGAGAGGTGAATATCCATTTCACGGTATCTCCGGAGCATCAGGCTTTATTCGAGCAATTGGTTGCCGATAAATCTGGCGAGTACGAGGAGAAGTTCTCTGTGAAATACGATGTCTCTTTCAGTATCCAGAAACCGAGTACTGATACGGTAGCGGCCGCTATGGATAACACGCCGTTCCGCGATAAGAATGATAAGTTATTGTTCCGCCCGGGTGGACACGGTGCCTTGATCGAGAATTTGAACGATGTGGATGCCGACGTGGTATTTATCAAGAATATAGATAACGTGGTTCCGGATAGCTTCAAATGCTCTACGGTTATCTACAAGAAGGTGATCGCCGGTGTCTTGGTAACATTGCAGGAGAAAGCCTTCAGATATCTGGAACAGATCGAGACCGGCAAATATACCCATGCGAGGTAGAGAGATGATTCATTTCTTGCAAGACGACCTATGTATCAAGAAACCCGGATACGAAATTACTGGAAGACGCCGAGTTAATCCTGTATATCAAGAGCAAACTGCTTCGCCCGTTGCGTGTATGCGGTATGGTGAAGAATGTGGGCGAGCCGGGTGGCGGTCCGTTCCTGGCGGTGAATCCGGACGGTACGGTTTCCTTGCAGGTGCTTGAAAGCTCCCAGATCGATATGAGCGATCCGGCTAAGAAGGCGATGTTTGAGAAGGGTACTCACTTTAATCCCGTGGATTTGGTTTGCGCCGTTAAGAATCACAAGGGAGAGAAATACAACTTGCCGGATTACGTGGATAAGAATACGGGCTTCATCTCTTATAAGAGCAAGGATGGCCGCGAATTGAAAGCGCTGGAATTGCCGGGCTTGTGGAACGGTGCCATGAGCGACTGGAACACGGTATTCGTAGAAGTTCCTATCGAGACATTCAACCCCGTGAAGACGGTGAACGACCTGTTACGCCCCGAACATCAATAAATACCCAGTTGTAGAGACGGGGCGTGCCCCGTCCCTACAACTAGATCCTTATATTTTCGGTAATTCCCACGGTGCCCTGTATTCCTTGCACAATAGTTTATCCGCCTCCGTATCATGGAAACTCTTTCCATCCCACGATAATTTCTTACCCGTGCGATAGGCTATATTCCCTAATTGGGAGAACTTGGCGATATGCGCCCCGATCTCTACGCTGGCATTGCAATTCCGGTTCCGGCTCTTGATACATTCCAAATGATTCTTCGCATGCAAATTCAAGCCACCCTCTCCGTATGACTTCTTCAAGGGAACAGCCTCCATGCGGGCCTGTCCGTTTACCTTTTCCGGAATAACCTCCCAGCCGCCACGATCGATCACCAAGGTACCGTTCTCGCCAACGAATCCTAGGCCATGATTCCGTCCGTAGGCCCCGTCGTCAATGCCGATCGCATGATCCCACATAACGGTGAAGTCCTTGAATGTATAAATGGTTTGCAATAAGTCCGGGGTCTCGCAAGCGTCATCCGGATAACCAAATTTACCTCCGGAAGCCATGATAGACTCCGGTGCGGTGACGTTCATGCCATACAATGCGTAATCCAGTAAATGTACGCCCCAGTCCGTCATCAAACCTCCCGCATAATCCCAGAACCAACGGAATGTGAAATGAAAACGGTTCCGATTGAACGGACGTTTCGGGGCCGGCCCCAACCACATATCATAGTCCACTCCGGCGGGCACCGCCTCGTCCGGCTTGACGGGGATAGAGGGGCACCAACCTTGATAAGAGAATACACGTACGGTGCGTATCTTACCCAGCTGTCCGCTATGTACGAATTGCATGGCGTCCTGCCAATGCGGATCGCTACGTTGCCATTGGCCTACCTGCACGACCCGGTTGTATTTCTGCGCCGCCCGTACCATGATGTTACATTCCTCGATACTATTTCCCAGCGGTTTCTCACAATACACATCCTTCCCGGCTTGGCAAGCGGATACCATTTGCAGGCAGTGCCAATGATCGGGAGTACCTACGATTACGAGATCGATATCCTTATTGTCTATCAATTTACGCCAGTCTTTATATAAATGCTTTACTTTCTTCCCGGTGATCTTCTCGGTCTCTGCCGCCCGATTATTCAATACGTTCTCGTCAATATCCGACAAGGCGATACACTCTACTTCCGGATTACGAAGGAACGCTTTCAGGTCTTCGAATCCCATGCCGTTACATCCGATAAGCCCGACGCCTATCTTGTCGTTTGCGCCCACACCGGCACTCCCAGCTTTAATGAAAAAAGGACTGATGGAAAGTCCGGCACCGAGCAAAGCGGTCTGCCGGAGAAAATCTCTTCGAGTTGTCATGGTATTACTATTGATTTAAAGTATTTGCAATATTAAGCGAAATCCTTTACAATCGCAAATGATAATAGCTTTTTAACTACTTACTTAGTCGATGAAGTATATATCCTATGGCACTTGAAGTATATATCCTGTGGTACTTGAAGTATATCTGTCCGGTAAGGTTGGTATTGTAAGGATATGTACCATTGCGTCTTTGTAAAAAAAGTTATTAAAAGATATAGGGATGCGATATTGGAGAATATAGTTTAACTTTGTGCATTATGTTCACCCTAAAAGGGCGATGTGTTGTATATAATATAATGTATAGAGTATGACTTTGCGAAATTTGCTTTTCTGTTTTTTTATGGTGATGATCTCTGTTTCATGTATCCGGGAGGAGGCGCCCAATGCGGAAGCGGATATCTTGTCGTGTACGGTGGATGGCGATATATTGAAAGCCGAGCCGGAGATCGACAACGAATCCGTGACACTGACCGTGAAAAGTGACGCCGATATTACAAACCTAGCCCCGGTATTCACCTTGACTCCCGGCGCTACTATCACTCCGGCTAGTGGTTCCGCTTTTGATTTTACGACGCCGAGAACCTATACGGTAACTTCCGAGGATGGTCACTGGACAAAGACTTATACGGTGCGTTGTATCGTCTCCGGCGTAAGCACGGAATATCATTTCGAGCATATAACGATGGAGCCGAAGAATGGACGTTACCAGATATTCTATGACTTTACATCGAATGGAGATCCGTGACTTGGGCGAGCGGGAATGCCGGATTTGCCTTGACCAATAATAAATTGGAGCCTTTAGACTTCCCAACCATGCAAGACGATAACGGATATGTTGGTA
>ENA-OQDM01000880-OQDM01000880.1-human-gut-metagenome-genome-assembly--contig:-NODE-880-length-14366-cov-1.779619_pt1 | contig 14366 bp, 10 predicted proteins | sample MGYA00242772_ERZ504605 | MGnify/ENA primary metagenome ERZ504605 (study PRJEB26092, sample SAMD00036348) | human gut metagenome | host: Homo sapiens | study: EMG produced TPA metagenomics assembly of... | reverse complement strand
CCGGCGCCCTCTCCGCAGGGGTAGATTCCTTCTATATTGGAAGTGAGCTTTTTCGGTTCCCGAACGATCCGTACAGGAGAAGAGGTACGGCTTTCTACTCCTTCCAGCAATGCATCCGGTCGGTCAAAACCGGAAAGCTTTTTTCCAAAAGCATGGATTCCTGCTTCAATGGAATCGCCGATCTCTTTTGGGAAAATACTGCGGACATCGGTAAGTGTATAAGCTCCTTTGATACAGGGGATCACATCTCCAAGCCTGGTACTTTTCTGATGGGTACAGTAATCTTTGAAAAGCTGTACCGGAATTTTTCCTTTTCCGGCTTCCCAGGCAGCGCGCTCCAGTTTTCGCTGCAGAGCGATTCCGCCGAGAACTCCCTCTTCAGGAAAATCAGAAGGGTTTACCGTAACGATGATAGCACTGTTGGCATTATGGCTGTCACGTGCCTGATAGCTCATACCATTCACTGCAAGCATACCTTCTTCAGAAGATGCATTTACAACATATCCGCCGGGACACATACAGAAAGAATAAACGCCACGTCCGTTTTCCAGTGTATGGGTAACCTTGTAGCTGGATGCACCCAGACGGTCGTTTTCCGGTTCCCCGTAAAGATCCTGGTTGATCATGGTCTGCGGATGTTCCACACGTACCCCCACTGCAAAAGATTTCGGCTCCATGTTAATATTGTGTTTTTCCAGCATGGCAAACGTATCTCTGGCGCTGTGGCCGGGAGCAAGAATGCAGATTTCTGCCGGTATTTCCTCTTTTGCATTGACAATGACTGCAGTAAGCTTCCGGTCACGGATCATCAGATCAGTTACTGTGGAACGAAAACGGAATTCCCCGCCCATTTCTTCAATCTGATGACGCATAAACTGAACGATACCTACAAGCTGATCTGTGCCAAGATGAGGCTTTTGCTGGTAAAGGATCTCAGAGGGAGCTCCTGCCTCCACAAATCGGGAAAGAACTTCCCTTCCTCTTCCAAAAGTATCTTTTACCAGAGTATTCAGCTTTCCATCGGAAAAAGTCCCTGCACCGCCCTCTCCGAACTGTACATTGGAATCCGGATCCAAGATGCCGTTTTTCCAGAAATTTTCCACGGTTTTCTGGCGTTTGTCTGCTTCTTCTCCCCGTTCCAGTACCAGTGGACAGTACCCGGCTTTGGCCAGGTACCAGGCACAGAATAATCCTGCAGGTCCGCTTCCGATCACTATAGGACGATGGGACAGAGCTTCAGAGCCAGATGAGGAGAAATGATATTTTTTCTCAGAGGTTAACATAATATTTTTATCGTGAACCTTTTTGAGAACACGGGATTCGTTATCCAGTTTAATATCTACAGTGTAGACAAATTTTTTGTCCTCTTTGTGCCGGGCATCCAGAGATTGTTTTCGGATCTCATAGGTGAACGGCTGATTTCCAAGACGAAGCATTTTTGCTATTTTTCGGTGAAGCTGCTCTTCTGTATGAGTGATGGGAAGCTTCAACTGTGTGATCCGGATCATTGTTATTCCTCCTTTGCTGCCCAGATACCGGCGGTAGCTCCACTTGACCATGCCCACTGCAGGTTGTATCCACGCAGGTGCCGTCAATATCAAGGAGTTCTCCGGCAAAATAAAGGCCTTTATGAAGTCTGGATTCCATGGTTTTACTTTGAACTTCAGAAGTATCCACGCCGCCGGAACAAACCTGTGCCTGTTCAAAAGAAAGGCTGTCTTTTACCGGAGGCGAAAATCATTGATCCCATGGATCAGATTCTTCTGTGCACATAAGACACGGATCAGTTTTTCCGGAAAAAGTCCGATGAGAAGTTCTTTTTCTGTTTTATAAGGGCAGGCTGTTTTTCTCTGTTCCAGGTATTCTTCCAGTTCTTTCTGGTTCAGTTCCGGAAAAAAATTTATGGAAAGCTCTGCGTTTTTGTTTTCGTGAACCGCTCGGATGGCGTAGCGGGAAATCTGAAATACCGGGATCCCGGATACACCGTAATCGGTAAGCTGCAGTTCTCCCTGCTGGGAGACTGTCGGTGTGCCGTCTATATAAAGTGTTATCTTCCCTTCTGTCCGTACACCACTCCAGCCGGAAAAAGAATTTCCCTTACATTTCAGAGCTGTCAAAGCTGGAAGGGGTTCGATCAGATGATGTCCGAGACTTTTTGCAATTTCATATCCGCTTTCGCAGGAACCTGCAACGGAAGACGCACGGGAACCATTTGCAAGGATCACGGCATCACCACTGTAGGTCCATCCGTCCGTATGGATCTTCCACTGTCCGTCTGCAAAAGACACGCCGGTAACGGTCTGATTGGTTTTCAGCTTTACCTTCAGGCTGCGTGCCTTCATGACAAGAACATCTACCACACTCTGTGCCTGGTTGCTTCGGGGATAGATCCATCCGCTGCGGTCTGTGATACAGATTCCCAGTTCCTGAAAGAATTTCAGAGTTTTTTCCACAGGAAACTGTGCCAGGGCATCTTTGGCAAATTCAGGATGAGATCCCCGGTAAGCGTTTTCATCCTGATTTAGGTTCGTCATATTACAACGGCCGTTTCCCGTAGCACAGATTTTTCTGCCGGGACGGTCATTTTGTTCCAGAACCGTAACTGCAGCTCCGTATACAGCAGCCTGAATAGCTGCCATAAGACCGGAAGCACCGGCTCCTATGACAAAGATCTGTTTTTTTAAGTCCGGTCCTCGGATTTTTTCATAAGCTCACAAGTTCCTTATCAACCATATACTGAAGAGATTTCAGGATTCCCAGCTTTGCATGCTCCCAGGTGAGACCACCCTGGAAATAAACTGCATAAGGCGGTTTCATAGGACCATCGGCAGAAAGCTCGATGGAAGAACCCTGGATGAAAGCACCTGCTGCCATGATCACCTGGCTGTCATATCCCGGCATATCCCACGGCTCTGGTGTTACAAAGCTGTCTACCGGTGCAGCAGCCTGGATACCCTGGCAGAATGCTACAAGACCTTCCGGTGTTCCGAGAGTGACCGCCTGGATGATATCCTGACGTGGCTCTGTGCTGTTGGGAACTACCGGGAAACCAAGCTTTTCGTAAATGTTCGCTGCAAAAACAGCGCCCTTTAAAGCTCCTTTGGTGATCATCGGTGCAAGGAAAAATCCCTGATACAGAGAACGGTTTACACCAAGAGTTGCACCGACTTCCATACCCAGTCCCGGGCAGGTCATACGGTAGGAGGCATTTTCCACACAGTCTTTTCTTCCTGCGATATAACCACCGATAGGAGCAAGGCCGCCACCTGGATTTTTGATCAGGGAGCCGACCATGATATCTGCACCTACATCACTGGGCTCGATGGTATCTACGAATTCTCCGTAGCAGTTATCTACCATGCAGATCACATCCGGCTTGATCTTTTTTACAAAAGAGATCAGCTCACCGATCTGTTTTACGGAGAAAGAAGGACGGGTCTGATAGCCTTTGGAACGCTGGATGGTTACCAGCTTTGTTTTTTCATTGACTGCTTTTCTGATGTTTTCATAATCAAAGGTACCATCCTCGAGAAGATCCACCTGACGATATTTTACGCCATATTCCGCAAGGGAACCATTGGACGGGCGGATACCGATCACTTCTTCCAGGGTATCGTAAGGCTTTCCTACAGGGGAAAGAAGCTCGTCACCGGGGCGCAGGTTTCCGAAGAGAGCAATGGCAAGTGCATGAGTTCCACAGGTGATCTGCGGGCGTACCAGGCAGGCTTCTGTGTGGAAGGTATCGGCATAAACCTGCTCCAGAGTTTCGCGGCCAAGGTCGTTGTAGCCATAACCGGAGGAAGCTCCGAAACATGCCTCACTGACACGGTTTTTCTGCATGGCATGGATAACCTTCATCTGGTTATACTCTGCAGTTTTATCAAATTTTTCAAAACGTTCTTTCAGGGAATCTTCTACAGTTTTACCGAAATCGTAAACTGCGGAAGAGATTCCAAGCTGTGCATATAATTCTTTCATGATCATTTTTCCTTTTTTATTTTATTTGGCAGGCAGGATCCCTTTTTCTCTGCATACAGAAAGCATGTAGGAAAGGATCCGGCTGTCATCGTAATCAAAGTTATCTTTATCTACCCAGGTTACCTCGCCTTCTCTTCGGAACCAGGTAAGCTGGCGTTTGGCGAAATGTCTGGTGTCACGTTTCAGGATGCGAACGGCTTCCTCGTAAGGGTATTCTCCGTCCATCCAGTCCAGGATTTCTTTATAGCCCAGTCCCTGCATCGAAACCATTCCTCTGTGGCAGCCCATTTCCCGGAGCTTTTTTACTTCTTCTACAAGCCCGTTTTTCAACATCTCATCCACTCTTGTGTCTATGCGTTCGTAGAGAAGGGGACGGGGTGCGTTCAGGACAAAGTATGCCAGGGCATAGGGGCTGGTATGTTCTTTCTGCTCTTCATTATGTTCGGAGATCCTGGTACCGTTCTGTTTATAAAATTCCAGGGCGCGTATCACTCGCTTGACATTGTTCTCATGGATGTCCTGGGCTGACTTGGGATCAACCTGTGCAAGCATATCATGAAGAAATGAAGGGCCTTTTTGTTCTGCCAGCTCTTCCAGCTCCCTGCGGTAATGGTCATCCTGGTTGGAACTGGTAAAATCAATATCTCTGGTTACGGCCTGAATATAAAATCCCGTGCCGCCTACCAGGATCGGGATCCGGCCTTTATCATAAATTTTTTCCATGGCTTCTTTTGCCATCTGCTGGAAAAGGACAATATTAAAATCTTCTGTGGGCTCCAACACATCCACCAGATGATGAGGGACGCCATCCATTTCTTCCGGTGTGATCTTGGCGGAACCAATATCCATATGGCGGTAAACCTGCATGGAATCTGCGGAGATGATCTCTCCGTTTACTGCTTTTGCAAGGGCAATGGAAAGTTTTGTTTTTCCCACGGCAGTAGGTCCGGTAAGGACGATAAGAGGTTTTTTCATAGATTTTCTCCGTTTATGATAGGTATCTTACACGATACGTTTAAATTTTTTTTCAATCTCTGTCTTACTCATGGCAATGATGGTTGGCCTTCCATGAGGACAGTTATAAGGATTTTCCAGTGTCAGAAGTTCATCGATCAGCTTGTCGGCTTCCTGGGGTGACATGGAATGATTGCCTTTTACAGCAGCTTTGCAGGCCATAGTTGCAAGCCTTGCGGTAAACAGTTCAAATGCATCTTTGGAGCCGTCTGCAGTGAGATGGTCCAGCATTTCCAGAAACAGCTCTTCTTCTGTCATTCCCAGAAGCTGGAGGGAACCGCACTGATACTGTACTCCCTTCCGCCAAAGGGTTCGATCTCAAAGCCGAAATCCCGGAAATACTTTTTGTTTGCCTTCAGCAGATTCTCCTCCTCAAGGCTGAGTGAAACGATCAGTGGGGGACTTACATACTGGGACTGGATGTTCTGGGACTGAAACTGCTTTACGAATCGCTCATAATATACTTTTTCATGGGCAGCATGCTGGTCAATGATATAAAAATTATCCTCAAACTGTACCAGCCAGTAGGTATCAAACAGCTGTCCGATCAGTCTGTGGCGGCTTCTGGATTCAGGAGCAAGAAGCCGTTCTTCGAACAGTTCCAGCTGTTTTGGCGGTTCCTGTTCCTGCGATTTGATCGGCTCGTTGTCTACCTCAGGAGGTGCCGATTCAGCAGGCTTTTCAGAAATCACTTCATAATCTGCTGTTTCTGTAGCGGAATTTTCATTTCTTCCGTCTTTTAATGTTCCGGAAAACATTTCCTCTTCTTCTTTTGTGAAAGGCTGCGATTCATATACGGGATTTTCCCGCAGAGAATCCACACGTTTGTATTTATCTGCAGAAGAAGCTGAAGAATTGTGAGTTGTTTCAGCTGAACCATAGGAGGCGGTACCATTTGTTGGCTTATTATAAGGTATCGATGGAACCGGCGCTGTACTACGTACTTCAGAAGCTGTCGGTGCAGCATGGGAAGCTATATTTGCCGTCCGATTTGGGTGACCGTACATCTCCTGCCGCCGTTTTACTTCAAAAGGCTCCGGAATATTTCCTGGCTTTATCTGTTCTGTGCGGGATGTCGGTTCGTCTTTTCCAACAGATACCTGTGGGATCAGTTCTCTGTGGGTCAATACCTTGCGGACAGTTTCATAAATGGCCGTATAAACTTCGGTTTCTCTGGCAAAACGCACTTCTCTCTTTGCGGGATGCACATTAACATCCAGGTCATTGCCGTCCATTTCGATCCGAAGTGAGACAAACGGAAATTTATGCTGCATGACAAGTCCTTTATATCCGTCCTCAATGGCCTTGGTAATGATCTTGTTTTTTACATATCGGCCATTGATATAATAATTCTCAAAAGTACGGTTTCCTCTGGAAATCTCCGGTTTCCCCACAAAGCCCTCGATCTTCATGAAATCATTTTCGTAGGAAACATCCAGAAGTGCTTTGGCGATCTCCCGTCCGTAAACGCTGTAGATCACATCCTTTACGCTGTAATTTCCGGAACTGGAAAGTTTCACCTGACGATTCTGGATATATTTAAAGGAAATTTCCGGATGGGAAAGCGCCAGCTGTTCCATCAGCGTATTGATGTAACCGGCTTCTGTCATGTCGGATTTCAGAAATTTGCTTCTTGCAGGTGTGTTGTAAAAAAGGTTCCGGATCAGGAAGGTGGTTCCCTCCGGTGCGCCCATCTCCTCCAAAGACTGTTCTTTTCCACCTTCGATCACATAGCGGGTACCGCTGATGGCAGAAGGAGTTTTTGTGATCAGTTCTACCTGGGAAACTGCGGCAATACTGGAAAGAGCCTCGCCACGAAAGCCCAGGGAGGCAATATGTGTCAGGTCTTCCACTTTTTCAATCTTGCTTGTAGCATGACGTAGAAAAGCAAGGGGAACCTGTTCTGCTTCCATTCCGGAGCCGTTATCTGTGATACGGATCAGCTTTTTTCCACCATCTGTGATCTCTACTGTGATGGCGGTAGCTCCTGCGTCAATAGCATTTTCCACAAGTTCTTTTACAACAGAAGAAGGCCGCTCCACAACTTCACCTGCTGCGATCTTATCAATGGTATTCTGGTCTAAAACTGCAATTTTTCTCAAGGTATCACCACCGGTTCTTTATTTTGTTCTGCAGATTATAGAGAATATTCAGGGCCTCCATTGGAGTCAGGTTGCCAATCTCCAGGCCTTTGATCTCTTCGATGATATCATTATCCTGCACCGTGTCAAAGAGTGACATCTGTGCCATATCCACCTGATCATAGGTGATCTTCTGCTTCTTTTTCGGAGCAGTCAGGTCTTTTACCGCTGCGGTGATATCTGCGTCACTGAGCTCTTCCACAAGTTCCTTGGCACGCTGGATCACGGAATCCGGAACACCGGCAAGCTTGGCCACCTGGATACCATAACTCTTGTCAGCGCCACCTTTTACGATCTTACGAAGAAATACGATATCGTCACCCTTTTCTTTGACAGCAATACAGTAATTGTTGACACCGGAAAGTTTTCCCTCCAGTTCGGTAAGCTCATGATAATGGGTCGCAAATAAGGTTTTGGCACCGCAGAGCTTGGTATTGCTGATATGTTCGATCACTGCCCAGGCAATGGAGAGGCCGTCAAAAGTACTGGTTCCACGTCCGATCTCATCCAGGATCAGAAGGCTACGGGAAGTGGCATTGCGAAGAATATTGGCAACCTCCGTCATTTCCACCATAAAGGTACTTTGTCCGCTTGCAAGGTCATCAGATGCACCTACACGGGTGAAGATCCGGTCAACCACACCGATGTTTGCACTGTCTGCCGGAACAAAGCTTCCGATCTGTGCCATCAGTACGATCAGGGCTGTCTGGCGCATATATGTGGATTTTCCGGCCATGTTTGGTCCTGTGATAATGGAGATCCGTTTTTTGTGGTTGTCAAGATACGTATCGTTTGGAATGAACATATCATTTTCGATCATCTGCTCCACAACCGGATGACGGCCGTTTCGGATATCAATGAGGCCTGTCTCATTGATCTTTGGCCGGACGAAATTATTCCTCTGGGCAACCAGTGCAAGAGAAGCGAAAACATCCAGTGCAGCCACTGCTTTTGCAGTGCGCTGGATACGGACAACTTCCGCTCCAACCTGATCACGGATACTGGAAAACAGTTCAAATTCCAACGCATAAAGCTTATCCTCAGCTCCAAGGATCAGATCTTCCAGATCTTTCAGTTCCTGAGTGATATAACGCTCTGCATTGGTAAGGGTCTGTTTGCGGATATAATCCTCCGGCACAAGATCTTTGAAAGTATTGGTAACTTCCAGAGAATAACCAAATACACGATTGTACTTGATCTTCAGGCTTTTGATACCGGTACGTTCCCTCTCTCTTGCCTCCAGCTCAGAAAGCCATTTCTTTCCATCTGTCCGGGAACGGCGGAATTTATCTACATCTTCATTATATCCTTCCCGGATAATGCCACCGTCTTTCTGGGCAAGAGGCGGATCATCGGTGATAGAGTTCCGGATCAGCGAGGTAATGTCTGTCAGAGGATCCATATCTTCGTTGATCTTAGTAAGCAGTGGAGATTTGAATTCTGCCAGGACCTGTTTTATATAAGGAAGCATTTCCAGAGAAGAGGCAAAAGAAACCAGATCTCTCGGATTAGCGGATTTGTAACTGATACGGCTGATCAGACGTTCCAGATCATAGATCGGGTTTAAATATTCCCGGATCTCATCCCGTTCCATGGGTTTTTCATTCAGTTCTTCCAGAGCACCCAGTCTCTTTTCGATTTCCTCTGCATCGATCAGAGGCTGTTCCACATAAGACCGAAGTGTTCTGGCTCCCATAGCTGTTTTGGTCTTGTCCAGTACCCAGAGAAGAGAACCTCTTTTCTGTTTTTCGCGCATGGTTTCCACAAGCTCCAGATTACGACGGCTGGAGCTGTCGATAAGCATGTATTTCTCGGCAGAGTAAGGGCGGATACTTGCCATATGGGAAAGTGCTGTTTTCTGTGTTTCTTTCAGATACAGGAACAGAGCACCGGAAGCGATGATCCCGCTGTCGTAGTCACCAATTCCTAACCCCTCCAGATTTCCCACATGGAAATGTTCTTTTAGAGTTTTCTGACACAGCTGATCGTCAAAGTACCAGGGATCCAGGGCGAATACGCAGATTCCAAGACGTCCTTTCAGATCCTCCACATCCACACCACTTAAAAGAAACGCATCGTTGCAGATGATCTCTGCAGGTGTGAATTTATTGATCTCATCCAGAAGTTTCTGAGGCTTATCCAGCTCTGTAAGAAAGCAGTCACCGGTTGTGATATCTGCAATAGCACAGCCAAAATGATCTCCGATGGAGACAATGGACATCAGATAATTGTTTTTGGATTCGTCCAGTGACATGGCATCCAGTGTGGTTCCCGGTGTGACAATACGAACAACTTCACGTTTTACAAGACCCTTGGCTTTTTTCGGATCTTCTACCTGTTCACAGATGGCAACTTTATAACCTTTTTCTATCAATCGGTTGATATAAGTTTCCGCAGCATGAAAAGGAACGCCACACATGGGCGCTCTCTCTTCCAATCCGCAGTCTTTTCCTGTAAGTGTGATCTCCAGTTCCTTGGATGCAGTCAGCGCATCATCAAAGAACATTTCATAAAAATCGCCCAGACGGTAAAAAAGGATACAGTCGCTGTATTCTTCTTTGGTCTTTACGTATTCTTTCATCATCGGTGATAATACACTAATATCCTCCGGAAACCCAGTATTTATGCGGGTTTCAGATGCCTTATATTCTTTTTTGACCCACTTTTGACCCATTTTTTTCTCTTCTTCAGTGTTTCTTGCTTTTTCCAAATATTTAAACCTCTTCCTAAATTGTCATTTTATCAGTAAAATCAGAATTTCTTTTCCATACTTTTCTTCATAATTTCTTATCGTGGTTGCTTTAAGATTCCGAACCTTATAAAGTTCCATCCATTTCTCATACCATTTTGAAACGGACATACTCGAATCAAAGCCTGGAATACCTGGGAGAACTTCCGCCAAATACATGTTTCTTTGCTTTTTCACCTGCTGAAGATTTGTTCCATAGATAGAAAAAGGCGGTTGCCAGATCCCTTAATTGTGATTCTGGCTTCTTACCGCCCATCTTTTCTTTGTCGGATTCCCTTACCTATTTCTTTTCCTCTTAGATTTTTTCCATAACATTACCATCCTTTTTCTAATAACAATAGATGATCATGCATGGCACTGGACTTAATTTTAACACAACCCCAAAAACCTTTCAAGACTGCCGATCTATCCATTTCTGAAATTTTTTCTTATCAATCAGGGTTCTTCGCCCAATTCGTACCATGAAGGTATTATTCTTCATAAGAGTTCTCATGGTTTTCTCTGAAAGACCTGTGCGTTCACAGGCTTCCTTGACTGATATAAGAATCTTATCGTTATCTGCTGCTTGTATTTTTTATGTATCATATATATTACAGCCAATATCTGAAGGCAGATGATATTGGCTGTTCCTCTCTTCGATTAAATTATTCTTTTGTCATCTGATTTTAATTTCTATTTTTCCTTCCACTGGGCTATATAAATCCAGAGGATCTTCATCACTTTCATAAACACGTCCTTCGCCTTCTCCGTAAGTATCTTCTATTCCAGTTTCATATTTTTTATATGTTGTTCTGTTTTTTTCTTCTTTATTTACATATAATTCTAATGTCACCGTTTTAGCATCTGGAGAAATTCCTTTATATTTTGTATTATTTCTGCTTTCTTCAAACACAGTCTCTGTGTCTCCATAATTTGTCATTCTATAAAGCCCCTGATTTCCTTTATCGTCGGTTCCTAGTAAATAATAATCTTCATATTCTTTATTATCCAAATTTCCATAAATTGTACTTGCCAAATCGTTTAAGCTCATTTTTGAAATCGTCAGATTTTGATTTGGAGATATCTTTATTTTTTTATTCACATTTACATTTATTGTATTCTTCTCTAATTCTTCCCAATTTGATGAAAATTCAAAAATATAGTCATCCGTATCTTCTGTATCTGCAGTATCCATTTCTGTTGGATCAAATAACCATACTTTCATTTTTATATCTGCTGTATTATCTTTAATAGTTGTATCTTCCAACCTATAATGACAAACCTGACCATCTGCTCCGTTCTCCTTTTTCTCCAGAGCATATGTTCCATCTAACTGTGCCGCTTTTCCATTTATCTCCACTTCTGTTAGTAGAATAGTCTCTTTTTCTTTTGAATCATTTATATTATCAGATATTGCCACCCATAAATTCTCCTTATCAGCAGCAATTTCATCTAACGTAATAGAAATTCCATTTTTAGTAATCGTTTTTCCAACACTATCTATATATGATTCTACATTTTCATTAATCCCCAATGCCGTTTGAATCCACGAAGTAATCTGTTCCCAGTCCGCCTTTATCTCATGCGGATGTCCCAAGCCTCCTATCAATAATGCTATTACAACTCCTGCTGCTGCAATCTTTGCTAATTTAAATTTCAAATTAACATTTCGCTTTTTCCATGGCAAGGAAGCTTCGTAAACAAATTTTTCATCTATTTCTCCCATCAGATCCAAAAAATTGTTTTCTTTTTTCATATGATTTCTTTCACCTCTTCCCATAATCTGTTTCTGCTTCGAAAAAGACTAGATTTAATTTTAGTCTCAGAGCATCCATGTCTTTTTGCAATGTCTTTAATATTATCCATATACCAATATCGCCTGACAAAAATATCCCTGTCCCCTGCTTTTAAATCACTTAAAAATTTTTCTAAAATATTCAAAATTTCCTTTTTCTTTATATCCTCTTCCACATAATCCTTTATTGTATTTTCCAGTTTTTCCACTTCACCACAAATATCCATCATATGTGTATCTGCTCTTTTTGAAGCATTTTTCTTTCTGAAATTGTCCAATGCCAAATTTCTGGTTATTTTTCCAAGAAATGCAGATAATTTTGTTGGCGTTTTGGGCGGAATCTTATTCCACGTTATCAGCCACGTATCATTTACGCATTCTTCTGAATCTTCTGTGTTATATAAAATATTCCATGCAATCTTAAAGCAAAATTTTTCGTACTTTACTTCTACCTGGCGAATTGCATCTTCTGATCTTTCTAAAAATAAATTTATAATATGTATATCTTCCATATCACATTTCTCCCCTGTATATTAGTGTTTTTATGCAGATAGGTTATTTGCAGTGTGCCATATTAATGTTTTCTATTATATAGAACGTATTTTTTTCTGTTTGGTTGCACTTTTTTTCTATTTTTATAATTTTTTTTTTTTTGTTACCATGCTTCCATTATCACTATAACATATTATCTAAACATTCTTCTCTCCCTGGTCAACTATTAATATCGTAATCTACTTCTGCAAATAAAGCTACATGCAAAAAATGAAAAAAGGAGCTGCCATTCAATGTGTATTCATGAAAGGCAGCTCCTGCTTAAATCATTTTTGTTTAACTACTACTTTTACTTTTTTGCGGATCTTTCCAGATTTCACTGTGATATAGGCTGTTCCCTTTTTCTTTCCGGTGATCACACCCTTGGAATTTACCGTCACGATCTTCTTATTCGAAGAACTGTAGGTAACTTTCTCCTGGGAAGTGATCGGGCTGATGACCGGTTTCAGCGCAAGTTTTTTATTCCTTGCAACGGTCACTCTTGATTTCAGTCCGGTGATCTTTGTTGTTCTTACCGTTGTTTTCTGCACAGTAATGGAAATGACCTGTTTCTTGCCGCTGGCCAGTGTAATGGTCACTTTGGCTTTTCCGGCTTTCAAGCCTTTCATCGTTCCCTTGCTGTTTACAGAAACGATTTTCTTATTGCTGGAAGTCCAGCTTTTAACGGAATCACCCTTTGCAAGTCTAGAAACCTTTATTTTGGAAGTAGACTGTTTTACTTTCAGCTTAATGCGGGTAGCCGTTACCTTGATCGTAGGTGTCAGTTTTTTGCCGACGGTCCTCTTTTCCTTGCGGCCCTTGTTGCTGGTACGCATCTGTACAGCCGGTGAAAATACCGTGGCTGCAGAGATCGTTTTCCATGGTCCGAACACCTCCGGTACTTCTGTAGGTGTTGGTGTCGGAACGTTTTCTTTCCGCTGTATGGTAAGAAGATAGTCTGTTTTTCCGCTTCCGGCAGCTGTTACCGTGATCTTCACCTGTGCTTCGCTTGCATCTGTTTCCCAGTATACATTTACACGTTTCGTTTTTCCGTTTGCCACAACCGGCATGGATACTTTCTCAACACCTTTTACTTTCTGTACCGTTACCGTGGCATCCCCATCTGAAGGTTCCACATAAAGGCGGAGGAACTTTTCCTTATTTTCCTCTTTGTCTGCAAGATACGAAACGGTATAGCTGGTTTTGGTGCTGTCAAATACCGGTGATAATGTAAGATATTTTGAAGTATCTGTAAAAGTATTGCTGGTACTTACCACCAGGTTTGCCAGGGAGGAATTTCCAAGCCCGCTGGTAAGGTGGAAGATATAATCCCTGCTCTTTCCGTTCAGTGTTGTTTTACCGTAACATCTGCCTGTCCGGATCTTACATCTGCCACATAAGTTCCATTGGAAGCTTTTCCGTTGACAGTCAGGGTACATCCGGCAGGTGCTTTAAATGTCAGGGTCACTTTTGTAGCATTTTCAGCAACCCTTAAGGTATGCTCTTTTTCCGAACGCTGGAATGCTTTTTCCCAGCTGACCCGGCCAGTATCTGCTTCTGCTGATACACTGTCAAGGTAAGCTCCATTTGTTTCCAGTGCCATCAGATAACAGGAGTCATTCTTATAATAAAGTGTCCCATCCCTGTCTACGCAGATCGGACTGATGCAGTACTCCTGCTGTGCGAGTACCGGACGGAAGAGTTCTTTCGGTTTTCCGGAAGTCTGGCCCGGCTCATCTGTCAGCATATAGATACCGCCAGGTTTTGCATTGTAGGTAAAATACAGATAAACACGTCCATCCGCTTTGCCATCTCCATTAAAGTCCTGGTTTTCATAAGCGGTCGAAAGAAGCGGTGCTGCCTGCGGATATCCCGGGATAGAAACTTTATATGCAAGGGAAAGACCGGAAGCAGATTCTGTCAGGACATCAAAATGGTGTCCCCCATCCGCATTGTACTGTCCGCCGTTTCCGCAGACACCTACATAGATTCTTCCTTTATAGACGACCGGTGTGGATGTTGCCGCACCGCCCAGGTTATAGCTTGCCACTGCACCGAAAGTACCATCTGCATTCATGGCAACCCGGTAGAGATAGCCGCCTTTGGTCGTAAAATAAACATATCCGTTGTTATAAACAATGGTGGATCGGATATCGCCGATCATGGTCCGTGCGCTTGT
>ENA-OQDM01000879-OQDM01000879.1-human-gut-metagenome-genome-assembly--contig:-NODE-879-length-14368-cov-1.580999_pt1 | contig 14368 bp, 17 predicted proteins | sample MGYA00242772_ERZ504605 | MGnify/ENA primary metagenome ERZ504605 (study PRJEB26092, sample SAMD00036348) | human gut metagenome | host: Homo sapiens | study: EMG produced TPA metagenomics assembly of... | reverse complement strand
TCGAGTCGGTCAAATGACGTCTTGCTGCCAGCACACAATATGCAGCATAGGCCTGCACATACACTTTCACCTCATGAATCAAAATCTGATAAGAGGTACCGCCATACTTAAAGCCAACCACTTTGCCATCTCTTTGGAAATACTGCTGAAACTTTTTTCGGTACTTTCCGTAATGTGCCGGTGGTAATCCTACCAGAAGTTCTATCTCGATCAGCTCATTAGGTGCTAAAACCGCCTCTTTTTTCATCGTATCCAATTCTTTTGCAATGGCAATCAATGTAAGAATGTAATAGCGATCATCTTCTGTCTTGTCTTCCATGTAAGATATCCTTCGGTTTGTTGTCCTGTAATATTTTCCACCAAATTCAATCACTTCATCGTTTTCTCCAGGAATCGTATCCAATACATCTATTCCTGAATTAAATTCATAATGTTCTGTTTTAATCATCTTATTACCGGTGTCAACTGATATAACCATATCTGTTCTCCTTTCAAAATTCCGAATTTTTATGCGTCTTTTTGTACGTCTTTTCAGCTTCAATATAATTTTTTCGGAATTTCTGTGTCAACAGAATCGCAGAAAAATTTTTTGTACCTCATATTTCCTGAAACTCTTCGCTAAACTGCTTCATCATTTTTTCACATTCACCTTCACAGCCCCAAAGTATACTTCCAACTGCCTCGAATGCCTGATCTCTCCACCGGAAATAAGTAGTTCTGTGAACCCGTGTAAGCTGAGGACAATGTGGTTCCAGTTTATCAAGGATTTCCTCTACATTTTCTGCTTTGTAAGCCGACATATAACTGTAATAGAGCACCCAATAATATCTCTCGCCCTGCGGATGATATTTTCTCATCAGATCAACGGACTCATCCATCAGTTTTAGAAATTTATTGGAATGATTAATCGACTCCACCCGTTCCTTTTCACTTGCAAGATCCGTATCTACATCCATGCCCGCCTGATATAAACTGTCCAAAAATTTATCTACATCGGTTCCATACTCTAACTGAAAATGTCTTTTGACCTGATTAATCTTAATCTGCATTTTCCAATTTACCGAACGATAAATTTTAAACAATTTCTCCACGTCATGATATGCCGTATTTTCTTTTCCCTTAAATTCCTCTGTTATAATGCCTGATCTTCCTTTTGGCATTTCTTTCCACCTTTCTTTCCATATTTTTCATTATAGAACCTCTCCAGTTCAGCATCTGCCTCACTCGCCTTGACCAGACAGCAATATAACCCCGTAATAACACATGCCAATACTACCAAAATCACTAAAACTATTTTCCAGATAATAAGCATCCTCCTCATCAATTATTTTCCCCTCTGTATAGAAAGAATAAAAAAAAGTACCATTTTCTGTAAAAAATAAAATTTTTTTGCAACTTTTTTAAGATTTTTTTGGAATCACACAAAAAACTGCTGTTATCTATGATTTTCACCTATAGATAGCAGCAGTTTTAAACAATTTGATTCTTTTCCCAATAGTCTCAATGCCAACAATCATATGAATTTTTCTAAACTTTATGCTCTGGAGCCTGACTAATACTTTTGACAGTTTTCCAAGACGTAAGAAGTAAGTGATATGCTTTAAAGTACAATCCGACGCCGTTATCTTAAAACACACAATATACAATTCTCCATTACATCTGAGAATTTCTACCTCATGAACAAATCTATTTGATTCCACAAGATAGGCCGTATCTCCCGCTTTCATCTTCTCTCGCTCCTACACTTAGTATTTCATTCATTCTTTCTAAAATCAGAAGACCTTTATGATCCACAAACGTTTTATCAGAGGCATTTTCAGGAATTTCTTCCTTTACAAGCATTGTAAGCAATGCCGTACAGAGCTCATAATCAGCTTCCGGAACACGTTTCAATTCTTCCACCAAATCAATCGGTTCTGTGATCAGATAGTCCGTATAATTGCTTTTCCAGTCTCCTGTTGCAGCTAATAATCTCTCATACTGGTCCTCATACAGATTTTTTTGATTCAGCAATAATTGAATTTTCTTTAGTTTTTCACTTTTTCTCAATTTACTACACCGCCCCATTTTTCGAATGTATGTTCTTTCTTAATCTTATCACATTCTCTTTCAATAAGCCAGCTCTAATTTATTTTCATATAAAGAACCCATTCAAACTAATCTGTCCATTTATCCAGCTTTTCTGCACTGCTTTATGAACCTTGTCATTTGGCATATCATCACCTATCAAAAATGCTGATTTCGGATTATGATTTATACGATTAAGGCGCACACTTTTTTCATCATAATTTGCATAACAATACTTGCACATATGCGGACAACTATTATAAGCACCAATATCATTTCCCAAATAACATGCACACTCTTTTCTAAGGAATTGTTTTTTCGGCATGTCAAGTGACATATGAATGGCATTTTCATAAATCTGCTGTGTCATACAGCCATTACAGTCTGCTCCAAATGCAGCAAGTTCCGTTCCCTCCCCACAAGGCCGCAAAATCATTTTGTGCTCTGTGGCAATACGTGTCATACGTTCCCCAAGATATTTTCTCTGCTCTTTGGATACCATTTTCACTTCTGGAAAATTCCTTTTTACTTTCTGGTATAAATCAAGAAAACTTATCACGCAATTTTTTGTATACCCTTGTAAAGCCGCAGATATGCCCTCAAACTGTTCCAAATGATACTTGACAGTATATTTGTCATCGATAAAAATCGGATCGTATCTCCAGCCAATATGCTCTTCTCCTACAATTTCTGATATCTGCAGAAATGCTTCAATGATTTTTCTTTTACTTACAATTGTTTTAAATAATCCTGGTTCGATGTCTGCTTCATATGGAGTGATTGTGATATACCAGTATGTCCTGTAAGATTTCAGCAAATCCATATACTTCAACATAGGGACTGGATTTTTGAACAGAATACAATCAAATCAACGACTTCAGGATCAAGGCTATATTCTGTGACCTGTAAAGGATCATAGGGATTTCTCACTCGAACATACCCTTCACGGATTCTATTTGTAAACCATTCGGAATAAAATGCAGGTATATCGGTTCTCATGCTTGCATGTATAATCATCCTGCGCTCTCCTTTCGCGGAAGATAAATATTACAATATTATTACAAAAAATCTTTTATGAAGCAGACATTATTTCCGTCTGAAGCATAAAAGATTTTTTTAATGGTTGTATTAAATTTAACTTCCTGTTACTTAAAAAATAGATAATTGCAAATTCGTTTCCCAGTGCCATGCAAATTTAAAAAAAAATGTTTAGGTTGTTTTCCGACGATAATTTTGACCACAGTCTTGTTTCTACTCAGGCATATTTCTTACCACTGAGTACCACTTATCGTTAAATGCTCATAAGTTCAAAATTCTTATAAAGCCTGTATTTATGCGGTTTTTCAACAATACCGAAATTTCACTAATGCATCATCGGTGACATTGCCATCGTTTTATAATTCTCCTCTACTGTTCACTCTATTATCAGTCATAGTCAATTAACTATAATAGCATGTTTAAAGTTTTGATGCAAGACGACGTATTCCGAGATTTTGAGAAAATTCCTCCTCTGGTAGAATTTTCTTTACAAAAAAGTCGAAACTCATGCTATACTTATAAAAAATGATCACAACACATAAAAGAGGTAATTTCTATGAAATACAGAGACGAAATTCATATCGCACTCATGGCACTTGTCTTTTCCTGTGCCATGTTTGCAGTCTATGCAGTTGTCCCAAAAGATGCTGCTGTTGCTGCCAAGGCAAAGGCTACCGTTAAAGAGGCACCAGAGACAGCTGCAGAAGCAGAGGCTCTTCGTTCCAGCCAGGATGAAGATGCCGGATTTAACATCTATACAGAAGACAACAACTATGACGATAGTTCCGATTCTTCCGACAGCTCCGATTCCTCCGACAGCTCCGATTCCTCCGATCAGGCTACTTATAATCCTGGAACTGATTATTCCGGTGACACCGGCAACGGTGACGTTGCAGATGAAGGCTCTTCCGATCAGGGCGGTTATGATTCTTCAGATCAGATCGATTATCCATCTGATGACGGATCTGAAGACACCTCAACTGATAACAGTTATGATGATTCCTCGCAGGATAGTGGGGATTCTTCTACCGATACCAGCAGCAGCGATACTTCTGACACCACAGACAGTGCCCCTTTTGATATTGCCACTGAAGACAGCAATTATTAAAAAGTAAAAAGAAAGGCAATGAGTACATGAACAAAATACTCAAAGCCTTTCTTTTTTATAGAATTTCTGTTTTTTATAATCAAAGTGATTCCATTTACTTACTCTGTGTTCCTGTAAATCTGCAATTTGCAAACAGTTCATTTACTGCACTCTCATATACCACACATCTCTCGCTTTTTTTAATCTTTTTGGCATATTTCTTACTGTCCGCAAACATTGGTGCCAGATAAAACCAGATTTCTTTCATTTTGAAAAGAACATTTCTATCCCCAGACACTTCCTCACGGTATGTATGATACAGAAGATCGTGAAATCTACGGATATCCGACTGATCTGCTGCCTTTCCGCCCCTGATTTCACGGGCAAGTGACGGATCTGCAAGAACACCTCTTCCCATCATAAAGCATTCTACATCCGGAAACTGTGACTGGATTCTTTTAAAATCATCTGTTGAAAAAATATCTCCATTATAACATACAGGGTTCTTACTGATGGCAAGTGCTTCACCAAATGCCTCCAGATTCGGAGTATTATTGTAAAAATCCTTCTGTACTCTCGGATGAATGATCAGTTCTTCCATGGGAAAACGATTGTAAATTTCCATCAGCCGTGGAAATTCCTCTGCATCCTCCATCCCCAGACGAGTCTTCACCGATATCTTCATGTCTGTTTTGCTAAAAATCCTGTCCAGAAACTGTTCCAGTTCATCCGGTCTGGTCAAAAATCCTGCTCCGCAACCCTTTGTCACTACTGTTTTGGATGGACACCCAAGATTCAGATTCACTTCCTGATATCCATACTCTTTCAGTTGATTCGCTGTACGGAGAAAATCATCTGCATTTCGGCTCAGTATCTGAGGAACTGCATACATCCCGGAATTATTTTCCGGAGAAATGTCTTTCTTTTCTCTCCCACTGAAATTCAGGTTTTGTTTTGCTCTGATAAATGGAATAAAATATTTATCAAATCCATCAAAACACTGATACAGTGCTTTTCGATAAATATAACTGGTGATTCCTTCCAGCGGTGCAAGGTATAATTTCATGGATTATAAGTTACCAAGATCTACTTTATATTCGTCAGAACCTTCCTGATTTACTGTATAATATGCAGCTCTTCTTTCTGCATTGATATAAATACAGATATCACCTGTCAGTCCTTTTTCTGCAACATCTTTCTTAACTGCTTTCTCTACATCTTTCAGAGATACATTCGTTTCGAAAATTTCAAGAGATACTTCTTTTACTCTTGCACCAGCAGCTTTACGTACTGCTTTTGTTGCCGTCTTGGTTGCAGTTTTTACAGTTTTCTCTGCCTTCTGAACTGCTTCCGGAGCTTTGTTAACTACTTCTTTCACAACTTCTGCTGTTTTTTCAGCCGGTGCAGACTCCTCTACCTTTTTTGCTGCTGCTTTTACAGTTTCTTTTACTTTTGCTGCTGTCTCTGTGATTGCTTCTGTTGATTTAGCTGTTGTTTTTACACTCTTTTTTCTCATAATATTTTCCTCCTGTAAACAATTACAACTACTGTTTGTTGTGCCGCTTCTTCGTAACAGTACCACAAAACATTACAACCTGTCAAATTTATCCATTTTTACGGTTTCTCCGTTGCCATATACACAATCCGTCATGTCGATTATTCTTCCACCAGAGACCCCATATAATAGAATCCATGACATTCATCCAGGCTTACCTTTACATATTTTCCAAGAAGATCTGCTGTTCCCGGGAAATGTACAAGAAGATTATATTCTGTTCTCCCTGTAAATATTCCTTTTTCCCTGCTCTCTTCTTCTACCAGAACTTCCTGCACAGAACCTTCAAATCTGGAAGAACGAATACGTCCCTCCTGCTGTACCAGCGCAAGCAGGCGGTTAAAACGTTCCTTTGCAACATCCTGCGGTATCTGTTCCATTTCGGCAGCAGGTGTTCCGCTTCTTCTGGAATATAAAAATGTAAATGCCGTGTCATAGCCACATTTAGATACAACATCCAGAGTTTCTTCAAAATCCTCTTCTGTCTCTCCCGGGAACCCGACAATGATATCTGTTGTCAGAGAAATATCCGGAATCGCTGTACGGATCTTATCGACCAGATTCAGATATTTTTCTTTATCATAGCGTCTATTCATAGCTTTAAGGATACGGCTGCTTCCTGACTGCAATGGCAAATGCAGATGATGACAGATTTTTTTACTCTTTGCCATTGTTTCGATCAGTTCATCCGAAAGATCTTTCGGGTGTGAAGTCATAAAGCGAATACGCTTCAGACCTTCCACATCTTCCAGCATTTCCAGCAGCTGAGCAAATGTTACCGGATGTTCCAGTGTCTTTCCATAAGAGTTTACATTCTGTCCCAGAAGCATAACCTCAGATACTCCGTCTGCAACCAGACGTTTTACTTCTTTTACGATTGCCTCCGGCTCACGGCTTCGCTCACGTCCACGTACATATGGGACAATACAGTAACTGCAGAAATTGTTGCAGCCAAACATAATATTGACGCCTGATTTAAATGTATAATTTCTTTCTGTCGGAAGATCTTCCACGATCTGATCGGTTCCTTCCCAGATATCTACGATCTGCCGCTCAGACTGGAGCATCTCATAAAAAAGTTCTGCATATTTAAAAAATATTATGTGTTCCAAATACCAGATTGACAAATGGATAAGATTTCTTAATCTTATCTACTACATGCTGTTCCTGCATCATACATCCAAAAAGAATGATCTTCATATCCGGATTGTGATCCTTCAGACTGTGCAGGTGTCCCAGTCTTCCGTATACCTTCAGGTTCGCGTTTTCACGAACAGTACATGTATTATAGATCACAACATCTGCTTCTTCATTGTCCTGTCTGTGATACCCGATCTCATCCATAATACCGGCCACTGCCTCTGACTGTTTTTCATTCATCTGACATCCAAATGTTGTCAGGCAGTATGTCAATGGACGTCCAAGAGTATTGGATTTCTGCGCCGTCAGTGCCTGCGCAAGTTCTATGAATGAACGCTGACGCAGCGTTTCTTCTGCACTCGTATTCTGTCCTTTAGAGGATTCGTTTGTCATTTTGTATAACTCCTTTGTTTTATAAACATATTAATCACTACCAATTTCTTTTTTAAGCACTATTCTTTAATATACAGGAATTTTTTGTCCAACGCAAGCGTTATAATGCCGTCCAGAATATATTCCTGAAAAATCAGAGTGAAAAAAGATATTCCAGCGGTAGTGTATGTAATTCCTCATATTCTGCCGGATCAGGAACCATCTCATTTTCTCCGCTTCTGCGTGGTATCTCAATTCTGAACGCTGGCTGTCTGCATATTTCTGCATAAAACTGTTCCGGAGAACCATACCCTCGTTTTCCTGTTGGTTCTACATCGTCCAGATGATATTTTGCTTTATCTGCATTCAGTCCTGCCTGTTTTTGCAAATGTCTTGCAAGGCGATAACTTTTTTGATTTGCAGCAAATGACTGCGATTGTCTGAAATAAACAATTTGTCTCTCAGAGTAGCCAAAGGACAAAAGTCCTCTTCCTGTATTTTCCTGAAAAACTTTTATAAGTGCTTTTGTTTCATTTTCACTCGCCGGCTGACTGTGAATTTGTTTTCTTCTGTAGTACTGTGTCGGAAAATTTTTTCGCAGATTTACCCCTCTGCTGTTACAGATAAATTCTTTGCATGGAATCTCCTGCATTCTCAGCATCTGTCGATAAATCGGATTCCGGATCGCATAGAAATCTTTCTCATAAATTTCATATCCATCCGGATTCAAAAGTGGAATAAAACAGATTTTCCAGTCTTCCAGTAATACCCGAAGATCGTACAGATTCTCCAGTTTCCATCGGCATTCCCATGCTTTGACATATTCTTTCAGCATATGCATAAGATATACCGGCATACATCGATCCCGTCCACTTAAACCTGCAATACAGAAAACAGTCTCCGCACCTTTTCCAATCTGCACCATTGGAATCATCCTGTCATCATGCTTTTGCCAATTACCTGAAACTGCGCGATTTCTGTATACCGCCCTGCTATTTCCCACATTTCATAATAAATATTCTCATATGTACAGAATGTCTTGTCCGTATTGATCATCATCTTTCCCTCTGCATGTATAAATAAAAATCATTTTACGGGTTCCTGTACTATTATATGAAAAGAGACAGGCCAAAATGACCTGTCTCTCAAATCTTTTTGTATTTAATCAGAGTTAAATTACAGTTCTTCTTTTTTACGTTTGCGAACAACGATATATCCGCCTGCCAGTAAGGAGAGTGCTGCCAGTGCAGACATTGTTCCGATCGGTGATTCATCGGCTGTAGATACCGCAGATTTGGATTTGGAACCTGCATCTTTCTCAGATGCTGCAGCAGTTGCTGTCAGTTCTGCATCCGCATCATCACCGGAGCCGCCATTTCCACCATTATCGCCATCATTATCCGGAATTGGTGTTCCAGAAAGTTCTGCAATATATGCATTCCACTCTTTATCACTGATTGAAGCCGCTGTGAAAGTAAGTGCCTTTCCGTTACTTCCCGTAATATATTTAATATCCTGTGGTGTAGCATCTTCCCATTCTTTTCCATTATAAACCTGTTTTTTCAGGAAAATATAAATATTATAGCTTGCACCGTCTTTAATACCTTTACCAGAACCAATTCTCCAGGTTGTATTCTGCTGTTCTGTCGTTGGATTCTTCTTTGTACTCCAGTATACCGGATACCATCTCTCATCTCCCTGAACAGGGCTGGTGTTATCCATACCCGCACCAGTTACAGTGAATTCATAGAATTTACCTGGGAAGAACTTAAGTTCTCCATCCAGACCTGTAACAGCACTTTCACTGACCTTATATGTTTTTGCCGGTCTCGTAGTAGTGGTTGCAGCAGCTGCCGGACGTTTCTTCTTAAAACTGCTGCCGTTTAATTTTACAACACTCATTTTTGCTTTTGCTCCGGAATCCGGTTTTGCACAAATTACCAGCCAGGAATCTTTTTCCGGAACTTTTACTGCTGTCACATCAAAGCTTCCACTTGTGGACATTACATTCGTAGCATCGTTTGCGACATACATGTTCTGGATTGTTTTAGTATCTGTTCCTGCATCTACAAAGAAATAATACCATTTACAAGGTCCATCTGTTGTCATCTGCAATGTTACTGTCGTATGGTCTTTCCATTTTAAAGTACCGCTCTTATATTTCAGTGTCAGCGGTGCCGGAGTTGGTGTCGGTGTAGCAGTTGCTTCTGCTGCCTTTTTCTGTAATGTAGCAGAAAGGCCATTCTCTGCTAATGCCAGTGTATAATCTGTAGTATCATATTTAATCTGACCAACTGCTGTATTAAAATCTGCTGCTGCAAAATTCTCCACACTCTTAACAGCAACCTGCTTGTCTGCCGCCTTCTCCTGTGTAAAGGAGATATCAGAATTTGTCATCGCACCTGAAACGACCAGTGCAGAAGTTCCTGCCAGATAGATATTAGCCGGCTGATTTTCTTTTACAACTACAGTTCCCTGTACTTTAATATCTGAATCACTGTATACAGCACCTTTTGCACCATTATTTTCTGTGATCTCGCCACCCTTTAATACGATATTTCCGCCAACATTTGTGATTGCACCACCGTTCGCTGCTGAGTTATTTTCTTTCAGTGTTACGCCGGCATCCATTCCAAATGCAGCACCTGTACCAACAGAAACGATGGATCCCCCTACAGAATCACTTTCCTCATCACTGATCTTACCGGAAACCGTAAAGGATGCTCCGTCAGCGCCTTCTTTCACATCAAACTGAAGTTCAGCATTCTCACCGGATACGTTGAACATGTCATCCGCAAAATTAGCATCTTTTCTTGTGATCGTTACAGCATCCTTCGCTCTGATGCACACTTTCTTATTAGCAGGTACAGTTACTGTAGCGTCAAGAGCAATCTGTCCGGATACTTCAATAACTGTAGCGTCCTTTGCAGTCTCTGCATCATAACTCGGTGCTGCATCGATTGCATGCTGAAGAGTATCAAAATATCTTACCTTATCTTCCTGACCTTCTTCTGTAGCTTTCAGTGTAATCGAGATTGCTGTCTGCTCTGTTGTCTCACCTGGAGCAAGCTCTTCTGTTTCGCCTCGGTTTCTGTTGTTTCACTAGTCTCTGCCGCAGGTGTTTCCTGTGTAGCCGGTGTCTCTTCTGTAGTCTGCTGTGTCTGCTCTGCAGGTGCTGCTTCCTGAGCCGGTGCCTCTGTAGTCGCTGCAGCTTCCTGAGCCGATGCCTGTTCTGCCGGTGCCTCTGTAGCTGCTGTAGTATCTGCCGGTGCCTGTTCTGCCGGTGCTTCTGTAGCTGCTGCAGTCTCTCCATCAACCGGATTTTCTTCTGATGTCTCCGCTGTAGCTGCCACATCTCCTTCTGCAGCAAATACAGCCGCCGGTGCACTGCTTGCTGCAAGTGCTCCTGCTAAAATAATCGCATATAACTGTTTTCGTCTCAATTTAAATCCTCCCATGGTGAGTATGTAAATCTTACCCTCGGCATGTATTTAAAACTTTTTGCTTTATTGGATCATTACGAAATAATTTCTTATAAAGCCCAAAAGTTTACATGTCTAAACTGTAAATTATTATACACACGCATCCAGTGATTGTCAAATCATAGATACTGTTCACTTTGTTCACAGTATCTATAGTCAAAATGCATTCCAAATCACCTTCGGTGATGGCATTTTGCCCTGTATGTCTCGGGATTTTGTCATATTCATGCCAAAACACCTCGCGGAATATTACCTGTGAATAGTGACTCATGTATCCTGTGTTCTGTGCAAAGCTTATCGACAAATATCGATCTGCCATTCCCTGTTACTGACGGATCTGTCCATTTCCATAGATGATATATTTGGTAGTTGTCAGTGCAAGCAGTCCCATCGGTCCTCTGGCGTGAAGTTTCTGGGTACTGATACCGATCTCTGCCCCATATCCGAATTCAAATCCATCGGTAAATCTGGTAGAAGCATTGACATATACCGCCGCTGCATCCACTTCATCCAGGAATTTCTGGGCATTGGTATAATCATTGGTGATGATTGCCTCAGAATGTCCTGTATTGTACCGGTTGATATGTGCAATAGCCTCGTCTACAGAATACACTACTTTGATTGATAATATGTAATCCAGATATTCCGTTCCCCAGTCTTCCTCTGTGGCTGCAACAGCCCCCGGCATCAGCGTCATGGCTTCTTTATCTGCGCGCATCTGTACATGCTTTTCTTTCAGACGGTTTGCAAGAACCGGCAGCAATACATCTTTGATATTCGCATTTACCAGAAGTGATTCGCAGGCATTGCAAACTCCAACTCTCTGTGTTTTGGCATTCATAATAATATCAACCGCCATATTCAGATCAGCACTCTCATCTACATATATATGGCAGTTTCCTGTGCCGGTCTCGATGACCGGAATCGTACTCTGATTAACAACTGCTTTGATCAGTCCCTTACCGCCTCGTGGAATCAGCACATCCACATATTCATTCATTTTCATAAATTCTGCAGCAGTCTCACGGGAAGTATCCTGGATCAGCTGAATTGCGTTCTCTGTTATGTCATTGGCTTTCAGGGTTTCACGAATACACTTCACAATAGCTTCGTTTGAATGGATTGCATCACTGCCACCCTTCAAGATCACTACATTTCCGGTCTTAAAGCAAAGGCCAAAAGCATCCGCCGTTACATTCGGACGTGCTTCATAAATGATTCCGATCACGCCAAGCGGTACCCGTTTCTGTCCGATGAGCAGTCCATTCGGACGTTTTTTCATCCCGGTTACCTCACCGATCGGATCCTCCAGCGCTACCAGCTGCTGCAGACCTTCTGCCATTCCCTGAATTCTTTCCGGTGTAAGAAGAAGTCTGTCTACCAGTCCTTCCGGCATATTGTTCTTTTTTCCATTCTCCACATCAACAGCATTGGCTTTGATCAGCTCATCTGTACATTCCACAAGATGTTCCGCAACTGCCGCAAGCACCTGGTTCTTTTTGTTTGTGGTTATGGTCCGCAGCATATTTTCTGCTTCTTTTGCATTTTGTCCAAGCTCTAACAGCATTTCATTCATAGCATAACCTCCCCGGGACATTTCCTGTCCCTTTAAATAATAAAACCTTAAAAATGCTTATTTATAAATTTCTTTTTCTGTAACAATGATCTCCGGTGAAATGTCTGTAGGCTCCACCGGTACCTCTGACATCATCTGAAATTCAAATGCAACTGCAACCCTTGTGATATATGGATGTTTTTCCAGGAAGCGGTCATAAAAACCGCCGCCATAACCAACTCTGTGATTCTGCCTGTCAAACGCGACTCCCGGCATGATCATCAGAGCCTCTTCCCACTGAACGATCTCACCTCTTGCCGGCTCCGGAATACCAAAATATCCCTTTTCAAGCTGTGCAAAATCTGTCAGTTTATAAAATACCATATCCTGTCCAACTACTTTAGGAACCGCAACTTCTTTGCCATCATTCCATGCCGCTTCTATAATATACTTTGTCATAACTTCGTGATTATAATCCGCATAAGCAAGAATTCTCCGGCTGTTGCTGTATTCTGGAAGTGCCGTAACTGTTTCAGCAATTTTTCTGCTCCAGTCATCGATCTGCTGATCGGTGTGTGCTTTTCGCGCTGCAAAAACCTGTTTTCTAATTACCTTTTTTTCTTCCATACTTTTCACCAAGGTTCACAATCGAACCATCTTTTTCCTGAATATCAATATTATTTAACTGTGCCCTGAGATTTTTACGCACGGCAGCCAGATACTCCTGACGAAGCTCTGCCTGCTCCTTCTTTTCTTCTTCTGTAAGACCGACACTCTTCGCTTTATGTGCCAGAGTATTGATTCGGTCTATCTTCACATTATCCATCATAATAATTTCCTCCTAGAGAAGTTTTTCTATATAATCAATCAGGAAAAACTCTTCTTTTTTGTTTCCTGCAAATAAGGTACCATATTTTCTGCCTTCCATGATCTTGTGGATCACATGAAAATCCCGGCCATTCGCGATCACCATATCCGCACCTGCAGCCGTTGCTATCTCGGCAGCAGTCAGTTTTGTGGCCATTCCACCGGTTCCGACCTTGCTCTTTGGTCCTTTTCCCATACTCAGAAGTTTCTCATCCAGTACTTCGACAGTATCAATGAATTCTGCATCCGGATTCGTATTCGGGTCATCGGTAAAAAGTCCGTCGATATCAGAAAGCAGGATCAGAAGATCCGCCCCGATCAATCCCGCGATAACTGCTGACAATGTGTCATTATCACCAAAAGATTCCAGCATCTCCAGCTCGTAGCTTGAAATGGAGTCATTTTCATTAACAACCGGAATTGCCCCGAGCTCCAGCAACTCTTCAAATGTATTCCGTGCATTTCTGCGGTTCAGGTTATTGACCATCGTATTCTTTGTCATCAGAATCTGCGCCGCCATCTGGTTGTACTCTGAAAAAAGTTTCTGATAGATCATCATCAGACGCGCCTGTCCAACTGCGGAGCATGCCTGTTTTTTCTTAAGTTCTGTCGGCTTCTCATGCATGCCAAATGCAGATGCACCAACTGCCACTGCACCTGAAGTAACCAGGACAACATCTTTGCCCTGGTTATGAAGATCACTCAGTTCCCTTACAAGCACTTCCAGTTTACGAAGATCCAGTTTATTTGTTTCCTTGTGGATCAAAGAGGAAGAACCAACTTTGATCACAACACGTTTTTTGTCTTTCAGTAACTCACGATAATTCATGGTATTTATTCTCCAGTAATTTCTTCTGCGATCTGTTTCAGGTCATCACCTGTAAACAGTCTCTGTTCTCTATTGATAGCTGATATCATCCACTCTGTCATCCTGTACGATCTCCACCCAGGTCGTTCCCGGATTCAGCTGAACTTCCTGATTATCATCTGTAATATAATGAGTCACACCCCATGGGGAATCTTTCTGCCAGGTGACATCGATTGCTTTCCCTCTTGTGATATATTTGCCTCGTCCACCGGAATTTCCGTCACGGTCGGTAATCGTCTCAATATCCTTATAGCTTGTTCCCTCATACGTAGTCACGTAAGAGTACTGGATCAGGATATTGTCACAGGTCAGTTGCTCTCCGGTAAGATCATCGATC
>ENA-OQDM01000876-OQDM01000876.1-human-gut-metagenome-genome-assembly--contig:-NODE-876-length-14398-cov-2.728540_pt1 | contig 14398 bp, 16 predicted proteins | sample MGYA00242772_ERZ504605 | MGnify/ENA primary metagenome ERZ504605 (study PRJEB26092, sample SAMD00036348) | human gut metagenome | host: Homo sapiens | study: EMG produced TPA metagenomics assembly of... | reverse complement strand
CCCGAGCGCGTGATGGAAGGCCTGACCAAGTACGGCATCATCACCGAGGACTGGGGCGGCGATGTGGCCTGCATCCCGGTGTCTGCCCTGACCGGCATGGGCATCAACGACCTGCTGGAGCGCATCGCGCTGGAAGCTGAGGTCATGGAGCTCAAGGCCAACCCCAACCGCCGCGCCAAGGGTGCGGTGGTCGAGGCCCGTCTGGACAAGGGCCAGGGCCCCATTGCCACCATCCTGGTGCAGAACGGCACTCTGCACTCTGGCGATGTGATCATTGCCGGTACTGCCGTGGGCCGCGTGCGTACCATGCGCAGCGACAAAGGCAAGCTGCTGAGCGATGCCGGCCCCTCCACCCCTGTGGAGATCACCGGCCTGACCGCCGTGCCCGAAGCAGGCGACCTGTTCGAGGCCGTTGAGGACGAGCGCCTGGCCCGTGAGCTGGCCGAGCAGCGCATCGCTGCCGCCAAGGAGAAGCAGTTCTCCGCCTTCCAGAAGGTGACCCTGGATAACCTGTTCAGCCAGATGGCCCAGAACGACATGAAGGAACTGGCCATCGTGGTCAAGGCCGACGTGCAGGGTTCTGCCGAGGCCGTCAAGCAGAGCCTGGAGAAGATCTCCAACGACGAAGTGCGGGTGCGGGTCATCCATGCCGGTGTCGGTGCCATCAGCAAGTCCGATGTGGACCTGGCCGATGCCTCCAACGCCATCATCATCGGCTTCAATGTGCGCCCCGACAACGTGGCCAAGGAAGAAGCTGCTGCCACCAAGGTGGAAATGCGCATGTACCGCGTCATCTACGACGCCATCAACGACGTGACCGACGCTATGAAGGGTATGCTGGCACCCAAGTTCCGCGAGGTGTCTCTGGGCGAGCTGCAGGTCCGTCAGGTGTACAAGATCTCCAATGTGGGCACCGTTGCAGGCTGCCGTGTTACCAGCGGCAAGATCACCCGTGACAGCCAGGTCCGTGTGGTCCGTGACGGCATCGTCATTGCCGAGGACGAGATCGCATCCCTGAAGCGTTTCAAGGATGACGCCAAGGAAGTGGCCGAGGGCTACGAGTGCGGCGTGACCCTGGAGAAGTTTGCCGACGTCAAGGAAGGCGACGTGTACGAGGCCTTCAAGATGGAAGAGTACCGCGACTAAGTTTTAAATGATGCTCTCAACAAGCGCTCTTGCCTCTCCCTTTGGGAGAGGTGGCATTGCGGAGCAATGACGGAGAGGGCGAGGCTGCTGCAAAACATGAGCGACTTCGCCCTCTCAGTCACCTGCGGTGACAGCTCCCCCAAAGGGGGAGCCAAGACGTGGGAGCATATGATAAAGGAGAAACCGAATGTCTCAGAAAAATATGGGCCGTCTGGCGCAGGATATGAAGCGCGAGATCATTGCCATCATCGGGCGTCTGAAGGACCCGCGGCTGGAGGGCGGCCTGCTGACCGTCACCCGTCTGGACGTGACCCCCGACCTGGATGTGGCCAAGGTGTATGTGAGCGTGATGGGCCGCGCGGACGGCCCCAAGCCCGCCATTGAGGCGCTGAACCGCGCCGCCGGTCATGTGCGCACCGAAGTGAGCAAGAAGATGCACATCCGCAAAGCACCCCGGTTCATCTTTGTGGAGGACGACAGTGCCGCCTATGCAGCCCACATCAATGAGCTGCTGCGCAGCCTGAACGTCAGCGGTGAGGCCGAGGCACAGCCCGAAGCCGGGGAGACCGAGGAGTAAAACACACTTTACAGCCTTGCGGAAAGGATGGAACATCGGATGACGGAACCGTTGAGTGTGCAGCAGATGGCCCAGCGCCTGAAGTCTGCCGACAACATTTTGATCCTGTGCCACAAAAACCCGGACGGTGATACCGTCGGCTGCGGCAGCGCCCTGTATTATGCCCTGAAAGCTCTGGACAAGAATGCAGCGGTGCTCTGCTCCGACACGATCCCGGCCCGCTATGCCTTTACCAATGCGCACCTGTTCAAGGGCGAGTTCGAGCCGGAAACGGTGGTTGCCGTGGACGTGGCCGGGTTGCAGCTGTTTGGCGAGGGCAACGGCGTGCCCCGCTACAGCCGCCATGTCGATCTGTGCATCGACCACCACGCGGGCAACAGCGGCTATGCCGACTTTACCCTGCTGGACAGCACCGCGGCCGCAGCCGCAGAGCTGATGTACCGGGTCATTCTGGAAATGGGGGTGGACATCACCCCGCACATTGCCGACTGCCTGTACACCGGCGTGGCCACCGACACCGGATGCTTCCGGTTCTCGGCCACCACGGCCAACACCCACCTTGTGGCGGCAAAGCTCATCGAGGCGGGCTGCCATGTGGAAGAGCTGAACACCCTGCTGTTCGACACCAAGCCCCGGGCCCGCATGGAGGCCGAGCGCATCGCCCGCAACCATCTGGAATACTATCTGGACGGCCGCTGCGCCCTGATCTACCTCACCCGGGACGAGATCGAGCAGACCGGCGTGGACCCGGCAGACCTGGAAGAGCTGACCAGCCTGCCGATCAGCATCGAGGGCGTGAAGGTGGGCCTGACCCTGCGTCAGCAGCCCGGCGGCAGCTACCGCATCAGCGTGCGCACCGCCAAGGGTGTGGACGCCTGCGCCATTGCGCGGCGTCTGGGCGGCGGCGGCCACAACCGCGCTGCCGGATGCGAGCTGCTGGGCAACCTGGAAAACGCCAAGAATGCGATCCTAGCCGAGGTGGAAGCCGAGCTGGACGCACCGCAGGAGGACGCATAAATGCAGGGCATCCTGATCGTGGACAAGCCCATGGACTGGACCAGTTTTGATGTGGTGGCAAAGCTGCGCGGCGTGCTGGGCACCCGCAAGCTGGGCCACAGCGGCACGCTGGACCCCATGGCCACCGGCGTGCTGCCGGTGTTCTGCGGCGGTGCCAGCAAGGCCGTGGACCTGCAGCTGGATCATGACAAGGCTTACCGCGCCGTGCTGCGGCTGGGCCAGCGCACCGACACCGGCGACATCACCGGCACGGTGCTGGAAACGGCCCCCGTCACGGCAGGGGAGCGGGAACTGCGGGCCGTGCTGCCGCAGTTCGTGGGCAAACAGATGCAGGTGCCGCCCATGTACTCGGCGGTCAAGGTGGGCGGCCAGCCCCTTTACAAGCTGGCCCGCGAGGGCAAGACCGTGGAGCGCAAGGCCCGCCCCATCGAGATCTACAGCATCACCTACGGCGGCAGCCCCGCCGAAAACGAATATGTGCTGGAGGTGACCTGCTCCAAGGGCACCTACATCCGCACCCTGCTGGAGGACATTGCCGACGCACTGGGCCAGAAGGGCACCATGAGCGCCCTGCGGCGCACCTGCGCCGGGTTGTACACCGAGGCCGACGCTCACACGCTGGAAGAGATCCTTGCGGCGAAAGAGCAGGGGCCTGCGGCCCTGGAAGCGCTGATGCTGCCGGTGGAAAGCGTGTTCATCCCGCTGCCGCTGCTGGTGGTGGAGCCCTGGGTGGAACAGCACCTGTACAACGGCTGCCCCACCAGCCGCTACCCCGCAGCGGATGGCCGCTACCGGGTGCGCAATGCCGCCGGGCAGTTCCTGGGGCTGGCCAACATCACCGGGGGCGTGCTCCGGGTGGAAAAACTGTTCGTGGAACGGAATTGACAAGAAAAAGGAAACCAATACCCATGCAGATCATTTCACAGTTCGTCCCGCTGCCGCTGGCAGACCCCGCACAGGGCACCGCCGTGGCCATGGGCTACTTCGACGGCATCCACATCGGCCACCGGGCCGTCATCGACGGTGCAGTGCAGTGGGCCAGAGCCCACGGGGCTGCCCCGGCGGTGTTTACCTTCCGGCTGCCGGTGGACAACAAAATGAAGGGCAAGCGCCTGCTGTCCTCGGCGGACAAGCACGCGCTGATCGCCAGCCTGGGCGTGGAGTATTACCTCACGCCGGACTTTGAGGAGATCAAGGGCCTCAGCCCGGAACAGTTCGTGCGCAGCATCGTGGAAAACTGCCATGCAAAAGCCCTGTTCTGCGGCGAGAACTTCACCTTCGGGGCCAAGCCGCCGGTACGCCGGAGCTGCTGCGCAAGCTGTGCGCTCCGCTGGGCGTGGAAGTGGTGGTGGTGCCCATGGCACAGTTCGAGGAAAAGCCGGTGTCCTCCACCCGCATCCGCACCGCGCTGGAGGGCGGCGACATCCCGGCGGCCAACGCCATGCTGGGCATGCCCTACGCCATCCGCTTTGCGGTGCAGCACGGCGCGGGCCTGGGCCACACGCTGGGGGTGCCCACCATCAACCAGCTGTACCCCCAGGGCTTCCAGATGCCCCGCAGCGGCATCTATATCACCCGCACGCTGGTGAACGGCACCTGGTATCCTTCGGCCACCGGTCTGGGCAGCCGCCCCACCGTGAACGACGACGCCACCAAGGTGACCTGCGAGACCTTCATCCCCGGCTTTTTCGGGGACCTGTACGGCACCGACCCGGTGGTGGAGTTCCACGCCTACCTGAGCCCCAGCAAGAAGTTCGATACGCTGGACGAGCTGCGGGACTGCATCAACAACGCCGCGCAGCGCGCACAGGAATATTTCAAGTAAAAGAACAGGGAGCCTGTCCGGCTGGACAAGCTCCCTGCTTTTTTATGCGTTACTTGTACTGCTCTAAGTACTCCGCCACCGAGCGGCTCATCTCGCGGGCAAAGCCGGAGTCGTACTTGCGGTTGTGGAAGGCCGTGCACCACGCATCAAAACCGGAGGTGCTGGCCTTGTAGCCGAAGGTGTCGCGCAGCTCGGCACCGTCCATGGTGCGGTAGCCGTTTTCGTGCACGATATGCTCCATGGCGCAGCGCTGGGGCTTCGGGCGGTCCTTCTGCTGCTGGGTGGGCCAGCCGAACACCAGCATCACCGCTGGGAACACATAGTCCGGCAGGTGCAGCAGGCTGCGCTGGGTGTCGCAGTTTTCCATGATATCACCGATGTAGCACGAGCCGATGCCAAAACTTTCGGCGGCCACCACGGCGTTCTGGGCGGCAATGGCGGTGTCGGTGACAGCCAGCATCAGGTCGCCCACGCCCGGCGTGCGGGGCGTGCAGCCCGCTTCCTTGTAGGCGTCGTACCACTTGCGGCAGTCGGCGCAGAACACCAGCACCAGCGGGGCCTTGGCAATGAAAGGCTGATGGTCGCAGCTGTCGGCCAGCGCGGCCTTCAGGGCCGGGTCGGTGATGTCCAGAATGGTGTACAGCTGCTGGCAGCCCGCAGAGGGGGCCTGCGCGGCAGCTTCCAGAATGGCCTGCTTCATTCCGGCCGGGATGGCTTTTTCTTCAAACACCCGCACAGACTTGCGGGCATACAGGCTTTGCAGGATGGGATTGGTTTCGGGCATGGTGAGTACCTCCTAAAACTCCCTCAGTCACGGCTCACGCCGTGCCAGCTCCCTCAAGGAGGGAGCCTTTGACAGGAGGGGAAACTTTATCGTGTTACAGCAAGGTTCATCGCCGCGCGAAAGCCTCCCTCTGAGAGGGAGGTGCCGAACGAAGTGAGGCGGAAGGAGTTTGGCGCGCAGCGCCTGAGAGGGGGCTTTTTTGGTTTTTATTCGTAATCAATGGGCAGGGTGGGCAGGCCGTTGAGCTCCAGCCCGGCGGTGTGGCCCGCGATGTACTGGTAGTAGCCCTGTGCGGCGATCATGGCACCGTTGTCGCCGCAGAACTTCAGCTCCGGCAGGTAGACCTTGGCCCCCAGCTTCTGGGCGCCGTCGTTCACCAGCTGGCGCAGACGGCCGTTTGCGGCCACACCGCCCGCCAGACACACCTGCTTTGCACCGGTGTCGGCGGCAGCCAGCAGCAGTTTTTCGGCCAGGATGCCCGCAATGCGCTCCTGGAAGCTGGCGGCAAGGTCCGGCACGTTGACCGCCTCGCCCTTCATCTGGGCCTTGTTCACCTCGTTGAGCACGGCGGTTTTCAGGCCGGAGAAGCTCACGTTGTACTTGCCCTCCACATGGGGCACCGGCAGGCGGTAGGCCTTGGGGTCGCCGGTCTTGGCGGCGTTGGCCACACTCGGCCCGCCGGGGTAGGGCAGACCCAGGGTGCGGGCCACCTTGTCAAAGGCTTCTCCGGCGGCATCGTCCACCGTGTGGCCCAGAATGTGGTAGTGGGTGTAGTCCTGCACTTCCACGATGTGGCTGTGCCCGCCGGACGCCACCAGGCAGAGGAACGGCGGTTTCAGCTCCGGGTGGGTCAGGTAGAGCGCGGCGATGTGGCCCCGCAGGTGGTGCACCGGCACCAGAGGCTTGCCCGCCGAGTAGGCCAGCCCCTTGGCAAAGTTCACGCCCACCAGCACCGCGCCGATGAGGCCCGGCGCAAAGGTGACGGCCACGGCGTCCACGTCGTCCATGGTTTTGCCGGCGTCCAGCAGGGCCTTTTTGACGGTGGCGCTGATGAACTCACAGTGGCGGCGGCTGGCGATCTCCGGCACCACGCCGCCGTACAGCGCCTGTTCTTTCACGCTGGTGGAGATGACGTTGCTCAGCAGATGCCGGCCGTCCTCCACCAGAGCTGCGGCGGTCTCGTCGCAGGTGGATTCGATTCCTAAAACGATCATGTTCAATGGGCCTCCAGCCAGTTTTTGCCTGCGTGCACATCGGTGCTCAGGGGCACGGCGTACTGCACGCAGCCCTCCATCTCCTCCCGCAGGATCTGCGCAGCCTTTTCGGCTTCCGCTTCCGGGGCTTCCACGATCAGTTCGTCGTGGACGGTGAGGATCAGGCGGCTTTCCATTTTTTCGTCCCGCAGGCGCTTCCACACCCGCACCATGGCCAGCTTGATCACATCGGCCGCCGTGCCCTGGATGGGGGTGTTGCGGGCCATGCGCTCACCGCTGGAACGCACGTTGAAGTTGGAGCTTGCCAGCTCCGGCAGCGCCCGGCGGCGGCCGAACAGGGTGGATACATAGCCGTTCGCCTTGGCGTCGGCGATGGTCTTGTCCATATAGCCGCTCACATTGGGGAAGGCGGCCAGATAGTTCTTGAGGAAGGCGTCTGCTTCCTTGACGGTCACCCCGATGTCCTTGGCCAGGCTGTAGGCACCCTTGCCGTACATGATGCCAAAGTTGATGGCCTTGGCGCTGGAACGCAGCCGGGGCGTCACCTCGCTCTGGGGAATGCCGTAAATTTTGGCGGCGGTGCTGCGGTGGATGTCCTCCCCGTTCAGGAAGGCCTGCTGCATGTGTTCGTCCCCGGTGATGTGGGCCAGGATGCGCAGCTCGATCTGGCTGTAGTCGGCGTCCACCAGCACACAGCCCGGCTTTGCGATGAAGTAGGCCCGCAGCTGGCTGCCCAGTTCGGTGCGGATGGGGATGTTCTGCAGGTTGGGGTTGTCGGAGGAGAGCCGTCCGGTGCGGGCCTCGGTCTGGTTGAAGGTGGAGTGGATGCGCCCATCTTCGCCGATGACCTTGAGCAGGCCCTCCACATAGGTGGAGTTCAGCTTCTGGTACGCGCGGTACTGCAAAACGTCCTCTACCAGCGGGTACTCCCGCAGGCTCTCCAGCGTTTCGGCGTCGGTGGACCAGCCGCGCTGGGTCTTTTTGCCATGGGGCAGGCCCATGGTGTCGAACAGCATCTCGCCCAGCTGCTTGGGGCTGTTGGGATTGAAGCTGGTGCTGCCGGTCTCCATGTGGATGCGGGCCAGCACCTGTTCCAGCTCGGTGCGCATCCGCACGCCGAACTGCTCGATGCCGTCCCGGTCCACCAGCACGCCGATGCGGGTCATGTCCGCCAGCACCTGCGCCAGCGGGAACTCAATGTCGTTGTACAGGGCATCCTCGCCGCAGGCGGTGATCTCGGCTTTCATTTTGGCAAACAGGTCGGCCAGACGTCCGGCGTCCGGGTAGTCGGCGCAGGTAAAGGCCGCAGCGGCCTTGTAGCTGGGCACCAGCTCTCCCACCTGATACTTGGACGCCGAGGCATCCAGCAGGTAGGCGGCCAGCTTGCCGTCCCACCGGATGCTGCTGCCCCAGCCGCCTGCGGCCATGGCTCTGGCGTACAGGGGAGCCGAATTGAACACATCCAGCGTGACGTCGGCGTTGTCCAGCAGACGGAGCAGGTCGGCGTCCTCCAACGGGTAGACGGTGGTGTCCTGCACGGCGTACCAGCTCTCCGGCTGCAGCATCACGTTGCGGGTGCCCTGCTTGCCCATCACGGCGGGGCGGGAGGCCACCAGATAGTGCCCGGACGGGGCAAGGGGCAGGGCGGCAAGCTCTGCCTCCGGCAGCTCCACGGCCTGCTCTTCCGGGGCGGCCTCCGGGGCCACACCGTCCAGCCCGAAGCGCGGGATCAGCGAGTGGATCTCCAGCTCCTGCAGCAGGCGCACGGCGGCGGCCTTGTTGCCCTCGCCCACAGCGTAGGCCCCCTCGGCGGTGTCGATGGGCGCATCGGTGCGGATGGTGCCCAGCGTGTGGCTCAGCTCGGCCATGGGCTTGTCCTCCATGAGGTGCTCCCGCTGCTTGGGCTTGATGCGCTTGTCGTCGAGGTTGGCGTACACGCCTTCCAGCGAGCCGAAGGTCTGCACCAGGCTCAGGGCGGTCTTTTCGCCGATGCCCTTCACGCCCGGGATGTTGTCGGAGGTGTCGCCCATCAGGCTCTTCACCTCAATGAGCTGCCGGGCTCAATGCCGTATTTTTCGTGGATGGCGTCCACGTCCATGGTCACGGTCTTGCTGCGGCCCATCACAGTGGCGGCCAGCAGCACCGTGGTGGTGTCGCTCACCAGCTGCAGGCTGTCGCGGTCTCCGGTGGCCAGGAAGCAGTCATCCTGCCGGGCGGCGCAGGCAGCGGCCAGCGTGCCCAGGATGTCGTCGGCCTCCCAGCCCTCGGCGGTGACGGTGCGGTAGCCCAGGTCTGCCAGCAGCTCCTTGAGCACCGGCATCTGCTGGGCCAGCTCCTCCGGCATGCCGTGGCGGGTGGCCTTGTAGCCGTCGTACATTTTGTGGCGGAAGGTGGGAGCCTCAGGTCAAAGGCCACAGCCACCTCGTCGGGCTCGCACTCCTTGAGCAGGGAGAGCAGGATATTCAAAAAGCCGTAGATCGCATTGGTATAGCGGCCGTCCTTGGTGGTCAGCAGCTTGATGCCAAAAAAGGCGCGGTTGGCAATGCTGTTGCCGTCAATGACCAGTAAGCGCATAGCATACAGTCCTCCGTTCCATAATTTCACATCCTATAGTATAGCACAAAAGAATGAGAAGGAAAAGAAGCCGTTCCACCGGGGGCGGCCCCGACAGAACGGCTTCTTTTTCACGCCTCGGTGCGGATGGCGTTTACCGGGCAGGCGTTGGCGGCGTCCACCGCCTGGGGCACTTCCTCCGGCGGGATGGGGCCGGGCTCGGCCACGGCCAGCACGCCCTCCATGTGGAATACGGCGGGGCACAGCCCGGCGCACTGGGTGCAGCCGATGCACAGGTCCGGGTCAACGAATGCGATCATAAAATCTGCCTCCTTCGGATGATGTCTGCTGCCAGTATGGGCGGTTTTGGTGCGAAATATGCTAGGCACCTGCGGGCGGCTGTGGTATAATGGAAGCTCAGGAGGACAGAGACCGATGAACATTCAGATTTTTGGCACCACAAAGTGCTTTGATACCAAAAAGGCCCAGCGCTATTTCAAGGAGCGGGGCATCAAATTCCAGATGATCGACCTGAAGGAAAAGGGCATGAGCCGCGGCGAGTTCGACAATGTGGCCCGTGCCCTGGGCGGCTGGGAAAAGATGGTGAACCCCAACGCCAAGGACAAGCAGACCCTTGCACTGCTGGAGGCGCTCATCGACTGGCAGAAAGAGGACAAGCTGTTTGAGAACCAGCAGCTGCTGCGCACCCCCATCGTGCGCAACGGCCGCAAGGCCACCGTGGGCTACCATCCGATGTGTGGAAGGACTGGGAGTAACCGCGCAGTGGGGTTTTCACAAAAAACCATGGGCAGGGTTTTGCACTCTGCGCTGCCCTGTGGTATACTGAAAGTCAGCAATAAAACCTTGGGAGATAAAAAACCATGACAAAACATTATATCACCCCGGAAGAACACGCCCGGCTGCAGCGCCGCCGGGGGCGGCAGGCGCTTGGCCTGCTGATCACGATTCTGGTTCTGGTGGGGTTTGTGACCGTGCTGCGGGCCGGTGTGGGACTGGTGGCCAACCTGTTCGATGACACCGCCCAGAAGCAGGAATACGAGGACAAGCTGGAGGGTCTGGTGCTGTTTGACCCCATGCCCTTTGACGGCATCGAGAACATCGACGACCTGACCCTGCGGGAAGCTGCCGTGTGGGGCTGCATCTACAACATCCAGGAGACGCAGGGCGGCTTCGACAACTACAACACCGACCCCGACACCGAACAGCTGCTGCTGCCCTCGGTGGAAGTGGACGCCTATCTGGCCCGGCTGGTGGGCCCCAGCTTCAAGCTGACCCACCGCAGCTTCGAGATGGAAGATATGACCATCGAGTTTGACGAGAGCAGCCAGTGCTACAAGATCCCGGTCACCGGTACGGTGGGCTATTACCGCGCCGTGGTCACCCGGCTGTTCAAGCGCAGCGGCCAGCTGCACGTCACCGTGGGCTATATTCCCACCTCCAGCACCGATGACAGCATCATCAACCAGTCCTCGGACACGCCCACCAAGTATATGGATTACCTGTTCGAGCGCCAGAGCGGCAGCTGGTATCTCACCGGCCTGACCGAGAGCGAGACCAAGCCCGACAGCACGGCGAGCACCGAGGCCGCCAGCCAGCCGCAGCCCATGGCCGAAAGCGATGTGCAGGATGCCATCCTGGCCACCGCCGGTTCCTCGGAGGCGGCTTCCGATGCCGCTTCGGACGCAGCTGCCGAGCCGGACACCCAGAGCCTGGACGAGCCGGCTGCTGACGGCACCGCCGCCGAAGCAGATGCCGCCGATAACGGCGCGTCCAGCACGGCCGCATAATACCTGTAAAAACGAACACCCGATTGTGAAACATCACAGCCGGGTGTCTTTTTTTGAGAAAGCCTCCCTCGCTGAGGGAGGTGGCACGGCGTAAGCCGTGACAGAAGGAGTTATTTCAGATCGAACCGCACGACCACCAGACGGTACCACAGGTAGGGCACCATGTTCCAGATCATCCACAGTTCCATGAGGAGGTAGTGGGGCAGGTCACGCCAGCGGAAGGGGCGCTTGCCCAGACTGCCCTCTTTCAGCAGGGCAAAGGCCTCGCGCATGCCCTTGTCCCACGCCTCGCCAAAGCCCTGCTTGTGGAACTTATAGCACTTGAGCAGGTAGCCCGCGGCCAGCGGGATGAAGTTGAGCACCAGCATGAGCAGCGGCTCGTTCTTGAGGGGCAGCAGAATGCTGTTGCGGCCGCTCTGCTGGCTCTTGAAGGCGTTGTACCGCACGGCACCGGTGCTGGCTCCGCAGATGTGGTAGCACTTTGCCGTGGGACAGAGCACGTTTTTGTAACCTGCGTTGTTGGCACGCCAGCTCAGGTCCACATCCTCAAAGTAGGCAAAGAAGTTTTCGTCAAAGGTGCCGATCTCGTCCAGAATGCGCTTGCGGTACAGCGCGGCCCCGCCGCAGGCCGAGAAGATACGCTTTTGTTTGGTGTAGCGGCTGACACGGCGGCCGTCGCCGGTCTTGCAGGCAAAGCCCATCCAGGTCACATAGTCCCCGGCGTCATCGGCCAGCTCCCGGTCAAAGTGGCGGATCATCAGGCTCTGCACCGCAAAGATCTTGGGGTCGGTTTCGGCGGTGCGGATGAGCTCGGCCAGCCACTGGGGCTCTGCAAAGGCGTCGTTGTTGAACAGCACCACATACTCGCTCTCGGCCATGGCGATGCCCTGGTTCACCGCGTGGGAAAAGCCGGTGTTGGTGCCGTTTTCGATCAGGGTGAAGTTGGCCCGGCTGCAGTAGCTGCGGGCCTGTTCCAGACTTTCGTCGGTGGAGCCGTTGTCCACCACGATGAGCTGGAAGTTCTGCTCGGTCTGGGCGTAGACCGACTCGATGGAGTCTTTGAGCCAGCCCTTGCCGTTGATGTTGGGGATGACGATGGTTGCTTTATACATAAAGGTTACTCCTGTAAAACTGCACGATTACCGGAACAGTATAGCACAACTGCGGGCAAAAAGAAACCGCACCCCGAACGGAGTGCGGTAAAATGGCAGGGAATTTATGCGGCCAGTGCCTTTTCGATGTTGGCCAGCAAGGTGTCGTGGTTCTCGGCACACACCAGGATGACCTCGCCGGTGGGGGCCACGGTGACGGTGGCGGCCTTGGCGATCTGGTACTGATCTTCCAGATAGTGCTCCATGGACTGCTGTTCGCTGGTCACATAGGCTTCCAGTGCGCTCTTCACGGCGTCGGTCTTGCCCTCGGCGGGCTTGACGATGGCCACCGCGTAGCTGCGTACCATCATGGAGGAGACGGAGGCGGCGAGGTCGGTGTACATGTCATCTTCCAGATTCAGCAGGGGCATCATCAGATTGCGCACCTCGTCGTCCAGCTGGCCGGCCTCGTACTCGGCGCTGTAGCCGTCGATGGCGGTGAACTTGCCGTCCTCGCCTTTGGTGAAGATCATATCGTATTCGTTTTCCTCGTCGGTGCGGGCATCGTGGAGGATCTGGGAATAATCCTTCGGGGCGGCGGAGTCGGCCTTGCTGCCGGCGGAGCAGCCCACAAGGGCAAACAGGGTCAGCCCTGCCAGCAGGGCGGCGATGAGTCGTTTCATAGTCGTGTAGTCCTTTCGTATCCAGTGCTTCGTGTGGCGGAGCTGCGCCGCAGTGCACGGCTAGTGTGCGCTGTTTTGCGGCTGGTATACCATATACGAACCAGACGCCCGGAGAATTGCAGGAAAACCCTAACAATTTTATGAACTGCTCACAGCATCAGCGCATCCAGCTCGCCGTGATTCACCGGGGTGGAAAGGATGATCTGGGTGCTGGTGGTGCCCAGCTTCTGGAACTGCAGGATCAGGTGTTCCAGCTGGGGCATGCTGCCGCAGCTCACTTTGACCAGGAAGGTATAGGCACCGGTGACGTGGTAGCACTGCAGCACCTCGCGGCTGCTCTGCAGCAGTTCGAGAAAGGCGTCCTGCTTGGAGGGGGCCACCGACAGGCTGATGAGGGCGTCCACATACACGCGGTCGGCCGGGCGGTTCAGGGTGACGGTGTAGCCGCTGATGATGCCGTCCGTCTCCAGTTTGTGGATGCGGCTGGACACGGCCGGGCTGGTCAGCGAGACCTGCTCGGCGATCTCCTTGACCGGCATGCGGGCGTTTTTGGCCAGCAGGGAAAGAATTTTTCGATCCAGATCGTCCATGGGAGATGCTCCTTTGAAATATGTTGGATTGTATAAAATTTTCTGAAAGTAAAGTTTTATTGTTGTTGCAAACGCACAAAGGTTGGAAAACCTTGCTTTTGCTTCGCTTCGCGTTAATTATATAAAGTTTTGCGGGAAAAGTAAAGCATGATTTTAAAGTAAAATGAAAAAAACTGGTTTGACAAGAAAGAAAAAACGCGTATAATACATCATGCAAGGCAGCGCCCCGCACAAAGGCCTGCTGTGAAATTGAGATTCACCACTTTATATACTTTCCCACCCCTCTATACACAAAAACCCGCTGCCAGGCGGGTTTTTGTGTTTGTTGGGGCTTTTTTATTTTTTACACGAGGTATCCTTCAAAGCAGTGCAGGTCCTCGGTCTTGACGATGCCCTCCAGATACAGGCCATCTTCCCGGTATTCTTCCACCTGCACGCTGCCACGCTCCCGCATGGGGGCGGCAAGGCCCAGCTTGTCGTAGGGCAGCAGCACCCGGATGGTGTGCACCCGGTCGCTCAGCAGCTCGTCCAGCTTCTGCAGCAGGGTGTCCAGCCCATAGCCGGTCTTTGCACTGGTGAGCAGGATGTCCGGGTCAAAGGACAGGGTGTTGGGCTTGTCGCACTTGTTGTACACGGTCAGGCGGGGGATGTCCGTGCAGTCCAGCCCGTCCAGCACCTCGTCGGTCACGGCCAGCTGTTCCTCGCGCTGCTCATCCCCGGCATCCGCCACCCGGATGATGACGTCCGACCAGGCGGCTTCTTCCAGCGTGGACTTGAAGGCCTCCACCAGATTGTGGGGCAGGCGGGACACGAAACCGACCGTGTCCACCAGCAGCACGGCCATGCCGCTGGGCAGCACCAGTTTGCGGCTGGTGGGGTCCAGGGTGGCAAACAGCATGTCGGCTTCGGCCACGCTGGGGCCGCACAGGGCGTTCATCAGGCTGGACTTGCCCACGTTGGTGTAGCCCACCAGGCTCACCACCGGCATGCCGTCTTGGCGCGGGCCTTGCGGCTCTCGCCCCGGCGCTTTTCCATCTCGGCCAGCTTCTCGGCCAGCGCGTCGATGCGGGCGTGCACATGGCGGCGGTCCAGTTCCAGCTTGGTCTCACC
>ENA-OQDM01000873-OQDM01000873.1-human-gut-metagenome-genome-assembly--contig:-NODE-873-length-14408-cov-1.776276_pt1 | contig 14408 bp, 12 predicted proteins | sample MGYA00242772_ERZ504605 | MGnify/ENA primary metagenome ERZ504605 (study PRJEB26092, sample SAMD00036348) | human gut metagenome | host: Homo sapiens | study: EMG produced TPA metagenomics assembly of... | reverse complement strand
CCAGCATTGCACGGCCAGGTTTTGTCTTTTTAACAAAAAGAGTAAGTCCTACCATGATCACAACACATGCAAGAATTGTTACAATCGTAATACCTTTGATCGTAAGTTCTCCATTAAACAGTGTAACGGATGGTACATCCACAACTGTTACGAAACTCTTTGCATCTGCACCAAAGATCAACAGTGCAAGGTTCTGCAGAAGATAACTGACACCGATCGCAGTGATCAGTACGGCCAGGTTGGAAGATGCTTTACGAAGCGGGCTGTATGCAACCTTCTCAATCACAACACCAAGAACTGTACAGAATATTACTGAAAGCCCTACGGCCAGAACCGGAGACATTCCTCCTCTTGTAACAGCGGTAAGTATCACATACGCACCTACCATGATAACGTCACCATGGGCAAAATTAAGCATTTTGGCGATACCATACACCATCGTATATCCAAGTGCGATGATCGCATAGATGCTGCCCAGGCTTATTCCATCTTTTAAATATGATAAAAAACTCATAGTGCACCTCTTTAATAATATGTCATATTAGCGCAAGAAAGGGGACAGCCCTGTGATAACAGGAAACCGTCCCCCATCCTCTGAATTTGTTACTGTTCACTCCGTTCACAGTAACTTGGTCAAATCCATTCCTAATCACCTTCGGTGATGGGATTTTGCCCCGTATGTCTCGGGATTTTGCCATATTCATGACAAAACACCTCGCGGGATATTACCTGTGAACAGGAAACTGAATTTCAGTATCATCTGTTTCTTTACTTCATTTCTACGTAAGCGCCGTCTTTGATCTCAAAAGCTTTTGGCTCTTTGTCACATTCACCATCTTCTGTCCATTTAGCTTTACCTGTCAGACCATCAAGCTCGATGTTCAGCATGGATGCAGACATTGCTGCGCTGATATCTTCGTTGGACATATCCGGTGTAATTCCTGCATCGTTTGCTGCAAGCTGCATAGCATAGATTACATCATATGCATCTGCTGCGAACTGGTTCGGAACTTCATCTTTGTTTGCTGCTTCATAAGCATCTACAAATGCTTTGGATTTTTCATCATCAGATGTAGCTGAGAATGGTGTCAGAAGCATAACGCCTTCTGCAAGTGAAGTATCAAAGTTTTCTACTCCAAGGATACCGTCCATACCATCTACACCGAATTTCTTCATATCATCCATTCCAGCGTCATGTGCCTGCTGAAGAATCAGAGCGTTGTCTGAATAGTAGTTAGGAAGGAACAGGAGCTCTGCTCCACTGTCTTTGATCTTTTTAAGCTGTACAGAGAAGTCTGTATTGCTGTCTGCTGTGTAAGCTTCGTCAGCTACAACTTCAAGTCCGTTATCCTCAGCTGCTGCAACAAATGCATCATTAACACCTGAGTTGTAATCTGCGGAAGAATCATAAAGAACTGCTACCTTTGTTGCCAGCTTATGTTTACCGATAAATTCAGCAGATTTTGTTCCCTGTGCCGGGTCTGTAAAGCACATACGGAATTCATTGCTTCCGGAGGTGATACAATCAACTGCTGTACCAGATGGTGTAAAGAGGAATGTGCTCTCTGCTGCTTCGGCACCAACTGCAATACATGCACCAGATGTTACTGTACCACAAAGCATCTGCATTCCCTTATCAAGAAGGTCATTGTATGCATTGACTGCTTTTTCCGGATCTCCCTGATCATCTCCTGCTGCAAGAACTTCAACATTATATCCGTTGAATCCACCGTTTGCATTTACTTCTTCTGCTGCAAGCTGTGCCGCATGATAAACACCAAGACCATACTGCGCATAGTCTCCTGTCATTGGTCCAATGACACCAATCTTAAATGTCTCCGCGTCGTCTGCAAATACTGCTGTTGGCATCATTGCAGCTGTCATAGCTACTGCAGCTGTTACTGCAAGTACTTTTTTCATATTTTTCATAATAAGATCCTCCTATCTTATACTTCAGCTAGCTTTACTTTCATTTGCTAAAGCTTTAATGTAGTTGATTATAGCATTCACTTATCACGATTGCAAGCAGAAATTTTAGATTTATTTAATATTTTGTGTTTTTCTCGAGAACTCTTGTTGTCCTCAAACGGACATTAGGTTCAAAAAAAGACCGTGGTTCAATAAAGAACTCCACGGTCTCCATAATTTTACAACTTATGCTACTGCTTTTTTAGCGATTTCAGCAAGTGCTGCAAATCCTTCTGCATCGTTTACTGCAAGTTCAGCAAGCATCTTTCTGTTGATGTCGATGTTTGCAACTTTCAGACCATGCATCATTTTGCTGTAGGAAAGTCCATTCATTCTTGCAGCTGCGTTGATACGAGCGATCCAAAGCTGTCTGAACTGACGTTTTTTCTGTTTACGTCCTGCATAGGAGCTTGCAAGTGCTCTCATTACAGACTGTTTTGCTACTCTATACTGTTTGGAACGAGCTCCTCTGTAGCCCTTTGCCAGTTTTAATGTACGGTTATGTCTTTTCTTTGCGTTTAATCCGCCTTTAATTCTTGCCATTTCTTATTTCCTCCTGTTCGTCTTCCAATATCATCTGCTGCTTATTATTATAAATAAGGCAGTGCTTTCTTAATGTTCTTAAGGTTTGTAGAATCAACAACAGTAGCTTTTCTCAGATTTCTCTTTCTCTTCTGAGATTTCTTTGTTAAGATATGGCTCTTATAAGCTTTATTTTCTCGTGATTTTTCCGGTTCCGGTTTTTTTGAAACGTTTTGCTGCTGCTCTACAAGTTTTAATCTTAGGCATAATTATTTCCTCCTTAATTCGTGGTACTGTTTTTTATTTCTTATTATCAAGAACACGTGCCAAAACACGCTGTCTGTGATAACTGCTTAACGCTTTTCGCTGAGAAACATTGTCATGCTTCTGCCTTCAATCTTAGGGGCTTTCTCAACAACTGCCACATCTGCAAGATGTTCTGCAAAATCATCAAGTACATGTTTGCTGCTTGCCATATGTGCCATTTCTCTTCCACGGAAACGTAATGTAACCTTAACACGGTCTCCTTTAGAAAGAAATTTTCTTGCTGCATTGACCTTCGTCTTCAGGTCATTGGTATCAATGTTTGGAGAAAGACGTACTTCCTTGATGTCAATTGTCTTCTGTTTTTTCTTAGCTTCTTTTTCCTTACGGGAGAGCTCATAACGATACTTGCCGTAGTCGATAATTTTACAAACCGGCGGCTTTGCCTGCGGTGCGATTTTAACAAGATCAAGTCCGGCTTCCTGAGCCTTTGCAAATGCTTCTCTTGAAGAAACGATTCCAAGCTGTGCTCCATCCGGTCCGATCAAACGTACCTCTTTGTCTCTGATCTGTTCGTTAATCATTAAATTGCTAATTGTAGTACACCTCCATACATTTAAATAAATGATAAACCTGAATCTCTCAGCTACTGTATAGGAACAGTAACTCCACCCTGTCTCATGAAAACAAAAAAGAGTATGGACAGTTTCCACACTCTGCTATATCCAGGGATAACCAAATGAAACCTCTTTTTCATTTTTATCTCTGTGCATTCCCCGATCTCTGTAGATCAGCCTGCTGCGATATATCAACCTGAGTCGCATTATATGCGCTGAGGTGAGAGTGAAACTCTGCTTTGTTTTCCACGTACTTTAAAAAGATATCATGTCTTTTATATAATGTCAAGTTATTTTTTATACATATTTTTATTTTTTCAGCGCATACTATTCCTGCATGACGTTTGTTGTTATGCATAATCATATCATTATATAAGAAGGAGGCTTCTATTATGACAATTCTGAAATGTAGTGCCACAAAATGTCTTTACAATGAAAATGAGCTCTGTTCCAGAGGCGATATTGAGATTACAGGAGATAATGCTCATCGTGCAGATGAAACAAACTGTGGAAGTTTTCGTGACCGCGCGACTGCCGGTATGACAAACAGCAAAGCTCATCACTGCGGCTGTGAAAAAATCAACATCGACTGTAAAGCTCAGGAATGTACCTATAACGATCAGCGCAAATGTACGGCTTCTGCTATTGATGTGGTCGGATGCAGCACAGACGGATGTAACGAAACAAAATGTAATACCTTCTCCTGCAAATGCTGATCCTTACGCTCAAAAAGACGCTGCATCAAACAGCGTCTTTTTTATGTCTGAATCATTCAGTTTCTAATCCTGTCGCTTCCTATCTGTTTCTCAGGAAATCCGGAATCTGGATATCTTTCTTCTGTACTGTGCTGGTCGGAACTTTGCCTGTATAAGAACCATTGTTCATAGTCGGCAGACTGAAGCTTGGCATAGACATTGTACTGGAAGACGATGCAGATGTACCTGCTGCCGGTTTACGTACACCAAATGGTGTTGTATTGCTTCTTGTACCAAATGGAGTGGTCTTTGCAGCTGTATCGGATAATCCGGTCGCAATAACTGTGATCTTAGCATAGTCTGCAACAGAATCATCATACATAGCACCAAAGATGATGTTTGTATCTTCACCTGTCAGCTCCTGTACATAGCTTGCTGCATCATTTGCATCCATAAGAGAAATATCTCCGGAAATATTGATGATCACATGAGTAGCACCTTTGATGGTTGTCTCAAGCAGCGGAGAGGATACAGCCTGCTGAACAGCTTCCATAGCCTTGTCATCTCCTCTGGCCTCACCAATACCGATATGTGCGATTCCTTTATCTGTCATAACTGTCTGAACATCCGCGAAGTCAAGGTTGATCAGTGCCGGCAGATTGATCAGGTCTGTAATTCCCTGGACAGCCTGCTGCAGAACCTCGTCAGCTTTGCGAAGTGCTTCCGGCATAGTTGTACGACGGTCTACGATCTCAAGCAGTTTGTCGTTCGGGATAACGATCAATGTATCAACAGCTTTCTTCAGATTCTCGATTCCTGTAAGAGCATTGTTCATACGTGTTTTTGCTTCAAAACGGAAAGGTTTTGTTACAACGCCAACGGTCAGGATTCCCATTTCCTTAGCTGCTGCTGCAATAACAGGAGCTGCACCTGTACCGGTACCACCACCCATTCCACAGGTAACAAATACCATGTCAGCGCCTTCGATCAACTGTTTTACTTCTTCTATGCTCTCTTCAGCGGCCTTCTGACCAACTTCCGGCTGTGCACCGGCGCCAAGGCCTTTTGTAATCTTTTCACCAATCTGAAGTACTGTTGGAGCTTTGCAAAGTGTCAGGGCCTGTTTATCAGTATTTACACCAACAAACTCAACTCCTCCGATGGCTTCTTCCACCATTCTGTTAACTGCATTATTACCAGCCCCGCCTACACCGATTACAATAATCTTTGCAGAGGACTCAGCTTCATTTGACATAATCTCTAACAATGTACTTCCTCCTTTATTTACCTGATATCAGCGTATCAGGCTGCATATAAGATATATCATATATTTTTTTTTCGAATTAATCAACTACTATTTTTGTTTTTTTATACTTTTTTCACTATTATTCGCCATTTCCATCACTCATAAGATTCCTCATCTGTATCTCCCTGATCCCAGCCATCCGACTCTTCATCACTGTAGCTCTCAGTATCTTCATCCGAGGATCTGTATTCGTATCAGAACTGTCTTCTTCTGAATCTTCCTCCGAAGTATCACCTGAAGAAGTGCCGTCATTATCCGGCATAGGTCCCACGTAGTTGCCATCTTTGTCATACTCGCTGACACCGTCAAAGCCACCGGATTCATTATATCCGCCTGTCCAGTCTCCAAAGCTATCCAGAAGTTCCTGCGTCGGCTCCGATCCAACATAGTTCAGATTTTCATCATATTCACCGGAACCTGTATAATCGCCTTCTTCGTCATAACCGCCTACCCAGTTTTCTTTTGCATAATCAAGTGCCGTCTTTGGTTTTGCTCCTACATAATTGCCATTTTCATCGTATTCACCATCACCGGTATAATCACCATTTTCATCATAACCTCCGGTCCAGTTCTCTGCAGTTACTTCCTCTTCCTCTTTTTCAAAAGTCACTGTTTTAGAACTTTCTGTGATATTCTCCATATGAAGGATCCCCTTCTCACCCGTAATCTGTGGAAGAATCGCAACCATTCTGGACATTTTATCTTCCAGATATTTATCTTTTCCAAGTTTTACCATGATGTCTCCATAAATAAGGTCTATGGTGGAATCATCCTCCAGCTGGATATAATCTGGCTGAAGATCATTTTTTGCAAAAATCGTAGAAAGTGCAACCGCAGTATTTAGAACAGCATCCTTAATCGGAAGTTTTTCATTCATAACAACTTTTTTTACCTGAATACCCTCAAAATAGGGGACAGACTCATCCCTGGTCTTGTCGCCTTCTACAAACATTCCATTTCGATCAAAATACACATAGCTGTCAAGATATGGGATACAACCCACTACACTTTTCTCACGGACACTGATCACGATCGAGTTCCGACCGGATCTGCTGACGGAATATCCTTCAATATATGGCACACCCTGCACATTATTTTTTGAACACGTGATCGGTGCCAGAACAGAATTAGAAGAAAAAGCTCCTGTAAGAACCATTTCCTTCAGTTCTTCTTTTGTATAGTGGTTACTTTCCATCACTTCCACCTTTGACACATGAAAAAAAGCAAAGAAAAAAATAATCCCGGCCAGAACAGCAACAGCAGCAGCTCCTCCGACCAGTTTCGCCTGTTTTTTTGTTATTTTAAATTTCCTGTAATTGGATGTTCTCATAAAAAACTAATACCTGTATCCTCTGAACTCATATTAACTCAAACCGATAAGATATCCTCCATATAGATTTCTGCCTGAAGGTACCTCAAATCTCTGCAAATGTCTTCATACCCTCTTCGGATAAAAGGAACACCCTCTATCACAGATTCTCCATCTGCTGCAAGAGCCGCGATCACTAGCGCTGCTCCACCTCTCAGTTCCTCTGCCCGCAGCCTGCATCCCTTTAGTCTGCTTCCACAGATCTTTACTTCGCTTCCCCTAACTTCTATGTGTGCCCCCATTTTTGTAAGTTCACTGCATATCTTAAACCGGTTCTCAAATATATTCTCCCTTATGCGGCTTATTCCCGGAACTGTAGTCAGTACTGCCAGCAGTGGTGACTGAAGATCTGTCGGGAATCCCGGATAAGCTTCTGTTTCCAGAAACGGAACCGAAAATTGTATTCCGGCTCCATTCGCTATTAGTTTACCACTCTTCCATTCATATTGTCCACCCATTTTCCGATATACTTCAAGGAACGCCTCCATTTCTCCCTCAGGTGCATTCTCCACAGTCACTGATCCACGCGAAGCTGCAGCCGCGCAAAGATATGTTCCCGTAACGATCCGGTCTGCCGGTATTAGCATCTCTGTCCCGTGAAGAGAGGTCACTCCCTGAACCCGGATGCACCCTTCTTTCTCATGCCAGATCCGCGCTCCCATCTTTTGCAGAAATCTGCAAAGCCATGTAATCTCAGGTTCTCTTGCACAATTTCTGAGTACGGTCTCTCCTTCAGCCAGAACAGCTGCAAGCAGTGCCTGTTCCGTGGCCCCTACACTTCTGTCAGGAAAATTTATCTCCTGCCCTTTCAGCTTTTTGCAATCTGCCTGAATTTTTCCGTTTTTTTCTGAAATTATCGCACCCAGACTTTTCAGCGCATACAGATGAAGATCTATCGGACGTTTTCCGATCACGCAGCCACCCGGATAACCGATCACACCTCTTTGGTTTCTGCCGAGAAGTGCTCCCAGCAGAATCACAGAACAACGCATTCTTCCTGTATATTCCGAGGCAATTTCCATTCCACAGACTTTGCTGCAGTCAAGATACAGATCATGGCCCTTCCACCAGGTAACGACTCCCAGAATGTGAAGGATTTCTTCCATATAACAGACATCAAGAATACGCGGACAGCCTCTCAGAACACAGATTTCCCTCTGAAGCAGTGATGCAGCCATGATCGGAAGTACTGTATTTTTTGATCCCTGCACAGTTATGCTGCCCTTAAGACAGTTTCCCCCAATCACGTGAATTTCATCCAAATGATCCACTCCCACAGAGTCTCTTACAGTTAATATATGCAAAGACCAGACTTCCGTCACAGAAGTCTGGTCTTATATTACAATGCTCTTACATATTCTTTGAACATGTCTCCACGCTGTTCATAATTATCAAACTGTCCCCAGCTTGCACATGCCGGTGAAAGAAGTACCGCATCACCAGGATTGGCTTTTTCGGCACATATCTTTACTGCCTCCTCAAGATTTTCACAGAGAATGCATGGGCAGACACCAAGACGTTCTGCCGCCTCTTTGATCTTGTCACGCGTCTGGCCGATCAGCACCAGATATCTTACCTTCCCGTCAAAAGAATTCAGCCACTCATCATAACTGGAACCTTTGTCGTAACCACCACCGATCAGGAGCGTCGGACGGTTCATTGCCTGGATTCCTTTTATTGCTGCATCAGGATTGGTTCCCTTGGAATCATTATAATATGCAACACCATTTTTCTCCATGACATATTCAATGCGGTGTTCTACTGCTGTGAACGCACAGATGCTCTTACGGATATTTTCCACAGACACACCTGCATAATATGCCATTGCAGATGCCGCCATAACATTCTCAAAATTGTGCTGTCCGAGAAGTTTCAGTTCTCCTGTATGTACCAGAGGGATTTCTTCGTCTGCTGTTTTCAGTACGATCAGATCTCCATCCAGATAAATACCCTCGTCCAGTTTTCTCACGCTTGAAAAATACACAGTTTTCGGAACAATGTGTCTGCCAAACTCACGAAGCACTTCATCTTCATAGTTCAGGATACAGTAATCCTCTGCTGTCTGATTTTTGACGATCAGTTCTTTGACGCGGATATATTCTTCCATCGTATGGTGTCTGTTCAGATGGTCTTCCGTAATATTCAGGATTGCACTTACCTTCGGCGCAAACTCTTCGATCGTTTCCAGCTGGAAACTGCTGATCTCGGCCACTGTTGTGGAGCTATCTTTCATTTCCAGTGCCTTTGATGTATATGGAGTTCCAATATTTCCTACTACAAAAACAGAATCTTCTGCATCACTCATAATCTTTCCCAGAAGAGCTGTTGTAGTTGTTTTGCCATTTGTTCCTGTAATTGCCAATACTCTTCCCTTGCCGGTACGATACGCAAGTTCTACCTCACCCCATACCGGAAGTCCCTGTTCATAAAAGCTCTTTACAAGCGGAATATCCGTCGGTACACCAGGACTCAGCACTGCCAGATCCAGTCTCTTCTGCACTTCTTCCGGAAGTTCTCCTGCATATACTTCAATATTGTTGCAATCTGGAACTTTTTTTATTACAGTCTCTTTATCAAGATCTTTATTTCCATCATAAATGACAGGTTGCGCCCCTACTTTCGCCAGAAGCTCTGCTGCACCGATTCCACTTTTTCCGGAACCAAATACAAGCACTTTTTTCCCCTGTAAATTCATTTTAATTTCCTCCTTATTACCTATGAGCAAGCTCATGTGGATTTTGACCTTTTTGTCCGGACATCTTATAACGCCAGAAGTGCGATCAGGCACATAACAGCAGTAATTACAGAAAATACTGCTACAACTCTCGTTTCTGACCATCCACACAGTTCAAAATGATGATGGATTGGCGCCATTTTAAAGATACGTTTGCCATGAGTGGCTTTAAAATAAGTTACCTGAATCATGACAGAAAGTACTTCTACCAGATAAATCAGACCGATCAGCAAAATAAACAGCGGCATCTGCATCATATATGCAGCACCTGCCACAAATCCGCCCAGTGCCAGAGAACCGGTATCTCCCATAAACACTTTTGCCGGATATACATTAAACAGAAGGAATCCCATCAGTCCACCGACAACGGCTCCTGTCACAGGTTCGATCCCGCTCTTTGTTCCAATGGAAACTACGGTAAAAAAATACCGCTACGATCAAAGTCACGCTGGAAGCCAGTCCATCCAGGCCATCTGTAAAGTTCACACCGTTTACAGTACCGATCACAGCAAAAAACAGCACCGGAATCGCAAGCCATCCAAGGTTCAGATAATGATCCGGCCAGAATGGGATACGCATTGCAAGATCAATATTTGTATAGTTCAAGATATAAAAAACAAAAATACCGGTCACAACGACCTGCAGTCCAAATTTCTGCCATGCCAGCAGTCCGTCTGAACGTTTCAGTACAACTTTCAGATAATCATCCAGAAAACCGATGATTCCAAATCCAAGTGTCAGAAACAGTACCGGAATAATTGCCGGATAGTCTTTTACATAGAACAGCGAAGTAACCACTGCAGCGATCAGAAAGATCACTCCACCCATTGTCGGAGTTCCTGCCTTTTTCAGATGCGACTGCACACCTTCCACTCGTTCTGTCTGTCCCATCTTGAGTTTTCTCAGAAACGGGATGATGACTGGTCCCAGGATCACACTGATCGCAAATGAGATCAGTACCGGGAATACAACTTGAATATTCATCCTCACACCTCTTATCATTCTTTCGTTTTTTATTACGTTTGATTATAAGGCTTTTCGTCTGATTTATCAACTCCCAGATACGGGAGTATATTTTCGAAGATACTTCTCACAACGGGAGCTGCGATCGTTCCTCCATAATAAATTCCCTGTGGATCATGGATAATACACAATGCAAGAACTTTCGGATCATTTGCCGGTGCGAATCCCAGAAACGAAGAAATATAGCGATTTGCACTTCTGGGAAGCGTCTGTGATGTTGCAGTCTTTCCGCCGATCCGATATCCCTCCACTGCTGCATTGCGCCCGGATCCCTCCTCAACTACCTGCTCCAGGATATACCGGACAGTTTCAGAGATCTTGCCATCCAGAATCTTTCTGCCACTGGAATATTCCAGCGCCTTTACTGTTTCTCCATCTGATGACTCAATCGCCACTCCAAAATGAGGAGTGATCTGCGTTCCACCATTGATCAGGGAACTCACAGTTGCTACCAGACGAATCGGTGTGATCTGAAAAGACTGTCCAAACGATACCGTCGCAAGTTCCACTTCTCCCATATTTTCTTCCTGATGCATGATCGTTCCCGCCTCTCCCGGAAGATCGATCCCGGTCTTTTCCATCAGTCCAAACTGTCGAAAATACTGATAGTACTTATCCGCACCAAGCCGTAATCCCACCTCAATAAACACCGGATTGCAGGAATTTTCCGCACCTTTCACAAAATTCTGTGCTCCATGGCCTCTTCGGTTCGCACAGTGGATTCGCCGGTCCTCCACCAGCTTATATCCCGGGCAGTAAAAAGAATCGTTCAATGATACTACTCCTTCCGCAAGGCCGGCTGCCATCGTAATGATCTTAAAAGTCGATCCTGGTTCATATGTATCATTCAGACACGGATTTCTCCACATCTGATTCAGAAGATCCTGTTTTTTTTCTTCACTCATCCCTTCTGCATCCATGCCTGAATTCAGTTCAAAAGGCTCATTCAGATCAAATTCCGGAACATTTACACAGGCATAAATTTCTCCATTCTGCGGATTCATAAGGAGTATGGAAACCCTCTCGGCCTGTTTTTCTTCCATCACTTTCTGTGCCGCCTGCTGTACATATTTCTGTATATCTGCATCCAGACTTATTCTCAGTGTATAGCCTTTTTGTGGTTCTTCTCTGTTTTCACCGATTCCGTCCAGTTCAATCCCTCTCGCATCCGTTGTTGTCAGGATTTTTCCAGGTTTTCCCTTTAGAATATCATCATATTCCACTTCCAGTCCAATGATTCCCTGATTATCCCCGCCTGTAAACCCAAGCACCTTCGACGCGAGTGTCTCCATCGGATAGTAACGCCTGTAATCTTCATCTACTTTTATCCCCGCAAATCCTGCATTTCGAATTTCATCTCCTGTTTCTTTCTCCACATTTGTACGTATTCTTTCTATGGAAGAAATTTTTTTCTACTTTTTTCCGTACAGATCTGCCTCAGATATCCCCAGTTTTTCTGTCAGAAGAGCGATCACTTTTTCCGGCTCTTTTATCTGACTGTGAATTACAGAAATCGTACACACTGTTTTATTTGCAGCAAGTACTTTTCCCTTTGCGTCCACAATTTCACCACGTGCGGCCTTAATGTCTCTTTCCCGTTCATGAAGATCCTCCGCTTTTTCATAATAATAATCCGAACGAAAGCCCATAAGATAGATCAGTCTGCCAATCAGACACAAGATCATCAGCAGACACAAAAAGAAAACGATCCACACTTTCCTTTTATGAAATGTATAATTTTTTTTCATAAAAAAATCCTCTGGAAAACAGTCATAATAATATATGACTGTTCTCCAGAGGAGATGTGTACGACTCTTTATTTAGTCCAGCCCGGCCTCTTCGTTTGTGATGCCTTCGCTTTCCATATCGTTATTTTCTGTAGTGTCCGATTCATCCTCTTCCGGTGGTGCAGGAACATTGGTATCTGAAATCGCTTCCTTCAACGTAGTGTCTGAATCCGAAGAAGACGTAATCAGATATGTGGACATGATATACTGTCCGTTATCATCCAGCTTGTGTTCTCCGTTGTCATTTAAAAGATAGCCATTTTCATCAATACGGTTTCCTTCAAGATCCACGCGGTTTCCACTGCCATCCACCAGATTTCCCTTTTCATCCACACTACTTCCGGATACATCTACCAGGTGGCCTTTAAATCCTTCCCAGAGTTCCGTCTCAGGAACACTGCCGTCTTCAGATTCATCCGGAGTAACATTCAGATACGGAAGAAGTTCTGACAGAATTCCCTGTGCGATATACTGTGGATATTTACTGTCCGCCTGCTCATCTGCTTTCGGCTCATCAACAACCACGTAGAGAAGGATCTGCGGATCATCCACCGGTGCAAAAGTGATAAAAGAAACCAGGTATTTGCCGTTGCCTCGCGGAAACTTTTCGGCAGTACCGGTCTTACCACCAGAACTGTATCCCTGTACCTTTGAAGTACCACTGGTACCTTCCTGCACACTGGCCTGCATGTAAGAACGGATATCTGCTGATATCTCTGAAGAAACTGTCTGTTTCATAAGAATCGGATCAAATTTCTTTACAGTTGAACCACTGCTGTCTTTGATCTCACTTACCAGATGAGGCTGATAATAGGAGCCTCCATTGATAACAGAGCACATGGCGTTGATCTCCTGGATCATGGTACAGGTAAATCCCTGTCCGAACGCGGAACATGCAAGCTCTGTCTCGCCCATCGTATCTGCAGTATGAATCACACCAGAACCTTCATTTGGAAGGTCGATTCCGGTACGGCTTCCGAAGTTAAACAGCGTCTGTGCCTTGAGGTACTGTTCCGTTCCCATCTTGGCTGCAATCTGCATCATCGCATCGTTACAGGAGTTCGCGATAACATCCCGCAGTGCCTCTGTTCCGTGTGCATCCGGCCAAACCGCACATTTGATGTACGTATCGCCATTCGCACCAAAGGTCTGTCCACCATCACAGACAAATGTATCGTTCTCCGAAATTTTACCCTTTTCCAGTGCACCCGCCATAACGATCGGCTTCACAACAGATCCCGGCTCATACGTCTCTGTCACACAGAAATTGTTCCACATGGCATTCAGGGCTGTCACCGTATCCTCATCATTCATCGCTGCAATCTGATCCTCAGAATAAATACTCGAAAGATCACGCGGATTATTCAGGTCATAACGGTCCCCGCCATCCATGGCAATGATCTCACCGGTAGATGGCTTCATTGCGATCACACCGATATTTTTTGCTCCCATGGCTTCTTTAAATCCATTAACATATTTTTCAACAATCTGCTGTACACCCACATCCAAGGTTGTTACAATACTCTGTCCGTCTTTCGGATCGATGATCGTCTGTTCCACATCTGCATTGTCATTAATATATCCATACTGACGGCCATCCGTCCCCATCAACGTACTGTTATAGTAACTCTCCAGCCCTACGTCTGCCGTATCTCTGGAAAGTGTAAATCCAATCGCATCATTTGCAAGCTCATTAAACGGATAACTTCTCAGATAATCTTCTTCAAACCATACCCCTTTTATATTTGCCCGCTCTGCTTTCTGTGCATCTGACAGCTCGCTGTCTTCAGCCGGAGATTCATAATCTTCAAAAGCTTTTTTCTCATCCATGGAGAGCTGCTTCTTCAGGATCTGATACTGGCTGTTCTTCGTATCCTCGGCAGAAAGGATCGACCGAATCTTGTCTTCATCAAGTCCCAGCACGTCTGTCAGTGCTCTTACTGTCGGTTCTACATATTTTTCATCAGAGTTGATGGTCTTGCAGTCAAGGATCACAGAATACACTTTCTGACTTGTCGCCAGAATATTACCGTTACGGTCATAAATATCTCCTCTTTTCGCTGGAAGAGTACTGCTCTGATACTTCTGCTGTGCCTGTGTCAGAACCTGTTTTTTGTATTTTT
>ENA-OQDM01000870-OQDM01000870.1-human-gut-metagenome-genome-assembly--contig:-NODE-870-length-14430-cov-1.646158_pt1 | contig 14430 bp, 17 predicted proteins | sample MGYA00242772_ERZ504605 | MGnify/ENA primary metagenome ERZ504605 (study PRJEB26092, sample SAMD00036348) | human gut metagenome | host: Homo sapiens | study: EMG produced TPA metagenomics assembly of... | reverse complement strand
AACCGGTTCTGGTACATCGTGCACAGCGCTCTGCTATGCTGGATCTATCTGGATGATCATGGATTGGAAGAGATTGATGTTCAGATGACGTATGTACATTTGGATACGGAGATGATCAAGCGCTTCAGGGAAACGATGACAAGGGAAGAACTGGAGAGCTGGTACCAGAGACTGTTGGATTCTTATCACAAATGGCTTTCTTATCAGATGAAATGGCGAGAGGAACGAAATCGGTCGATGGAAAAACTGGAATTTCCATTTATTTATCGAAAAGGACAGAAAGAGATGGTTGCGGGGATTTACCATGCAATTTCCAGAAAAGAACAGATTTTTATTCAGGCGCCGACTGGTGTTGGTAAAACGATGTCAGCTGTTTTTCCGGCGGTCCGTTCAATTGGAGAGGGAAAAGCGGAAACACTTTTTTATTTGACGGCCAGGACGATTACAAGGACTGTTGCACAGGATGCATTTGAAATTCTGAGAAAGAACGGGTTACTTTTTAAGACAGTTACGATCACAGCGAAAGAGAAGCTTTGCTTCTGCGAAAAACCAGAATGCAATCCAGAGACATGTCCCTATGCGAAGGGGCATTATGACAGAATCAACGATGCAGTATATGAATTGTGGACAAACGAGCAGTCGTTTGACAGGGAAACGATTCTTCGACAGGCAGAAAAATGGCAGGTATGTCCGTTTGAAATGAGTTTGGAGCTGTCTGTCTGGATGGATGCAGTTATCTGTGATTATAATTATGTATTTGATCCGAATGTATATCTGAAAAGATTTTTCGGAGAAAATATATCTGGTAAATACCTGCTTCTGATAGACGAGGCCCATAATCTTGTAGAAAGAGGACGGGAGATGTACAGTGCATCAATCTGCCTTGAAGATACAATACAAATACGAAAATTTATAAAACCCTACAGTCAGAAACTGTGGAAGAAGCTTGGAAAAGTGGTCAGTCAGCTTAAAGAATTGCAGAATGGATGTGATTCCTGGAAGGTACAGGAAAATGCGGGGGTACTTCCGATCAGTCTTCTGTCTGTACAGGGAGAGATGGATCAGCTTTTGGAAGAACCGCCGACACAGGAAGTGACGGATGGAATTCTTGATTTTTATTTCACAGTGCGGGATTTTTTGAATATATCAGAACTGGTGGATGAAAATTATGTAGTCTATACGGCATTCGGAGAAGATGGCAGATTTTATATGAAGCTGTTTTGCGTCAATCCTGCGGGAAATCTGCAGAAATTCCTGGATAAAGGAATCAGCACGGTATTTTTTTCCGCAACTTTGCTGCCGCTCAAATATTACAGCAGGATGTTGAGCACAAGGAAAGAAAATTTTGGGATGTATGTGGAATCTCCGTTTGAACAGAAAAACAGATGCCTTTTGATCTGCAGGGATGTGAGCAGTCGGTATACCAGAAGAGGATATGAGGAATACCGAAAGATCGCGGAATATATTGCAAGAATGAGCTGGCAGAAAAAAGGAAATTATATGGTGTTTTTCCATCTTATAAGCTGATGGATGATGTATGGCAGGTTTATCAGGAGGAATTTTCCTCGGGATGGGTGAGATGTATCTGTCAGCATGCTTCAATGACGGAAAGAGAAAGAGAGGAATTTCTTGAAGAATTTACAGAAGAAAGTGCAGATACGCTTGTCGGTTTCTGTGTGATGGGAGGAATTTTTTCAGAAGGAATCGACCTGATCGGAAATCGTCTGATCGGAGCGGCTGTCATTGGAACTGGTCTGCCACAGGTGAGTTGTGAGCGCGAATCCTGAAAGAATATTATGATGCAAAAGGAGAGCAGGGGTTTGATTATGCGTATCGTTATCCCGGAATGAACAAAGTATTACAGGCAGCAGGCAGAGTCATACGGACCAGAAAAGACAGGGGGACGATTCTTCTGATGGATGAAAGATTTACAGGTCGGGACTACAGGATGCTGTTTCCCCGAGAATGGAATGATGCGGCTGTCTGCATTCTGGAAAATGTAGAACAGCAGCTTGGAGCTTTCTGGAAAAGGGAAGAAAAGAAATAAACTGGTAGAAAGAAGATGCCGGGAATCTGACAAAATATGTCTGCTTGACAGAAAGAAAATATCAGGTATACTATGTTCAATTACTATTGAAAAGAAGATGCAGAAGAGATTGAAAATACTGTGAACAAAGCATCAGAAAGAATATACAAAAAAGGAGAAATAGATGAAAACTGGAAACAGTTTGAGAAGATGGAAATTTTTGACAGCTGGACTGACTGTAATAACGTTGGGAATGTCAGGGATACTGCCGGTATCGGCAAGCAGCATGCTTTCTGTAACGGATGAAGCACAGATTCGTCCGATCAAGGATGGTTCAGAAAAGTATCTGATGAAAAGTGATGGATTTTACTGTCTGAAAGATGATGGAAGTAAGGACGATACAGCAGCAGTTCATTATTTTGATCATGTCAAATAGATGGAACCGTTTTGGATGGCTTTTATTATCATGATGAAAGTGGCTGCTTTCAGGCTGGCAGTTCACATATGGTGAAGCTCACAAAACTCAGCTGCTCAGAAAATCCAGATAATGCAGAAGAGCCAGTGGAATTTGATGGATACTATATGGTCAATAATCTGGGTAAACTGACGGCAGCACCGCAGGTGCGCTATATCAGTAATTATACGGTCGATAAAACAACCTATGACGGTTATTATTATTTTGACGAAAATGGTAAAATGGTCACGGAACCGGGAACACATGAATTGGAAATGACTTCGAACGGACAGAAGTTTTCCGGGCTTTATTATTTTGGAGGAACAAATGGAGTGCTGGTGCAGGAAGCCGGCATGACAGAAGATGGATTTCCGGTAGATGAGACTGGCAAGGTGACCGGTCTGGAAAATCTTGGTATCGATACGTTGAAACCACAGCTGGAAGCCATGATTTCCGGATATGACGGAGAATGGAGCGTTTATGTAAAAGATCTTGAGAGTAATGAAGATTTTGCACTGAATGATAAACCATTATACTCGGCAAGTCTGATCAAAGCATTTGTTATGGCAAAAACATATCAGGATATGGATGATGTTCTGAAAAATGAAGCTGCACAGATGAAAACAACAGTGGATAATACAAAAGTACAGGACAAAGTGAATACACTTCTGTGGAACATGATCACGGTCAGCGATAATGAATCCTGTAATGAACTGGGAAGATTGCAGTCAGATACATATGATTTTATAGATGGGGCAAAACAGGTAAATAAATATCTGAAAAAAGAGGGATATACGAAGACCAGTTATCAGAGCACACTGCATCCGTCAGCATCGAAACTCATTACACTTGGTGGGCATAATCAGACAACAGTTACAGACTGTGGAAAACTTCTTGAACGGATCTACAGAGGAGAATGTGTGAGCAAAGAGGCATCAGAAGAGATGTTGGATCTCCTGAAAAATCAGCAGAATACATCTAAGATTCCGGAAGGACTTGGTGTAGACGTTCCAACTGCTAATAAGACCGGTGAGACGGATGAAGACCAGCATGATATCGCAATTGTATATGGAACAAAAACAACATATATTCTGTGTGTGATGTCGGAGAATGCGTCCAATGCAATCGCCAACATTCGAAACATATCCAGAGTTGTCTATAATTATCTGAATCTGTAGTTGCTGTGTACGATGGCTTTCGTTGATTTTTTCCGGAAAATCATGTATAATAATAGATTGTAATAAAATAGGTTTTTTGTCTGCTGACATGACAGTGCTGAATGATGGCAGATGACAGTAAATACAGGAGGAGAGAAATAAATGCGAGTCGATGCAGATGACTTTGCCCGACCTTGCGGGGACGGGAAAATGCACCATGAAATAAAGGAAATACTGATTGAACCAGGAGCTGTAAATGCGCTTGAAGAAGCTATGTCAGAGGGATTTCTTAAAGAATATATATCTCCGCTTCTGATCTGTGACACAAATACGTGTAAGGCAACGGAGAAACTTATGGAAGATATTTTTGACCGATGTCAGGTTCTGGTTCTGGATGCGGATGATCTTCAGGCAGATCAGCATGCAATCGAAATTGTTGAGAACTATATGGATGAGGATATTGATCTGATTCTGGCTGTTGGTTCGGGTACTGTGCACGATATCAGCAGGTATGTGGCTTTTCAATATAAAATTCCTTTTATTTCCGTCCCCACAGCAGCAAGTGCTGAAGGTTTTGTATCTACAGAAGCAGAGATGGTCTGGAATGGTCAGAAAAAAATGATAGCCGCGGAAGCACCAATTGCCGTATATGCAGATACGGATATTTTTGCAAACGCGCCGACAGAACTGAACCTTTCCGGAGCAATAAGAGTGAACAGCAGTGATACATATCCGACCGAAAGAAAGATATCAGAGACACAGATCAAAGAAGGAGATCCGGATACCTGTGAGAAACTGATGTATGCATTGCTACGGTCTGGTGTTGCCGGTCAGGCAGAAGGAGAATGATTATGAGAGTTGGAATGGGTTATGACGTTCATAAACTGACGGAAGGACGGAAACTGATCCTGGGTGGAGTAGATATTCCGTGGGAAAAGGGACTCCTTGGACATTCTGATGCAGATGTATTGATCCATGCAGTCATGGATGCATTGCTTGGAGCCGCTGCACTTGGAGACATCGGCAAACATTTTCCAGATACAGATCCGGCTTATAAGGGGATTTCCAGTATTAAACTGCTGGTTCATGTGGCGGAACTGCTTAGGAAGCAGGGATATGCAGTAGGAAACATTGATGCAACAGTGATTGCACAGAAGCCGAAAATGGCACCACATATTCCGCAGATGCGCAAAAATATGGCAGATGCACTTGGAATTCCGGAATCAAAGATCAATATAAAGGCAACGACAGAAGAAGGACTCGGATTTACCGGAAGAGGAGAAGGGATTGCTTCTCAGGCAATCTGCCTTCTTATCGAGAAACAGGACTGATCTGCAGGGAACAGTTTTCTGGGATTCTGTTAAGAAGTAATATATCGGAGGAAAGAGACATGAAACTTTTTAATACAATGTCACGAAGAAAAGAAGAATTTGTACCTCTGGAAGAGGGAAAGGTACGTATGTATGTGTGCGGACCAACAGTGTACAATCTGATCCATATCGGAAATGCAAGACCGATGATTATTTTTGATACGGTACGACGTTATCTGGAATACAAAGGATATGAGGTGAATTATGTATCCAACTTTACAGATGTAGATGACAAAATCATCAAAAAAGCAATTGAAGAAGGTGTGAGCGCAGAGGAAATCTCACAGCGTTATATTGCCGAATGCAAGAAGGATATGGCTGGAATGAATGTAAAACCGGCAACGACGCATCCGCTTGCAACACAGGAGATTGACGGAATGATCGATATGATCCAGACACTGATCGACAAAGGATATGCATATCCGGTAGCCGATGGTACTGTATACTTCCGTGTAAAGAAGTTCAAAGAATACGGTAAGCTTTCTCATAAGAACCTGGATGATCTGCAGTCAGGATTCCGTTCCCTGCAGGTATCCGGTGAAGATCAGAAAGAAGATCCGCTTGACTTCGTACTCTGGAAACCAAAGAAAGAAGGGGAACCGTTCTGGAAATCTCCATGGTGCGCCGGAAGACCGGGATGGCATATTGAATGCTCCGTTATGTCCAAAAAATATCTGGGTGAAGAAATTGATATTCATGCCGGTGGTGAGGACCTTGTATTCCCTCATCATGAGAATGAGATTGCACAGAGTGAATGCTGCAATGGAGTTCCATTTGCAAAATACTGGATGCACAATGCATTCCTGAATATCGATAACCGTAAGATGTCAAAATCTCTCGGAAACTTCCGTACAGTTCGCGAGATCGGAGAGCAGTATGATCTGCAGGTGCTTCGTTTCTTCATGCTGAATGCACATTACAGAAGTCCGCTGAATTTCAGTGCAGATCTGATGGAATCATCAAAAAATGCGCTTGAGAGAATTACAGAAGCAGCAGCAAGACTTCGTGACCGTCAGGCAGCAGCAACCGTACAGGAAGCAACAGAGGACGAGAAGAAACTGATGCAGGAAGAAGCTGCATTTGTAACAAAATTTGAAGAATCCATGGATGATGATTTCAATACAGCAGATGCACTTGCAGCAGTATTTGAGCTTGTTAAATTTGCAAATACCAATGTACAGGAAGGCAGCTCAAAAGAATTTGCAGGACATACACTTGAAGTTATGACAAAACTCTGTGATGTTCTCGGACTGACTCTTGAGAAGAAAGAAGAAATCCTTGATGAAGAGATCGAAAACCTGATCGCAGAGCGTCAGGCGGCCAGAAAGGCTAAAGATTTTGCAAGAGCTGACGAGATCAGAGGTCTGCTCCTGGATAAGGGGATTGAGCTGAAAGACACTCGCGAGGGCGTAAAATGGAAACGAATCTGATACAGCTGAAGGAACTGTTTCATCTGGAAGACCAGGATCTGCGGAGTTATTCTCCGCTGACACTGGCATATATCGGAGATGGAGTTTATGAACTTATTATTCGGACAATACTTGTTAAGAAGGGAAATTGTCCGGTAAACCGTCTTCACAAAAAAGCGAGCAGTCTCGTAAAGGCTGGAGCACAGTCTGCGATCATGGAAGTCATTGAAGAGGAACTGACACCGGAAGAACTGAGTGTTTATCGGAGAGGGCGTAATGCACATTCTCCGACAATGGCGAAACATGCGACGATGGCAGATTATCGTAGAGCAACAGGATTTGAGGCTCTGATGGGATATTTATATTTGAAAGAGGATTACACACGGATGCTCACTTTGGTCCGTATGGGAATCGGAGAGGACATATTATGAGTGAACAGATAGAAGGACGTAATGCGGTGCTGGAAGCTTTCCGTTCTGGCAAATGCGTAGACAAGCTTTTTATTCTGGATGGCTGTCAGGATGGTCCGGTAAGAACGATCGCGAGAGAGGCACGAAAGACAGACACCATTATTAACTATGTAAGCAAAGAGAGACTTGATCAGCTCAGTGAGACGCATGCACATCAGGGCGTGATTGCGCAGGTTGCTGCTTATGATTATAGTACCGTGGATGAAATTCTTGCAAGAGCAGAGGAAAAAGGTGAGGCACCGTTCCTTATTATTCTGGATAATGTGGAAGATCCGCATAATCTTGGAGCAATTATCCGTACCGCAAATCTTGCAGGAGCGCATGGAGTGATCATTCCAAAAAGACGTGCAGTGGGACTGACTTCTACAGTAGCAAAGACTTCCGCCGGTGCGATCAATTATACACCAGTTGCCAAGGTGACAAATATTGTAAGAACAATTGAAGAACTTAAAGAAAAAGGCATCTGGTTTGTTTGTGCGGATATGGGTGGTGAGACTATGTATGACCTTGATCTGACAGGACCAATGGGACTTGTGATCGGAAATGAAGGAGAAGGTGTCAGCCGTCTGGTAAGAGAAGCATGTGATTTTACTGCATCCATACCAATGAAAGGTGATATAGATTCTCTGAATGCTTCTGTGGCAGCAGGGGTCCTTGCATATGAGATTGTAAGACAGCGACTGGCAAAAGCAGGTAAATAAAGGGGAAACTTATATGGGCCGTTATGACCAGTACAGTGATGAGGAACTGATTGTCAGGCTGCGAGAAGGAGAGACGGAAATCTCGGATTACCTGATGGAAAAATATAAAGAATTTGTCCGCAAAAAGGCAAGAGCCATGTTCCTGATCGGGGGAGAGACAGATGACCTGATTCAGGAGGGCATGATCGGTCTTTTTAAGGCAATTCAGAATTATCAGGCAGATAAAGAAACTTCTTTTCGTACGTTTGCGAGTCTGTGTATTGACCGGCAGCTTTACAGTGCAGTTCAAAATTCCAACAGACAAAAGCATCAGCCGCTGAATTCGTATGTTTCATTGAGTGATGAGAATGAGTCTGATCATCTCGAGGGGTCCTGGTCAGAAGATCCGGAAGCACTTATTATTGATCAGGAAAGTACAAGAACTCTGGAACGCGAGATCACGAAAGTTTTAAGTCCGATGGAGAATAAAGTCCTGGATTATTATCTCCGGGGATACGGGTATGTGAAGATTGCAGAGATTATGGGAAAAACACCGAAATCAATTGATAATGCGCTGCAGCGTATCCGTGGAAAAATACGCAATTTTTCTGCACCTGTACAAAAGTGATGTTCTGTTATGCACAGAAACACTTTTCCCTTTCCTTTTTTGGATAAAAGTAGTAATATTATAACAATATCACATTGGAATATCAAAGAGAGTTCTCTTGGATATGAAAGTATGAAAGGAGAAGCATAATATGGCAAAGATCAATAAATATTGGGGATATGTAGCAGTTGGAGCGGTAGCTGCCGCTGCGGCAGGAGTTATCGCAGCACTTGTACTGAAGAAAGATCCGTTAGATGATTTTGATGACTTCGATGATGATTTCGAAGATGAGACAGGCGAAGAAGAAACTGCTGAGAAAGAAGAAAAGAAAGAAACAAGCGAAGATTTTGCATCCTGGGATGAAGCAGAAGAAGCTGTAGAGAAAGCAGTAGAAGAAACTGCTGATACAGCAGATGCAGAAGAGGCTGTTGAAGAAGTGATCAAAGAAGAAAAAGAAGACGAAGATACAGAAGAGGAATAAATAATCCTTCATGGATAAGTAGAACTGCTGTTTTATGAATGCACTGCATTTGTAGGACGGCAGTTTTTTATGTTAAAAAGAGAGACAGACCTTTATGGTCTGCCTCTCTTGAAATAGTTGTGTTTATTTAGGAAGTCTGAAAGAACTCTTCAGAGATACGATACGGTTAAATACCGGAGCACCTTCTTTAGAATCATGAATATCTGCACAGTAGAATCCGTTTCTTACAAACTGGAAACTGTCATAGCCTTTTGCTTCCATAAGAGCCGGCTCAACATAAGCAGTGACAGTTGTAAGAGAGTTTGGATTTACGTTCAGAGAACCATCTTCTTTGTTGTATACACCTTTTTCTTCGTCTACAATGTTTTCGTAAAGACGTACAGTTGCTTCTTTGGCATTTGTAGCTTCTACCCAGTGAATCGTTCCTTTTACTTTACGTCCGTCCGGAGCGTTTCCGCCTTTTGTTGCCGGATCATAAGTACAATGTACAACTCGTACTGTACCGTCATCATCTGCTTCATATCCTGTACAGGTTACAAAATAAGCATTCATCAGACGTACTTCTGTACCAACGAAAAGTCTCTTATATTTACGTGGTGGATCGATCATGAAGTCATCGCGTTCAATATATAATTCACCGCTGAATGGAATCTTACGGGTTCCAAGTGCTTCGTTTTCCATGTTATTCGGAGCATCGAGATATTCAACCTGTCCTTCCGGATAGTTGTCGATCACGAGCTTGATTGGATCCATAACTGCCATCATACGAGGGCGTTTTAATTTCAGGTCTTCACGGATACAGTACTCAAGCATTGCATAGTCTACGGAGCTGTTTGCTTTGGAGACACCGCAGAGATCTACGAACATTTTGATGGATTCCGGTGTAAAGCCTCTTCTGCGAAGAGCTGCGATGGAAACAAGACGTGGATCATCCCATCCGTCTACGATTCCGTCTTCAACCAGTTTCTTAATATAACGTTTACCTGTTACGACGTTGGTCAGATACAGTTTCGCAAATTCAATCTGTTTCGGCGGATGTGGGTATTCCAGCTCACGAACGACCCAGTCATAAAGCGGACGATGGTCTTCGAATTCCAGTGTACAGATGGAGTGTGTGATTCCCTCGATAGCATCCTCGATCGGATGAGCAAAGTCATACATTGGATAAATGCACCAGGTGTCGCCGGTTCTGTGGTGGGTCATATGAGCAACACGGTAGATGACCGGATCACGCATGTTCATGTTAGGAGATGCCATATCGATCTTGGCACGAAGAACTTTTTCTCCATCGGCATATTTGCCTTCTTTCATTTCTTCAAAAAGCTGGAGATTTTCTTCAACAGAACGGTTACGGTACGGGCTCTCTTTTCCAGGCTCTGTCAAAGTTCCACGGTACTGGCGGATCTCATCGGCAGTCAGGTCACAGACATAAGCTTTTCCTTTTTTGATCAGTTTGATGGCTGCTTCATACATCTGTCCAAAGTAATCAGAAGCAAAGAAAAGTCTGTCCTCCCAGTCAGCACCAAGCCATTTGATATCAGCTTTAATAGATTCTACAAATTCACTTTTTTCTTTTGTAGGGTTTGTATCATCAAAACGCATATTAAACTTGCCGTTGTATTCCTGGGCAAGTCCGTAATTCAAAAGAATGGATTTGGCATGTCCGATATGGAGGTATCCATTAGGCTCCGGTGGGAAGCGGGTGTGTACGGTATCATAAACACCCTCTGCAAGGTCTTTATCAATGATGTTTTCAATAAAATTTTTAGAAACGGTTTCGTTTTCCATCTCTTTCCCTCCTGAATGTTTCTTTAAAGGTTAATCATATCATAAAAACGCCGGATTTAAAAGATTTCAAGAGAAAAATATCGAGAAATAAATGTAAAAAAACACAAAGGCAAAAAAATCAAATTGCCTGTTGACAGGGTATGCTTTTTCTGTTAATATTATCAACTGTGAGCGACAGAAATGTCCGCTTATGGAAATGCTGCTGTGGCTCAGTCGGTAGAGCGTCGCCTTGGTAAGGCGGAGGTCACGGGTTCGATTCCCGTCAGCAGCTTTATTTTTTTGCAAAAATGAAAGTTGGCATATATTCCTTGCAGATATGGGAATTGGTGCCGACTTTTTTTACATTTTCACGGTTGCACGATGTTAGGTGACAGGGTATACTGTTACAGAAGTAAATGCTTTGATTTACACAAACAGAAAACAGTAGAAAAGGGATATTATATGAGAAAAATCATACTTGCTTCTGCTTCACCAAGACGCAGAGAGCTTCTGGCGGCAGCCGGTGTTATTTTTCAGGTATGCGCAGCTGACGGAGAGGAAAAGATTACTTCGGATAAACCAGAAGAAATCGTTCGAGAGTTGTCGGAACAGAAAGCAACTGCAGTTGCACTGAATTTTGATATGGAAGAGGGGACGGTTGTGATCGGAGCAGACACAATTGTTTCTTATAATAATGAAATCCTCGGAAAACCGGTCGATGAGTCCGATGCATTTAAGACACTTAAAATGCTTCAGGGAAATATACATCAGGTATATACAGGGGTAACAGTTTTGATAAAGAAAAATGGAAAATGGGAGGATATCTCATTTTCTGAGAGTACAGATGTTTCTTTCTACCCGGTCTCCGATGAGGAAATCAGAACTTATATTGCGAGTGGTGAACCAATGGACAAAGCCGGAAGCTATGGTATTCAGGGCGGATTTGGCATTTATGTGAAAGAAATCCGGGGAGAGTATACGAACGTAGTGGGATTGCCGGTTGGCAGACTTTTTTATGAAATGAAGAAACATGGGATTGAATTAAGAGGATAAACAAATGATAAAGGCTTGTATTTTTGATCTGGATGGTACTTTGGCAAATACACTGGAGTCAATGGCTTATGTGGCGAATGAGATTTTAAAGAGTATGAATCTCAAACCACAGCCGGTGGAAAACTTTAAATATTACAGTGGGGAAGGGGCGGATATGCTCATTCACCGCTGTCTGAAAGATGCCGGTGATCCAGAACTGACACATTATGAAGAAGTTCGCAGGATTTACAGAAAAAAATTTGATGAAGATCCATTATACAAAGTTGTACCATATGAAGGCATTAAAGAAATGCTGAAGGAGCTGAAAAAACGTGGAATGAGGCTGGCAGTCTGCTCGAACAAACCACATGTGGCAGCTGTGAAAGTAATAGAGAAGATGTTTGATGGGTATTTTGACCTTGTGATCGGACAGAGTGATTCAATACGAAGAAAACCAGCTCCGGATGGTCCTTTGAAAGCGGCGTCAGAATTTGGCGTATCTCCATCAGAGTGTATGTATGTAGGTGACACCAAAACAGATATGGAAACAGGAACTGCTGCAAAAATGCATACGGTAGGAGTACTCTGGGGATTTCGTGACCGTGAGGAACTGGAGAGTAATGGTGCGGAAAAAGTAGCTGAGAAACCACAGGATTTATTATATATATGCGAGGAATGGAAAAATGATTAAACTTGTTGCAAGTGATCTGGACGGAACTTTACTTTTTAAGGGGGCGCAGAGCCTTCCGGAAGAAATTTTCCCACTGATCAGACAGTTAAAAAAAATGGGAATACTGTTTGTGGCTGCAAGTGGACGTCAGTATGCAAATATGAAAAAAAATGTTTCGGCCAGTAGTGGATGATATGGCGTTTATCAGCGAAAATGGCGGTCTTGCTGTGTATAATGAAAAAGTTCTTTATCAGGACAGTTTTGAACAGGAGCTGGTCCGTGAAATCGCAGAAAGTATTTATGACAAAGAAGGATCAGAATTTACCTGTTCCACGAAAGATTTTTACTATATCAGACCGAAAACAGAACATTTCAGAGATCTGATGATCAATGTCGTTGGAAATGTCTGCAAAGAAATCAATAGCTTTGAAGAAATCACGGAACCGTGTATGAAACTGGCAGTATATGAAAGAGGCGGACTGCAGGACGATACGATTCATTACTGGAATGAACGCTTTGGGGACAAATGTACAGTTGTGACTTCCGGAACAGCATGGGTGGATTTTATTCCTTTTGATACCAATAAGGCAAAAGGTGTTGAAAAATATCAGGAGATTCTGGGAATCAGACCGGAAGAATGTATAGTGTTTGGTGATGAATACAATGATATTGCCATGCTGAAATCTGTTCCGTACAGTTTCGCAATGGCACATGCCAAAGATGGAGTAAAACAGGCAGCGGCATATGAAACGGAGAGAGTTGAGACAATACTAAAAAAGCTGATTACGGCGAAAGGAAACATTGAGGAGGTGTTGAAATAATGTATACAGAAGAGAGTATTGAGATTTTTTTGAAAGAACAAGGCAGACTTTATGATGAACCGGTAGCTGAGACTGTGGAAGAAGCGGAGGAATTTCTGGAAGACTGCATGGCTGTTGAAGTAAAAAATATCAAAGAAGTCAGAACGTATCTGGATGAGGCAGGTGCAGATGTCAGTGGAATGTCTGATGAGGAACTGGAAGAAGCATGTGAAGTTTTTACACTTCCATCCGGTGGCTATCTGATCGTGGAAGGATAAGAAAATTCATAAAAAAGACGTATATCCCTGGTCGATAAGTAATATGACCGGGGATATTTTTGTGTAGAGGAACAATGTGGTAATGTAACAGTTCTGTAAAATACAAATTACATTCGATAAAAAACCTGTGTTATAATTTTTTACAGGAGACGGGGTATAGATACCGACAAAGAATTAAAGAAAAGTTAAAGTCGAATTCTATAAGAAATAAATCAGGACAGAACAAATCTAAAAGGAGGATGAATCATGCGGAAAGAGAGAATTCTTGCAGTCATTATGTCGGTGCTTCTGGCATTGTCGATGATTCCTGCAACAGTGTTTGCAGCAGAAATTCCAGCATTGGATGGTAAATTGAAGATTCAGGGAACTGCAGCAGAAGGCAGAACATTGAGTGCGGAATTTAAAGAAGTAAAGCCAGAGGGAGTGACGGAGGATGATGTTGCCTATCTCTGGGAGAGAAAAACAGTTGAGGATGAGGAAACAGAGAAAGCAGGAGAGAAGCCTGAACTGAAAGAACTCGGAAAAGACAAGACTTATACAGTAACACAGGATGATATTGGTTCCAAAATTGTCCTGACGGTCACCGGCAAAGAAGAAAATGGTTATACCGGAAGTCTGAAAGTTGTATCAGATACAGTAATAGATGCGCAGACTGCTGCTGGCCAGGAGGTAAAAGCAGCAGAAGAAAAGACTGCCGCTGCAGATACTGCTGAACAGCAGGCTGCACAAGAAACAGAAAATGAACAGTCTCAGAATACAGATGCTTCTGCTGATACAGAAGAAACAACACAGACTGGTGTGTCTGAGAATACAGACACAACCTATCAGGAGGATTCTACACAGGCAGGAACTGAGAATATAGAAGGCATTCCCGCTGCTACAACAGATGAAGAGAAGCAGCAGAGTGAAAGTGCAGGTTCTGAATCTGTGGATGGTATTCCGGAAGCAACAGAAGATGGCACATATGGACAGACAAATGATGCAGCAGATACTGCGGACTCTCAGAAAAACAACGATACGGGAAAAACGGAAACTCCAACAGCAGATGCAAGTATCGTCATTGGAGACGGAAATTCTGAAGTTGTAGATTTTGGAACTGTGATTTCCGGTCAGGAAGACAGTATACAGGCACAGTATGTAACGGTAACGAATACCGGCAATACTACGTTGAATTTTACAGATATCAGTCCGGAACATTTTTATGGTTCAGGATATTTCAGATCCAATGG
>ENA-OQDM01000866-OQDM01000866.1-human-gut-metagenome-genome-assembly--contig:-NODE-866-length-14479-cov-1.397088_pt1 | contig 14479 bp, 20 predicted proteins | sample MGYA00242772_ERZ504605 | MGnify/ENA primary metagenome ERZ504605 (study PRJEB26092, sample SAMD00036348) | human gut metagenome | host: Homo sapiens | study: EMG produced TPA metagenomics assembly of... | reverse complement strand
TCAACGAGGGGATCCAATTCCCGGTATCGCACACGCTGTTGTAATAGAACAGTACAGGGTTCCGGATATGATGTAGATACAGAAATTTTTTCAGGAGGAAAAATACATGGACTATTTTAATGCATTCTGGACAGGCGGACTGATCTGTGCCCTGGTACAGATTCTTCTGGACAGGACAAAGCTTATGCCCGGACGGATCATGGTACTTCTGGTATGTACAGGCTCTGTTTTAAGCGCTGTCGGAATCTATCAGCCATTTGCAGAATTTGCCGGAGCAGGCGCTTCTGTTCCCCTGCTTGGTTTTGGCAATATCCTGTGGAAAGGAATGAAAGAATCCATTGACAAAAACGGACTGATCGGACTCTTTATGGGAGGCTTTACCGCCTGCGCGGTGGGAGTCTCCGCAGCTTTGATCTTCTCTTATCTTGCAAGCCTGATCTTCAAGCCCAAAATGAAAGGATAACATACCATGAGTGATACTCTCTATTTACAGTTAGATCAGAATATCCAGATAAACCATCCACACATTTATCTTCAGGACATTGCAAAACTTTCCTGCAGCAACAGTAAAATCCTGAATCGGCTCCGGGTGATGCCGGTTATAAATCTTGACCCGAATAAACCAGGACGTTATGTAATGTCTGTCATGGATCTGATCTCCGAAATCAAAAAAAAGAACCGGACCTTGAAATCAATAATATTGGAGAAGCCGACTTTATCATCACTTTTAAAAACAAACCCGGTTCCGGGCTTGTCTGGCAGTGGTGCAAGATTATTTTCGTCGGTCTTGCCGCCTTTTTCGGTGCAGGTTTCTCTATCATGACATTTAATAACGATGTAGATGTCGGTGGTCTCTTCTCGCAGATCTATACCCAGGTCACAGGACAGACTTCCGGTCATTTTACTGTTCTTGAAATCACTTATTCCATAGGAATCGGACTTGGGGTACTTTTCTTCTTCAATCATTTCGGTCATATGAAAATAACAGATGATCCAACACCTATGCAGATACAGATGCGTCTGTACGAGGAAAATGTTAATAAAACTCTTATCAAAGACATTGACCGTACTTCCGAAAAGTGATATACTTCGATAGCCGAGTGTTCGAAACCTTCCACTCGTAAAACAAATACTAAAGGAGATAATCAAATATGAAAAACAAAGGTACTCAGTTTCTGACAGAAGCAGCAGTGATCGGAGCCATTTATGTGGTTCTGACTCTTTTATTCGCACCACTCAGCTATGGCGAAATTCAGATTCGCTTTTCGGAAGCACTGACCATCCTGCCATTCTTTACACCGGCTGCGATTCCGGGGTTATTTGTGGGATGTATCATTGCCAATCTCTTTGGCGGTGCCATTCCTGTAGACATTATTTTCGGAAGCATCGCAACACTGATCGGAGCAGTATTTACTTACAGACTCCGCAGCTGCAACCGTTTTCTTGCGCCGATCCCGCCGATTGTTTCCAATGCAGTCATCGTGCCATTCGTACTTCACTTCGGATACGGAGTAAATCTTCCGATTCCGCTTATGATGCTTACCGTAGGTATCGGAGAAGTAGTTTCCTGTGGTGTAGTAGGACTGATTCTTCAGACAGCCCTTCTGAAATACAAAAATGTGATCTTCAGATCACAGAGAACTGTATAACTTACGATATATAACAATAAAGATATTATAGCAAAAAGAGTGTGCAATATTATAGTAATCCGCACACTCTTTTTGTTACTGTTCGCTCCGTTCACAGTAACCTCTTTTTTATTTACCTCTTCAGAGAATACTCTACCTTCTACAAACGGTGAGTTAATTACTCCCATCTGCTTATACCTGCTTTTTAAGTTCCTTCAGAATCCGCTTTTCCATCCTGGACACTTGGACCTGGGAAATTCCCATCTCTGCCGCAATCTCCGTCTGCGTCAATATCCTTAAAATATCTCATACCGATCAGCTGACGTTCTCTTGCATCCAGTTTTTTCAGGATTTCATCCAGAAAAATCCTGTTCAGTGCTGCATCCTGTCCATTTTCTTTTTCCTGGAGCCTGTCCATAAGCGAAATATCATTTCCATCTCCCTGATAGATAATTTTGTGCAAAGATTCCACTTCAGCTCCTGATTCCATCGACATCACCACTTCATCTACTGAAAGTTCTGTCGCTTTCGCAACTTCCTCCAGTATCGGTTCACGTCCCAGTTCTTTTTCCAGTGCTTCTCTCGCAGAATAAATTCTGGCACAGTTCTCTTTCAGGTTTCTGCTCACCTTAAGCATCCCGTCATCCCTCAGATAGCGTCTGATTTCACCTATGATCATGGGAACAGCATAAGTTGAAAACTTCACATCGTACGAAATATCAAAACGATCTATGGCTTTCAGTAGCCCAATGCTTCCTATCTGCACGATATCTTCCATTTCCACACTGCGCCCGGCAAATCTTTTCGCCATGCTGTACACAAGTCCTGCGTTTTCTTTAAATACAGTATCTCTTGCTTCTTTATCTCCCTGTTGTGACTTCATGATCAGAGCAAGAGTATGGTCCATTCCTACCTCCCGATCGTCTTTTTCATATGGACAACTGTTCCATATCCCACCTGTGATTCTACTGTTACCTCATCCATAAACGCTTCCATAAATGTAAATCCCATCCCGGAACGATCCTTCTCTGGCTTTGTTGTAAAAAGAGGCTCCATAGCTTTTGCAACGTCTCTAATCCCCACTCCCTTATCGATCACATCAACCCATAATTTCTGCCCTTCCCTTCTGCAGAAAATCTCTATCTTCTGCACCTGGCCTTCATAAGCATGAATAATACAGTTTGTCACAGCCTCTGACACGGCAGTTTTCAGATCTGCCACTTCCTCCAGAGTAGGATTCAGCTGTGTGCAGAAAGCTGCCGCCGCAACTCTTGCCAGCCCCTCATTCTCAGGTCTGCTGTCAAAAATAATTTTCATTTCATTGGTATTTTCCATAATAGTTTTCTTCCCCCTCTCTTTAGACTTCCCCACAGATTTCGACAAATTTATATACCCCTGACAGATGCAGCAGCTTTTCAATATAGGAATTTACTCCTGTAGCCTGTATACAGTCACCGCGCATCCCCATCATCCGGTATCTCCCCATGATCAGCCCTATCCCTGAACTGTCCATAAACGCTGTTCCTGAAAATCAAATGTGATCGTTCGTATATATTTTTTCCGTATAATATCATCTGAATCTCTGCGTATCTCGTCTGTCACCATATGATCTACCTCTTTCGGTAAATGAATGATCAGGGAATTTCCCTGTATTTCAAATCTGTTCTCCATCATATCCCTCCTCACTTTTTGTCAGGCGAATGTTCGCAATCCACTTTGCAGTGTAGCTCTACATCAAATAACTGTTTATTGCTTTTCGCAGCCTCCTACTTGATTCGGTAAAAAAAGAGACACATGACTTCCATGCATCTCTTTTGTATCTTTACATCTTCTTATAATACTTCATGTCTTCTGCCACATCAAAATGAAAACCCGGTATCAGTATCCGGAATCGTCATAATCACCGGTGTCGTAACTTCCATCATCCGCCGAATCACCATCAGAATTATCGTAAGAACCATCATCATATTCCCCACTGTCATAGGAACCATCGTCATAACTTCCATCTTCCGCTGAATCTGAAGAAACATCTCCCTCTGCGCTGTCAGCACTGCCGGTTCCGTCTGTGACTTTCGCATCTGTAGTTCCTTCGATCCCGGTCGTACCTGTAGTGTTACAGATCGTATTGTAAATTCCTTTCAGATCCGCAGGCAGCAAATCCGCATAAACATTCTGTATCTTCAATGCCGCTTCATCTGTATTCTGCTGCTGCAATGCTGAGTACGCTCGATCAGAGCCTCATAACTGCTGCTTTTTTTCTTCTCTTCCTCTATCTGTTTGGAGGCCGCCTCAACTGTGTCTCCAGATTCCTGAGCCTGACTCTGTGCCTTGGTCAGCTCAGCTCCCTGACTGGACACTGCATCACTGTATTCATAATCTGCTGATTCGCTTCCCTGTAGATTCCCTGACGTATGGCAGGAACAGCCAGAAGATAAAACGCCAGCAATCCTGCACAAAATCCGGCAACCAGTGTAAAAAACAGCGGAATCCTTCCTTTTTCTTTATACTGAGGAATCTGGATTGCCATATCATTCTCACTGCTGTCCACAGCTTTCCTGTTTCTTTTATTCTGACGTTCCAGACGTGTGGATACTCCTGTCTGTTCGTCAATCTCTCTCAAAAAACGAAGGGTTGTTGTATTTGTTTTATCAATCCGCGCGGCTTTCCTTAACGTCTTTCTTGCCTTGTTATATTCCCCCGCTTTCATCTGCACAAGTGCCAGAAGATGGTAACCTTTGATCAGTTTTGGATTCTGTATGAGAATCTTCTTCAGCCTGATCGCAGCCATATCCTCATGACCTTCCCTGCACAGGTTTAAGGCATCATTATACTTTCTGATCGTTTCATTGATCGCCTCAAGCTTATTGGAGTTCGCCTGCAGCTTGTTAATATATTCTGATGCCAGATTTCTGGATGGCTGAAGATTCTTACTGATCACCCATTCACTGAGTGCGGCAACCACCTCCCCTGTCTCAAAATATACCAGTCCAAGAAGATTTCTCGCCTGAATGTTATGCTTATTATAAATAAGACTCTGCTTCAGACAGTCAATCGCCCCTGAAAGATCGCGGACACTGGCTTTCTCAAGCCCCCGGTTCGTAATACTGTCTGGAAAGGTAATCTACCTTTTTCTGGATCAGCACATTACATCCACATTTCGGGCAGTAATCCCAGATCTTTTGTCCACCAGAAACGCGCCACAATTCATACAATTCATGTGTATCTCCTTATTTTACCCGTCTGCCACTCTTAGCTTCGCGGAGAACTTCCTGAAGAATATCCAGGATATCCGTCAGTTCTCTCTCATAAATCGCACCCTCCGCATCTGCCACATCCAGACAGGGCTCAAATTTCTTCAGTTCCTCTTCATAATCTATCATTCTTATTTCTCCTGATCACATCTTTAATCTCACCGACAAGATACAGGGAACCCACGCAGAAGAGCATTCCGTCATCCCCCTTTACTTCCAGTGCTCTACCAAAGGCTTTCTCAACATCCTCCACTACTTCCACAGAAGAAGCACCTGCTTCTGTAAAAAGCTTTGCAAATCTCTCAGCAGGAACCTGGCGATATCCGCCAACAGAGGTTACTACCACTTGACGGAACGTGATCCTGCTGCAGATCGTATGTATCATATCTGTATAATCTTTGTCATCTACTGCTGAAAAAAGCAAAGTCAGCGGACATTCTTTCTGAAAATGTTCTGCTGTCTCTACAAATTTCTCTACCCCGTCCTCATTGTGAGCACCGTCCACGATCACACCCGGAAGCACTGTTTCCATTCTTCCCTGCCAGCGTGTTCCGGCAATTCCCACATGGATCTGATCCATAGATACAGAAATCACATTCTGCAGAACCTCAATCGTCTTTAATGCAAGTGCACTGTTCATCACCTGATACTTTGCAATAAACGGAATGGAGAAAACCATATCCTTATAATACTCATTCCGAAATGCAAAATCAATTCCCGCCGAAGTATTTCTGAGCACTTCTGTATCTGATCTCTTCACTTCATAAGCAGGGCTTCCCAGTTCTTCTGCTCTGGCACGGATCACTTCTGCTGCATCCGGGTCGTTTCCGTCATAGATTACCGGTACCCCCGGCACAATGATCCCGGCCTTTTCTCCTGCGATTTTGGCAACTGTATCTCCCAGATACTGCATATGATCCAGACTGATCGATGTGATCACACAGGCAACAGGATTCTCCACAGCAGTAGTCGCATCCATTCTTCCGCCCAGTCCTGTTTCCAGAGTCACATAATCAACACCTGCCTCTGCAAAGATCACCATCCCCATCAGAAAAAGCATCTCAAAATAAGTCGGATGATAGCTTCCTTCTGCAACCAGTTCATCCGCAAGTACCTTTACTTTCTCAAAGGCCTTCAGGAAAGTATCATTATCAATATTCACCTCATTGATCTGGAAGCGTTCATTGATCTCCACCAGATGAGGAGAAGTAAATAATCCGCAGGAATATCCCGCCTCTCTCAGAACAGAGGTCAGAAACGCACATGTACTTCCCTTTCCATTAGTTCCTGCCACATGGATCACCTTAAACTTATCCTGAGGATTACCAAGTCTTCTCAGACATTCCTTTGTGTGATCCAGACTGTTCTTCTTTGTAAATTTCGGAGTTTCATCAATATAAGCAACTGCTTCTTCGTAAGTTCATAAAAAAATTCCACCACTTATCTATAATGTATTTAGTTACTCTAACATTATATAATAGTGGTGGAAGATGTCCAGTACCAATCGTAATATTTTATCCGACAAAATTATGGATTAATTTTCATTCGTACCGGCACTTTCTGTTAATTTCCATTTATTATTTGAATAAAGTGCATAGCAGGACCGGTCATAGCTCTTGCTCAGCGGTTTTCGCGTCGAACTGTTGCTTCGCTGGATCACCGCAAGCCTGTCGAAATCATTCAGCTCCGTACCTGTGATCATCAACGTAGTCGGATTGATATAGACCGTATCATACCATTCTCCGTTCAGCTTGATTTCACTGGACGGCGTAAATTCCGTTCCCTTAATGTAATATGTATGATCTGCCTCAGAGATACATTGAATGGAATCCAGAGTCACATCATAGATTCCCATACGCATTCTGGTACGCAGATAAGACTTTCGCCGCTTTCCCCGTAGGAATATCTCTTTCCATAAAGGAGGTCATACTGCAGGGTTTCCAGATCCACCTGATAATTTCTGGTATTTCTTCTTGCCTGATGATAGTGGAAAACAGTTCCCTCATGGATTCCCACACGATCCATAACCTCTGCCGCCATCTGGTATGCTGCAAGATTTTCATTCTTTTTCTTAAGTCCGAAGTTATCCCACATCACATACTCTGTCTGGAACAGATACTTGTTCTTCAGGTCCTCCACAGTCAGTCCCATAGTCGGAAGGTGATCACCGTACATAACGAGGACCACATCCTCAGGATAATCTGCCAGCTTATCTGTCAGCTCTTTTACAAAATTATCCATCTCATGGATCTCATTTACGTAATATTCCCATTTATTGTTCTCTTCCTCAGTCGGCGCACCGGAAACTGTGATCTCAGGATCCTCCAGAATCTGCTCATCCGGATACGCACCATGTCCCTGTACAGAAATAGTATATACATAATCCGGTCCCTCAGTGGAGTCCAGACATTTCAGGATTTCATCTGTCAGAACCTCATCCTTTACCCAGCCATTTGGATTCTTCTCGTTCTCTCTTGCCATGTACTCTTCAGAAGTAAAAGTATCAAATCCGAGATTCGGGAAAATAGATCTTCTTCCATAGAAATTTGCCTCATTATTATGAACTGCATGGGTGGTATAGCCCAGATTCTTCAGTACATAAGGTGCACTCTCACAGGTAGTCTCTCTCAGAATACTCTTATAAGGATATTCCCCAGGTCCGAAATAATGCATACTCATTCCTGTAATGGATTCAAACTCTGTATTGGCAGTACCTGCACCGACAGAGGGAACCTTATAATATCCTGAAGAATATTCCTTCATCAGCTTACGGAATGTCGGAATCGGATCTTCTGAAATATTCAGGTAATTAACCAGCGTAGGATCAAAGAATGATTCCAACTGCAAAAACAGAATATTCGGACGCTTTTCTTCCTGCGTTTCCGGGAGATTCTTTTCCGTCTTCTCAATTCTTTTGATTTCTTTCTCAGAATAATCTCTCGGACAGCTGATTCCCGTATTAAAAATCGTAGTTGCCAGACAGTAAGGATATCCATAATCCTCATATGCAAAAGCAATATTTCCAAAGTAATTGGAAAGCACCCTCTTCTCCAGTGCCAGTTGTGTACTTCCTGCAAAAAGAGCAACAGCCAGCAAGATCAGAGGAATATTGTAGCGATATTTAATCTTTTTCTGATATTTCGGTCCTTTAATAAGCAGCATCAGCAGTAAAATAACAAGAATCCCAAACAGGATGCAGACTGCCACAACGCCTGCAACAGGCAGATATTTGTTGGCAATCTTCATTGCATCTGTGATCAGATGCAGATCCGGTCCTGTAAACGGTGTAACACGGTTGAGCAGGAGAACACCGTTAATAATGGCCAGTATCAGCCAAAACAATGTCACAAGGATTCTCCAGAACACTCTCCTGTGAAACAGATAAACAATTAGTGACGAGGTAAAAATGAATGCCGCATTATATGCAAAAACCAGAGGTCTCTGTGTCATATAATTCCAGGCTTCTATAAACGAGTGACGGCAGATTGCCTCCATAACAAAATATCCCGCTGCGCTGGCAAGTACATGGAGTAAAAGGGAGATTTTGTTACAAATCTTATACAATTTCATCTAAACACTCCCTTATTTCTTAAGCTGCTCTAACTGTCCTTTAACCTTATCCATCATTTCTTTATATTTCGCAAGTTTGTCTTTCTCCGCATCCACCTTGGTAGCAGGTGCCTTGTTTACGAAGTTCGGATTATTCAGCATACCTTCACATCTTGCGATCTCTTTTGTGAGACGTTCTGTTTCTTTTGTAAGACGTTCAATCTCTTTATCTTTGTCAATCAGGTCTTCCAACGGCATATATACAACCGCATTGGAAACAACTACTGAATGCATCTTCACTGATTCCCGTTCTTGTCTGTCTGTACCAGAATCTCTTTTGCAAATGCAAGATTTACAAAGGATTTCTTGCTGTTCTCATACATTGCTGCTGTTTCAGCATCCTTTGCCACAATATGCAGGCTTGTCTTGCGGTTATTCGGAACATTCATCTCTGTTCTGGTATTACGGATACCTCTTACAACCTCTTTGAAGCCCTCGATTGCTTTCTCAGCATCCGGGAAGTTTCTCTCTTCTCTGTATACAGGCCATTCGGAGATCATAATAGACTCTTCTTCAGGAAGAAGTGTGCAGTAGATTTCCTCTGTGATAAACGGCATATACGGATGAAGAAGCTTCAGGCCTTCTGTCAGCGCTGTTCTTAATGTCCAGAGTGCATCATTTGCTGCCTTCGGATCTTCCTCTGCCTTCCACAGACGAACCTTAGCCATCTCAATATACCAGTCGCAGAGTTCATCCCACAGGAAGTCATAAACCTTCTGTACTGCAATACCAAGTTCATATTTTTCCATGTTCTCTGTAGCTTCACGGATCACTGTATTTAAGTGAGACAGAATCCATTTATCCTCTGCACAGAGATCATTTAAGTTCTCCGGCTCTGTCACTGTCTTGCCTTCCAGGTTCATCATGATGAAACGGGAAGCATTCCAGATCTTGTTTGCGAAGTTACGGCTTGCTTCTACCTTTTCCCAGTAGAAACGCATATCATTTCCAGGTGCATTACCTGTCATCAGAGTAAGACGAAGAGCATCTGCGCCGTATTTATCAATAACTTCCAGAGGATCGATACCGTTTCCAAGAGACTTACTCATCTTACGTCCCTGGGAGTCACGTACCAGACCATGGATCAGTACATGATGGAACGGAATCTGATCAGTCTGCTCCAGAGCAGAGAATACCATACGGATAACCCAGAAGAAGATAATGTCATATCCTGTAACAAGTACATCTGTCGGATAGAAATATTCCAGTTCCGGTGTTTTCTCCGGCCAGCCAAGTGTGGAGAATGGCCATAATGCAGAACTGAACCAGGTATCCAGTGTATCCTCATCCTGATGAAGATGTGTGCATCCGCATTTCGGGCATTTCTCAGGCATTTCTCTTGCAACTACTACTTCACCGCACTCATCACAGTAATAAGCCGGGATTCTGTGTCCCCACCATAACTGTCTGGAAATACACCAGTCACGGATATTCTCAAGCCAGTGAAGGTAAGTCTTGTCAAAACGGGACGGAACAAATTTCAGATCTCCGTCATCCAGTGCTTTGATCGCTGCCTTTGCCATCTCGTCCATCTTTACAAACCACTGTGGTTTGATCATAGGCTCTACGGTTGTACCGCAGCGGTCATGTGTTCCAACACTGTGATTGTGGGGAACTACTTTTACCAGAAGTCCAAGTTCTTCCAGATCTGCAACCATTGCCTTACGTGCTTCATAGCGATCCATACCTGCGTATTTACCGCCAAGTTCGTTGATTGTTGCATCATCATTCATGATGTTGATTTTCTTCCAGATTGTGACGGCGTCCAACCTCAAAATCGTTAGGGTCATGGGCAGGTGTGATCTTTACACATCCTGTTCCGAATTCTTTGTCTACATATTCATCGGCGATCACCGGAATCTCTCTGTCTGTGAGAGGAAGCTTCAGCATCTTGCCGATGAGATCCTTGTAGCGCTCATCTTCCGGATTTACGGCAACAGCAGTATCACCCAGCAGGGTTTCCGGACGTGTAGTTGCAATCTCTACGAAACGTCCCTCTTCCCCTACGATCGGGTAATTAATGTGCCAGAAAAATCCGTCCTGATCCTCATGCTCAACCTCTGCATCAGAGATGGAAGTCTGGCATACAGGACACCAGTTGATGATTCTGGAACCTTTGTAGATATAGCCTTTTTCATATAATTTGATAAATACTTCCTGTACTGCCTTGGAACATCCCTCATCCATTGTGAAACGTTCTCTCTCCCAGTCTGCGGAAGCACCCAGTTTCTTTAACTGATTGATGATCTTTCCGCCGTACTCCTCTTTCCATGCCCACGCATGTTTTAAGAATTCCTCACGGCCGATATCGTGTTTGTCGATGCCTTCTTTTTTCAGCTTGTCGATAACCTTAACCTCTGTAGCGATAGCTGCATGGTCAGTTCCCGGCTGCCATAATGCTTCATAGCCCTGCATTCTCTTGAAACGGATCAGGATATCCTGCATAGTTTCATCCAGCGCATGTCCCATATGAAGCTGGCCAGTTACGTTTGGCGGCGGCATAACAATAGTAAACGGTTTCTTGTCCGGATTTACTTTTGCATGGAAATATCCATTGTCCATCCATTTTGTGTAAAGACGCTCTTCGATTCCCTTAGGATCGTAAGTTTTTGCAAGTTCTTTGCTCATAATGTCCTCCTAATTATATATCTGAAACTAAAGTATCTACGGATTACTCCGTTATAAAGCAGTCACCCTGACAACCAAACAAATAAGCATACTGACTTCGCTTTCCGCATCCAGCCAGATAACTGTGTCATAAACTTATTCGATAAAAAACGCCCCTCACACGCATTATACGTGCAAAGGGCGACATAGATCGCGGTACCACCTTAGTTTGTCTCTCATTCCCTTAACGCGGGATACGTGAAAACCTACCATGCGCGTATATAACTCTGATATGATTCATACACACTCACTTCAGCCTCCCGGCTCCAAAGCTACCTTCAGCACTTCTGTTCCCGGGAAACCTTCCAGCTTATAAGCTTCCCTCTCTGTGGGGCATTACCGCCTACTCCTCTTTTTCACAGCCTTTTTCTGGATTCTACTATAATGAAAAAAGGCTTTCTTGTCAAGAATGTTTCTCCGAATTTCACAAATTTATCTGGTGTCATACGTATATTTTTCCCGCATGTCGAACAAAATTTTATCAATAATATCCTTTGCATTATTTACGGAAAGATATCCGTCCTCTATTTTTTCTCTCAGAACACTACACAGTGAAAAACGGAATGCAAGAAGGGAGCCATAACTTTCCTCTACTGTCCACGTATCACATCCCCAGCAGATTTTATCAATCTGGGACATCTCGATCAACTGATGCATTACACGTTTTGATGCGGTGTAGGATAAGATTGGAAGCCAGGTCAGATCCGGATACAGATTCGGATATCCGTCTACTATGGAAAAGAGATCATCTACCCATGGAAAGCCGCAATGCAACAGTACGAACTTTGTTTCCGGATTATTTTTTATCACATTGTTCAATTGCAGTATATTCGTATCTATGACTTGCCCCATTCCTGTATGACATTGTAATGGAAGTGACACTTCCGCCGCAATTTCACATATTTTCCAGAATAAATAGTCCTGAAAACATCTGATATCCTCCTGGGTTATATCCGACTCTTTTAAACGAAATACCCGTTCAGCCTGCTCCCGCGTCACTTTTTCAAAATGAAGACTGCGCTCATAGGCCATCGCTATTTTTAAGGCCACACAGCCCTCACTCTTTTTTTGTATGATCCACTTTCTGACCCACTCCACATAATCCTGTAAATTGTCCGGCAGCTCACCGAAGTTCTCTTCCAGTGATACACCGTCATGATTGCGAAGTCCTTTTTTATAGCCCAAAAAGAACAGATCCAGTCGAAAAGCAGGCGTAAACAGTTCCGGTCTTCCATTGTCAGAGCCCGGATTCCAGTAGGTATCTACGATTACTTTTTGATACTTACACTTATTTTTCAGCACATCCATGTAAAAGTCGGGATTTTGATGCGCTTTTCTGATCTGATCTGAAATCTGATTCCAGTTCTGAGCTGTGATCGGCTCCGATATTCCATACAACTCCCCGATTGCCTTTTGAAGCCAGACAAAATAAGATTTATATCGTGTTTTTTCCAGATATGCAGTTCTGCTTTCTGCTGTTGTCCCCGGAGTTACCTGCTGCCATTGTAAATACGTATTATTTATCAGCTTATCCAGATCAAAATCCACCATCGCCTGTTCCGGCAGATGATGTGAATGCGTGTTCCTGATTTTATGATCGGATATATAGCTCATTAATTCCTGCTCTATCTGATTTGCTGTTCCCATGATAATATTCCCCTTTCTTCCTCTTATCCATTCTATCCGTTTGACTACATATTTAAAAACCACAGAAAAACAATTTCTTCTTTTCCGCAATAAAGCGACAAATCGTTTATTCCACACTTTTCAGGGATTCTACCATGTCAATCTTCTTTAATTTCTGATGCATAAACAGATTTACAATCATGGAGAATCCAATTGTCAGCAGTCCGCAGTACAGGAAACTGACAGGATTAATATTTCTTCCGAACATGACCGCATCCACTTCCACAGTACGGATAATATATCTGTGCAAAAAGATTCCGAATACAGCCCCTGCCAGCACGCCGATGAGGGTAAGGATAACGTTCTCCCTGTATACATAGGCAGAAACTTCATTATCATAGAATCCCAGTACCTTCAGGGTTGCCAGTTCTCTCTGGCGTTCCGTAATATTGACATTGTTCAGATTATACAGGACTACGAAAGCAAGCATTCCCGCAGAAATGATCAGCACTATGATTACCGTATCCAATGCTCCAAGCATTCTGTGAAGCTGAGCCTCCAGACTGCTGGTATAGCTGATGCTTAATGCAGCCGGGTGCTTCAGGATCTCATTTCCCACCTCAGATTCTGATTCTTTGTACTCCTCTTTTACCGTGAAAACAGTTGCAGAATAGTTCGGCTTCTCCCCGAAGGTCTGTTCATAGACATTTCCTGTCATATAAATATAATGTCCCATGTAATTCTCTGTCACTGCTGCGATCTTTGTCTCATAATTTTTCCCATCCTTTGTGATGGTCATGGTATCCCCGACTTTCAGTCCTGTCAGAGTTGCCGTCTTCTCACTGATCACTGTACCTGCTTCCGTCAGCTTATATTTCTCTTTTGTCTTTCTGTCCTGAAGAGTTACATCCTTATTAAAGGTCTCAAGATTCTCAGGCACATACACATATACGCTGATATTGGATTTATTTCTGGGAACACTCATCTTGGTAAACTGCACATGGGTATATCTCTCGATCTGGCTGTCATTCTTCAAAAATTCATCCAGCTCCTGTCTCTCCTTATCCGTTGCATCCTCATCATCAATGATCGTTCCTGTATAATGCTGAAGCTCCTGATACTGCCGTCTGGCAATATCCATAATGGAATCCCTGAGTCCAAAACCTACCAGCATTAGCGCCATACTTCCCGAAATACCGAAAATCGTCATAAAGAAACGTTTTTTATAACGCATCAGGTTTCGGATTGTTGATTTCCATGTGAAATTCATTCGTTTCCAGATAAATCCGATTCTTTCCAGGAACACTCTTCTTCCCTTTTTTGGTACCGGCGGACGCATCAGCACAGCCGGTTCTGCAGCCAGTTCTTTATAGCAGGATGCAAGTGTCGCTCCCATGGTACACACGATCGAAGCGGCCGATGCCATCACCGCATAACTCATATGATATGGTACATAAATCTTCGGAATGATGCGGATACATAATCTCATATGCATAAATGATAATATACGGCAAGATCTTTTCTCCTGTCAGCACTCCCAGAATACTTCCTCCCGCTGTTGCAAGAAACGCGTATCCCAGATACTTGGAAGCAATAGAAAAATTACCGTATCCCAGTGCTTTCATTGTACCGATCTCAATTCTCTGCTCTTCCACCATACGGGTCATACCGGTCAGACTGATCAGAGCAGCAACTAAG
>ENA-OQDM01000863-OQDM01000863.1-human-gut-metagenome-genome-assembly--contig:-NODE-863-length-14490-cov-1.486041_pt1 | contig 14490 bp, 9 predicted proteins | sample MGYA00242772_ERZ504605 | MGnify/ENA primary metagenome ERZ504605 (study PRJEB26092, sample SAMD00036348) | human gut metagenome | host: Homo sapiens | study: EMG produced TPA metagenomics assembly of... | reverse complement strand
GCCTTTTTCTATCTATGGAACAAATCTTCAGCAAGTGAGAAAGCAAAGGAGCATGTATTTAGCGGAGGTTCTCCCAGGTGTTCCAGGCTTTGATTCGAGTATGTCCGTTTCAAAATGGTATGAGAAATGGATGGAACTTTATAAGGTTCGGAATCTTAAAGCAACCACGATAAGAAATTATGAAGATGGTTTTAGAAGAACAGAAGAATACATCGGTTACATGAAACTGGTAGATATCAAACCGGAACATATTCTTGACATGATTAAAAAATTGGAGGATGAAGGATACGCTCCTACATCAATCAAGCAATCATTAAGTGTCGTGCATCAAATGTTTGAGAGGGCAGCAGCCAGTAAAATGATTCCATCGGATCCTACAGCAGAAGTTAAGCTTTCCGTTGAGACACCGGGAGAAGTGTTGGCAGAACCTACAGAAGAAGCTTTGGATGTAAAAGAGAATTGTCTTAGTACAGACGAAAGCCATCGCTTTTTGGAAACCATTAAAGGAGACCGTTATGAGGAACTTTTCTTGATTTTGATGCATACGGGAATGCGTATAGGCGAAGTACTTGCCTTACAATGGAGAGATGTCAATTTCGATGAAAAATATCTTCGTGTATACAAAACGCTAAACAGAGTCAAATTGTATTATGACAAGCAGGGAAAGAAACTTGTTGAGCCGTATTATGTTACACAGATTACATCACCGAAAAAAAAGAAAAGTGTCAGAATAATTCCGCTGCCAGATATTGCAATTGAAGCTTTTTTGAGCTGGAAAGAAAAACAGAATCAGGACAAAAAAGTGTTAGGCAAGAAATGGGGAACTGGAAATGATCTTCTAAAAAAATATCCTGGACTGATATTTACAACATCAACAGGAATGAGTTATCTTCCTGGCAATGCTGAAGATGAATGTGAGCGAATCAAAAATATTGTAAATAAGCAAGAAGCATTAGAGGCTGAAAAAGAAGGTCGAGAAGCAGAAATGTTAGATGTAACTCCACATAGCTTTCGTCATACTTTTGTAACAAGATGTATACAATCTGGAATGAAACCGGCTACGGTAGGTAAAATCAGCGGTCATTCTACTCAGAAAATGACAGAATATTATACGCATCTTGAACAGGGGTATGTAAAAGATGAATACAAACGGTATGATGAAAAGTATGGAAAAGAAAGCTGATTTTGCTGATGAAATGAGATTTTAGGAAGAGGTTTAAATATTTGGAAAAAACAAGAAACACTGAAGAAGAAAAAAAAATGGGTCAAAAGTGGGTCAAAGAGGAACATAAAGCATCTACAAGCCGCGTAAATACAGGGTTTCCAGTTAACACAGGGAAATTATCACCGATGATGAGGGAATATTGTAAAACAAAAGAAAATTACAAGGACTGCATCCTGTTCTATCGACTTGGCGACTTTTATGAGATGTTTTTTGATGATGCAATCCTTGTATCCAAAGAACTGGAACTGACGCTTACTGGTAAGGACTGCGGATTGGAAGAACGTGCTCCGATGTGCGGAATTCCATTTCATGCAGCCGAGACATATATCAAACGACTGATCGAGAAAGGCCACAAAGTGGCAATCTGTGAGCAGGTGGAAGACCCTAAGAAAGCAAAAGGTCTTGTTAAGAGAGAAGTTATCCGTGTAGTTACACCGGGAACAACTCTGGATGCCACATCTTTGGATGAATCCAGAAACAATTATCTGATGTCGATTGTTTCTCTGGAGGATCATTTTGGATGTGCCATTGCAGATATCACCACAGGTGACTGTTTTCTTACAGAAGTAGATAAACCTCAGAAACTTCTGGATGAGATCAATAAATTTGTCCCTGCGGAAATTATCTGTAATGACGCTTTTTTTATGAGCGGAGTTGATACAGAAGATTTGAAGGACCGTCTGCGGATATGCATTTTTCCATTAGATAACTGGTATTTTGATGACAGTCTCTGCCAGCGCACTTTGAAGGAACATTTTCATGTAAATACATTGGAAGGTCTTGGACTTCAGGACTATGACAGTGGAGTGATCGCAGCAGGAGCACTTTTTCAATATTTGAATGAAACTCAGAAAACAGCTTTGTCTCATATGGCAACGATTCATCCCTACACAGCAGATAAATTTATGTTGATTGACAGTTCCAGTCGTCGTAATCTGGAACTGGTCGAAACACTCCGTGAAAAACAGAAACGAGGTTCTCTTCTCTGGGTATTGGATAAGACAAAGACAGCAATGGGTGCACGTACACTTCGAGGTTATGTGGAACAGCCCCTGATCGATGCAGAAGAGATCAATTGCAGACTGGAAGCTGTAGAAGAACTGACTCAGAAGCCGATGCTTCGTGATGAGATCCGAGAGTATCTGAATCCCATCTATGACCTGGAACGTCTGATCAGCCGTATCAGCTATCAGTCAGCGAATCCGAGAGATATGGTTGCATTTGCATCTTCACTGGAGATGATTCCATATATCCGACAGATCCTTCAGGAATTTGAAGCACCGATCCTGAAACAGATTTTTGAGGATATGGATCCGCTGGAAGATGTGACGGATCTGATCAAACGTGCGATCACAGATGAGCCGCCGCTTGCACAGAAAGACGGCGGAATCATCCGCGAAGGTTACAACGCAGATGTCGATAAATATCGTCGTTCAAGAACAGATGGCAAGAAGTGGCTTGCTGAACTGGAAGCAAGAGAAAAAGAACGTACCGGTATTAAGACTCTGAAGATTAAATATAGTCGTGTATTTGGTTATGCACTGGAAGTGACGAATTCTTTCAAAGATCAGGTTCCGGATAATTATGTTCGCAAACAGACACTGACCAATGCCGAACGTTATATTACACAGGAGCTGAAGGATCTTGAGGATCTGATCCTTGGAGCTGAAGATCGTCTGTATGCGCTGGAATATGAATTGTTTGCAGATGTCCGTGATAAAGTTGGCAAAGAAGTCGTACGTATCCAGAAAACCGCCAAGGCGATTGCAGCATTGGATGTGTTTGCTTCTCTTGCACTTGTGGCAGAACGAAACAATTTTGTAAGACCGAAGATCAATGAAAATGGTGTTCTGGATATCAAAAATGGTCGTCATCCGGTTGTAGAGCAGATGATTGAAAACGATATGTTTATTGCAAATGATACATATCTGGACAATCAGAAAAAAAGAGTTTCCATTATCACCGGTCCGAATATGGCTGGTAAATCTACTTATATGCGTCAGACAGCACTGATTGTTCTGATGGCGCAGATCGGAAGTTTTGTTCCGGCAGAGAAAGCAAATATTGGCATTGTAGATCGAATCTTTACACGTGTCGGTGCATCCGATGACCTTGCAAGCGGACAGAGTACTTTCATGGTGGAAATGACAGAAGTAGCAAATATCCTTCGAAATGCCACATCCAGGAGCCTGTTGATTCTGGATGAGATTGGACGAGGCACAAGTACCTTTGACGGACTTGCAATTGCATGGTCCGTGATTGAACATATCAGTAATACGAAACTCTGTGGTGCAAAGACTTTATTTGCCACACATTATCATGAACTTACAGAACTGGAAGGTAAGATTCCGGGAGTCAATAATTATTGTATCGCGGTTAAAGAAAAAGGCGATGATATTGTATTTCTTCGTAAGATCGTCAAGGGCGGTGCAGACAAGAGTTATGGTATTCAGGTTGCCAAGCTTGCCGGTGTGCCGGATTCCGTTATTAATCGTGCAAAGGAACTGGTAGAAGAACTCAGTGATGCAGATATCACGGCTGCAGTCAAGGATCTGACGGCTCCGAAGAAAAAACAGAAAATTGTTTATGATCAGGTGGATATGGCTCAGATGTCTCTTTTTGATACGGTACAGGACAATGATATCGTGGACGAGATCCGTGATCTGGATATGACCCATTTGACACCGATGGAAGCTATGAATATTTTGTATAATTTGCAGAACAAGATTAAAAACCGCTGGTAAAAATGATAAAACGTGGTTTGGTAATGGGAGGTTGCTTTGAGAAAAATTGCAGTTTTAGACCAGAACACAATTGATAAGATTGCAGCCGGAGAGGTTGTAGAAAGACCTTCTTCTGTCGTAAAAGAGCTTGTGGAAAATGCGATAGACGCAGGAGCAACTGCGGTAACAGTAGAAATTACAGATGGTGGTAAGAAACTGATCCGAATTACGGATAATGGATCAGGAATGGAAGCAGAGCAGATTCCGCTTGCATTTCTCCGTCATGCAACAAGTAAGATTGAAAAGGTGGAAGATCTGGAACATATTGCTTCTCTTGGATTTCGTGGTGAGGCACTTTCCAGTATCGCTGCTGTTTCTCAGGTAGAACTGATCACAAAAACTCCGTCTTCTGTCAGCGGCTCCCGTTATGTGATCGAAGGCGGACAGGAGCATTCATTGGAAGAACTGGGAGCACCGGAGGGAACTACATTTCTTGTTCGGAACCTTTTTTATAACACACCGGCGAGAAGCAAGTTCCTGAAGTCGGATATGACTGAGGCGAATTATATTCATACGCTGATGGAGCAGCTTGCACTGTCCCATCCGGAGATTTCTTTTAAATATATTCAGAATAAGCAGGTGAAACTGCATACATCCGGGAACTACAGTGTGAAGGATGTTATTTACAGCGTGTATGGCAGAGAGATCGCCAGAGCACTTCTGGAGGTATCACAGGAAAATTCCTTTATGAAAATTGAGGGATTTGTTGGTAAACCGGAAATTGCCAGAGGCAATCGTTCTTTTGAGAACTATTATATCAATGGACGATATGTTAAAAATAATATTATTACAAAAGCAATCGAAAATGCTTACAGAGGTTTCCTGATGCAGCATAAATTTCCATTTGTTTCTCTTCGTATGGAAATGGAGGGGAACGATCTGGATGTTAATGTGCACCCGGCAAAAAGAGAGGTACGATTTGCGAGAGAACAGGAAGTTTACGATGCAGTTTATGATACTGTACGTGCAGCCTTGACCAGAAGAGAAATGATTCCGAAAGTATCTGTAGACAGTTCTTCTGTTAAAGAGGATAAAGAAGAAAAAGTTACGCGTGCAGCTGTACCGGAACCATTTGAGCAGAAACGTCGTGAAGAACTGTACGGAGCACAAAAACCAGTCCATTCTGTTGTACGAGAGCCGGCAGCATCTTATCGTCCGGCATTTTCAAAAGATGAAGAAGAAATGTTCAGTGGTACACTGCGCGAGAATCAGAAACTGGACGAAGTGAAGAAACTGACAGAGAGGCAGACAGTGCCAGAGTCATTTCAGAATTCTTCGGAGAAAACAAATACTGTGCCTGAGAAGGTTGATACACAGGTTAAACAGAAAATTGTACAGAAGTCTGTACAAGATTATGAACAAGACTATGTGCAGAAAACGGAAGCAGAAGAACTAAAAATACAGGAAGCAGTATCGAGAGAGACTGAAAAACAGACTCCACCACAGCAGCTGGAACTCTTTGAGGAGAAACTGCTTGCGCCAGAATCCAGAAGCCGGATTGACCTGATCGGACAGATCTTTGATACGTACTGGCTGGTACAGTTTGAGGACAATTTTTATATAATCGATCAGCATGCTGCACACGAAAAGGTATATTATGAGCGCATGGTAAAACAGTTCCGGGAACATTCGATTGATTCACAGTATCTGAATCCTCCATTGATCGTGGCATTGAGCATGCAGGAAGAAGAAGTACTGAAAGCAAATATGAATTATTTTGAACAGTTTGGCTTTGAGATCGAGAATTTCGGCGGCAGAGAATACCGCATCAGTGCGGTACCATCGAATCTGTACGGACTGACAGAGGAAGAACTGTTTCTGGAAATGTTGGATAATCTGGCATCTAATAACAGTAAAGATACATTGGATATTTTTGCTGCCAGACTTGCAACGATGGCATGCAAAGCGGCAGTTAAGGGAAATCATGCTATGTCGCATCAGGAGGCAGAAAAACTGATCGATGAACTTCTGACTCTGGAAAATCCGTATCATTGTCCGCATGGACGCCCGACAATCATTGCAATGACCAGAACAGAACTGGAAAAGAAGTTTAAACGAATCGTGTAAGAATTATACAGGAGTGATTATGAAAAGACCTTTGATCGTTCTTACCGGACCGACAGCAGTTGGCAAAACAAGTCTTTCTATTTCATTGGCAAAGGCGGTAAACGGTGAGATTATTTCTGCAGATTCCATGCAGGTTATATAAAAAAATGGATATCGGTTCTGCGAAGATCCGTCCGGAGGAAATGCAGGGAGTAAAGCATTATCTGGTGGATGTTCTGGAACCGGAAGAAGAATTTCATATCGTAAAATTCCAGCAGATGGCAAAGAAGCTATGGAGGAAATCTATGAAAAAGGAAAGATACCGATTCTGGTCGGAGGAACCGGATTTTATATTCAGGCGGTAACCAGAGATATTGATTTTACAGAGGCGCAGCAGGAAAACACTTACCGTGCAGAGCTGGAAAAACTGGCGGAAACAGAAGGTGCTGAGTATCTTCATGATAGGCTGAAAGAAGTAGATCCGGCAAGTGCGGATACAATCCATGCAAACAATGTAAAACGTGTGATCCGTGCACTGGAATTTTATCATCAGAATGGTACGCCTATATCTGCACATAATGAAGAACAGAAAAAACAGACAAGTCCGTATAATCTGGCATATTTTGTTTTAAATGCGCCAAGAGATATTCTCTATGAGCGGATAGACAAACGAGTGGATCAGATGCTGGAAGAGGGACTGGTAAAAGAGGTGGAAGGACTGAAACGTGAGGGCTGCCATCGTGGTATGGTATCCATGCAGGGACTGGGATATAAGGAAATCCTGGCTTATCTGGAGGGGGAATATCCACTGGAAGAGGCGGTACGTATCCTGAAACGAGATACCAGACATTTTGCAAAGCGGCAGCTGACCTGGTTTCGACGGGAGTCGGATGTGATCTGGGTTGATAAAGACAAATTTCATTGGGATGAAAAAGAAATTCTGGAATATATGTTGAGTGTTCTTAAAGAGCATGATATTTTGGGATAGTCAGTTAGAAGACGCAATAAATCAGATACAATTGGAAAGGATCATAAAATAACCATGAAGGAATTATATGAACAGCTTGGAATCTCATCCAAAGTCTATGATTTTGGAGCAGAGATCGAAGCATCTCTGAAGGAACGATTTGAACAGTTTGACAAGACTGCGGAATATAACCAGCTTAAAGTACTGATGGCCATGCAGAAAAACAAAGTAAGTGCAGAATGTTTCCAGTCATCATCAGGCTACGGCTATGATGATTTTGGACGAGATACTCTGGAAAAAGTATATGCAGATACTTTTCATACGGAGGCATGTCTGATTCGTTCTCAGATCACCTGCGGAACTCATGCACTGGCAATTGCTTTATTTGGAAATCTTCGTCCGGGAGATGAGCTTCTTGCACCGGCAGGAAAGCCATACGATACACTTGAAGAAGTAATTGGTATCCGCCCGTCCAGAGGCTCTCTGGCAGAATATGGAGTAACTTACAGACAGGTAGATCTCAAAGAAGACGGAACCTTTGATTATGATGCAATTCGTGCGGCAATCAATGAAAAAACGAAACTTGTTGAGATTCAGCGTTCTAAGGGATATCAGACCAGACCTTCCTATTCTGTAAAACAGATTGGAGAACTGATCGCATTTGTCAAGAGCATCAAACCGGACGTTATCTGTATGGTGGATAACTGTTACGGAGAGTTTGTAGATACGATAGAACCAAGCGATGTCGGAGCAGATATGATCGTCGGATCTCTGATCAAGAATCCGGGTGGCGGACTTGCACCGATTGGCGGTTATATTGCGGGTACGAAGGAATGTGTCGAAAATGCGGCAACGCGTATGACATGTCCGGGACTTGGCATGGAGGTCGGTGCCTCCCTTGGTGTAAACCGTTCGTTCTATCAGGGCTTTTTTCTTGCACCAATGGTGACCAAAGGCGCATTAAAAGGAGCTGTTTTTGCAGCAAATATTTATGAAAAACTTGGTTTTTCTGTTGTTCCGAATGGCAGCGAGCCACGTCAGGACATTATTCAGGCAGTGACACTTGGAACTCCGGAAGGTCTGATCGCATTCTGCAAAGGAATCCAGGCGGCTGCCCCGGTAGACAGCTACGTGGATCCGGAACCATGGGATATGCCTGGATATGACAGTCAGGTCATTATGGCAGCAGGTGCTTTTGTACAGGGCTCATCTATTGAACTTTCGGCAGATGGTCCGGTGAAGCCGCCGTATGCCGTGTATTTCCAGGGTGGACTTACTTGGGAGCATGCAAAACTTGGAGTACTGATGTCTTTGCAGAAACTGGTAGATGCGAATATTGTGACACTTCCGTAAAGATAGAAGGAAGAATTGTTGCAGGCGGCAGCAGATGAAGGAGACGATATGGGTGAAAAAACACAGGTGATCGTTGTAGGGGGAGGTGCTTCCGGACTGGCAGCTGCAATTGCAGCGGCAGAGAATGGTGCGGCAGTTACGCTCCTTGAACAGAATGAGAATCCGGGCCGGAAAATCTGTGTGACAGGGAATGGCAGATGTAATCTTACGAACAGAGACATGCGTCCCGATATTTTCAGAGGCCAGCATCCGGAATTTGTGGAAGAAATTCTGGCACAGTTTACGCTGGAGGATACACTTGCTTTTTTTGAAAAACTTGGGGTGGCTTTTACAGAGCGTAATGGATGGCTGTATCCCAGAAGCAATCAGGCGAAATGTATTCCGGAACTCTTGATATTGAAAGCAAGAGCTTTAAAGGTCAAAATCAAAACAAGGGAACATGCAGAATCTGTTTCATGGGAGAATGGGTGTTGGAAAGTACAGACCTCCGGGTGGACTTATGAAGGAGATAAGGTAATCCTTGCCAATGGCTCTAAAGCTTCACAGGTCCCAGGTTCGGATGGCAGCGGCTATGAGCTTGCAGCAAATCTCGGACATCATATTATCCGCCCCCTGCCTGCACTTACAGGACTTCGATGTAAAGGAAATGTTTTCTCTGCATGGGCAGGTGTTCGTACGGACGCAAAAGTTACATTATTGATTGATGGAAAGAGGTTTGTAGAAGAGAGTGGGGAAGTACAGCTGACGGATTATGGAATTTCCGGCATACCGGTGTTTCAGTTGAGCAGCTATGCAATCCGTGCACTGGATGAAGGAAAAAAAGTAACGCTGTCTGTGAACTTTCTTCCGGAATATACAAAAGCTTCTTTACAGGAATATTTGAAAAAAAGGCAGGAAATCTGTCCGTATCAGTCAGCTGCAGAGCTGCTCTTGGGACTGTTGCCTGATAAACTGATCAAAATGTTCCGAAAACAGAAAAAAGATCTTTGTGACACGATTACGTCATATGAGCTGGAAGTAAAGGACAGTTCTGGATTTGAACAGGCACAGGTCTGCTCCGGAGGGGTGGATACTTCACAGGTCAATCCGGAAACACTGGAGTCTGTATTGCATAAGGGACTTTATTTTGCCGGAGAACTGTTGGATATAGATGGCCCCTGTGGAGGTTATAATCTTCAATGGGCATGGTCAAGCGGTGTTGTGGCAGGGCGCAGCAGCGCAAAGGAGAATTTATGATACGAATTACACAGTTGAAGCTTCCGGTGGGGCACACTCCGGAACAGCTGAAGAAGAAAATTGCAAAGACACTTAAATGTGCGGAAGATACATTTTCCTATGAGATTGTCCGCCAGTCTCTGGATGCAAGACATAAAGATGACAAAAAATTTGTCTATACAGTAGATGTGAAAACAGCTGCTGAACAAAAAATTTTGCGAAGAGTTCACAATAATAACATTATGTCAATCAATAAAAGGGATTATCAGTTTCCTTTGCCGGGAACAGAGAAACTGGAGCATGTGCCGGTTATTGTTGGAAGTGGACCGGCAGGACTTTTCTGCGCCTGGTATCTGGCAAGAGCCGGTTATCGTCCACTGGTTCTGGAACGCGGTCAGGAGGCGCAGAAACGTAAAGAAACGGTAGATCGCTTCTGGAAAGATGGAGTGCTGGATCCGGATTCCAACGTGCAGTTCGGGGAAGGCGGTGCCGGAACTTTTTCAGATGGAAAGCTTAACACACTGGTAAAAGATCCGAATGGACGTAACCATGAGGTTCTGAAACGTTTTGTAGAGGCAGGCGCACCGGAGGAAATCGTTTATCAACAGAAACCGCATCTTGGAACAGATGTACTGATTGGCATTGTTGAAACGATGCGTCATCAGATTGAAGAGATGGGAGGTTCTTTTCGCTTTGAAACAAAGGTGACAGATCTTTGCATCGAAAACGGTCATCTGACTGCAGTTGAAGTCAATAATGAAGAAAAGATACCGGCAGATGCCTGTGTGCTTGCACTGGGACATAGTGCCCGGGATACGTTTGATATGCTTCACAGACGTGGTGTTTATATGGAACCGAAATCTTTTGCGGTCGGACTTCGTATGGAACATCCACAGAAAATGATCAATTACGATCTTTATGGAGAAGAGGAAAATGAATTTCTGGGAGCTGCAAGTTATAAAGTGACACATACCTGTGAAAATGGCAGAGGCGTTTATTCATTCTGCATGTGTCCGGGCGGTTATGTGGTTAACGCATCCTCTGAACAGGGAATGCTGGCAGTCAATGGAATGAGTTATCAGGCGCGTGACAGTAAAATGCAAACAGTGCACTGATCGTAACGGTCACACCAGAGGATTTTCCGGAGGAAGGTCCACTTGGAGGGATTTCATTTCAGAGAGAGCTGGAAAAGAGAGCATGGGAAATTGGAAAAGGAAAAATTCCGGTTCAGTTATTTGGCGATTACAAGTTACATCAGAAGAGTTCTGCATTTGGAGAAATCGAACCTCAGATGAAAGGTGCTCATGTATTTGCTGATGTACGCTCAATCCTGCCGAAAGAAATCGGTGATTCGATTGAAGAAGGTGTTCTTGCATTTGGAAAGAAACTGAAGGGATTTGACCGGAACGACGCGATTCTGAGTGGTGTGGAGAGCCGTACTTCTTCGCCGGTAAGAATCGTACGAAACCGTGAGGGATATTCTAATATAGAGGGAATATATCCGTGCGGGGAAGGTGCAGGGTATGCAGGAGGCATCACGTCAGCTGCTATGGATGGTATCAAAACGGCTGAGTTTATATGTGAAAAATTTAGAAATTTTTAGGAGGGAGTGTACATCTCCCTCTTTTTATGCTAAAATAATTTCTGATTCTTTTGGGGTTCTGTCACAGAGAGCGACAGGTAAACAAAATGAACCATACTATGAAAGAAATACCGGAATCACAGCGGCCTTATGAGAAATGTATTCGAGAGGGTGAGAACACTTTAAGTGACAGTGAGCTCCTTGCAGTGATACTCCGGTGTGGTACCAGAGGAATGAATTCTCTGACTCTGGCAAACGATATTTTAAGTCATATGGAGCAGTCACCCTATCCGGGACTTCTGGGACTGCTTCACTGTTCAGTATCAGATCTAGAAAAGATACATGGGATGGGAACGGTCAAGGCAGTTCAGCTGAAGTGCATCGGAGAATTATCCAAAAGGATTGCCAGTACGGCTGCAAGGATTTCGCTTGACTTTAACAGTCCGGATTCTATTGCAGCATATTATATGGAACAGCTGCGACATCAGGAACAGGAGATTATGATCTGCATGATGCTGGATAATCAGAATCATCTGCTTGGAGATACCATGCTGTCAAAAGGAACCGTAAATGCAACGCTGATCACACCGCGGGAAGTATATCTGGAAGCACTTCGATACCATGCGGTCAATCTGATACTGATTCATAATCATCCGGGAGGAAATCCGGCTCCCAGTAAATGTGATAAAGAAATTACTGAACGAATCTGTCAGGCCGGCGAAATGCTGGGAATTAATCTGCTTGATCATATCATCATAGGCGATCACAGATATATCAGTTTCCGGGAAGAGGGACTGATGGGAGCGTATCCGGAATGAAGGGAAATTTTTATGCTTTTAAGAAAAACATATGGAATAGATCTTGGAAGCAGCAGTATCAAGGTTTATTCGTTTTTTAAAAACAAAAGTTATATGGAAAAGAACATGATAGCGTCAAAAGGGCGTAGGATCATCGCCGTGGGCAATGAAGCATACGATATGTTTGAAAAGGCTCCTGCCAATATCGTGGTGAATTCGCCGATGGCTTTTGGTATGATAGCCAATCTTGAACTGCAGGAGATTGCGTTGTACAGTATGATGAAAAAGATTGATCATTTTCTGGGAATTGGATCAGATATGTTTTTTTCTGTTCCGCTGGATATGACTGCAGTAGAGAAACGGGCATATTACCATGTCGCAAATGGCCATTGGCTCAGGCAGAACCGGGTATATATGGTAGAGGCTCCAATTGCAGACGCAATTGCCATGGGTGTGGACCTAAACCGAAATGCTGGAAGTATGATCGTAAATATTGGAGCACAGAGTACACAGTTCTCAATCATCACGGATGGGAAAATCATCATTGCGAAAAAAATTCCAATCGGTGGACGTCAGATGAATGAAGCTATCTGCAGTGAGATCAGGAAACGTTACAATCTGCAGATTGGCACGCGTACCGGAAAACGTCTGAAGATAGCCATGGGACGGCTCAATGATCAGCGCAGAGAAGCACGTAAGGTGGTTGGAATTGATGGAATATCAGGACTGCCGAGAGAAGAGATCATATCCGGATATGTGGTAAATGCCGGAATTATGAACTGCGTAAATGAGATTGCGGCAGAAATGAAAACTTTTTTGGAGAGAATTCCACCGCAGATTTCTTACCATATTTCAAGAGAAGGAATCTACCTTGCCGGGGGAAGTACCAAGATTCCTTACATAGATAATTATCTTGCGAGTTATACGGGGGTATCTTTTAACTTATCTCCATTATATGAAAAAGCGACAGTTGCAGGACTGGAAAAAATCATCCGTGACCATGAACTGATGAAATGGGCGCAGCCTGTCAAACAACGCAAATTATAAAGACACAATTATAATTCTTTAGGGGTATGATAATACATGAAAAACCTGAAAAAGAAGTTTCGATTTCGAATACATTTAAAAAGTAAACATCTTCTTGTGATCATGACATTTTTCTGTGGAAGTGCTGTGGTTGCCACACTTGCCTCCGGGATTACATCAGCTCCGCTTCAGGAAGCGGCAGGAATGATCGTTGTTCCTTTTGAAAAAAGTATCACAACAATTGGACTCTGGCTTACTGATATCAATAAATCTTTTCAGGAAAAACAGGATCTTATAGATCAGAATGAGGAACTGAAAAATACTGTAGATACTTTAACAGAACAGAACAATATTCTTATTCAGAATCAGTCCGAGCTTTCCAGACTGCAGGAACTCTATGATCTGGATGCGGAATATTCGGATTATCCGAAGGTCGCAGCCAGAATTATATCCAAAGATCCGGGTAACTGGTATGATACATTCATGATCAATAAAGGAAGCAAAGACGGCATCCGTGTAGATAACAATGTAATTGCAGGCAAGGGACTTGTCGGCATTGTTACCGAGGTGGGCAGTAACTGGGCAACTGTTCGTTCCATTATTGATGACAGTAGTAATGTCAGTGCCATGACAGTCGGTACAGATGACAATTGTGTGGTGGAAGGTGACCTGGAGTTGATCGATGAAGGGAAACTGCGTTTTACACAGCTGTATGACAAAGAAGATAAAGTAACAGTAGGCGAGCAGGTTGTTACTTCAAATATCAGTGAAAAATACGTAGAAGGTCTGTTTATCGGATATGTCAGTGATATTCAATTAGATACCAACAATCTGACAAAATCAGGAACAATCGTTACACCTGTAGATTTTCAGCACTTGAAGGATGTATTTGTAATTACTGTCAACAAGAAAGATTCCACAGAGGAAGGGGCCGAGGAATGAAAAGTAAGATCGTTCTGTTTTTTACGATCATTGTCTGTTTTCTGATGCAGTCAACAGTGCTGCATCTGATCTCTATTGGCTCGATCACACCGAACCTGTTACTGATCCTTTGCGTATCTATGGGGCTTATGCGTGGACGTAAGAGCGGATTGTGGACAGGCTTTTTCTGTGGTCTGCTTGTGGATCTGTTTTATGGATCCGTTTTTGGGTTTTATGCACTGATCTATATGTATGCGGGATTCCTGAGCGGTTATGCATTTTCGTATTTTATTATGATGATGATATAAAAGTACCGATGCTGCTGACTGCGATTATGGATTTTCTGTATAATCTGGCGGTTTATGCACTTCAGTTCCTACTGAGGGGCAGACTGGGTCTGGGGGTATATTTTACCCGTATTATTGTTCCGGAAATTTTTTATACTGTTTTTCTGACAATGATCGTATACAGAGTATTTCATTATATTAATTATCATTTTATGAGTCCAACCAGGAAAGAAAGTGAGTCTATTTGGGAATTAAAATAAAAAAAATCATCAAAAAAATTCAGTTAAA
>ENA-OQDM01000862-OQDM01000862.1-human-gut-metagenome-genome-assembly--contig:-NODE-862-length-14558-cov-6.031876_pt1 | contig 14558 bp, 10 predicted proteins | sample MGYA00242772_ERZ504605 | MGnify/ENA primary metagenome ERZ504605 (study PRJEB26092, sample SAMD00036348) | human gut metagenome | host: Homo sapiens | study: EMG produced TPA metagenomics assembly of... | reverse complement strand
ATCAGCTATGTGGTGCTGTACAAGACCCGCTTTGGCCTGCGCCTGCGTGCCTGCGGCGAGCTCCGCAGGCAGCGGACTCTGTGGGCATCAATGTCTACAAGATGCGCTATGCCGGTGTTGTCATTTCCGGTGCACTGGGCGCGATCGGCGGCATGGCCTACATCGTGCCCCCGGTGCAGACCTGGAACTTTGAGGTGGGCGTGGCCGGTGCAGGCTTCCTTGCCATGGCTGTTATGATCTTTGGCCAGTGGAAGCCCTTCAACATCTTTGGCGCAGCCATGTTCTTTGCTGTGTTCAAGAGTCTGGCAAACATTGCAGACTCCACCTTCCTGGCACAGCTGCACTGGTCCAGCAACATCTACAACATGATGCCGTTCGTGGCGTCCATGATCATTCTTGCGTTTACCTCCAAGAACAGCATGGCACCCAAGGCAGAGGGCATCCCCTACGACAAGGGATCCCGCTAAAACGACGATTTGTGTTCCCAAAACAAGGGCGCAGCTGCTTTTTCGGGCGGCTGCGCCCTTTTTGGTTTAAAATTGGGCAAAGTTTACAGAATGATACTTGCTTTTGTTTGGAATTTTGCTATACTATATCTTACAATGTCGTACTATTGAAAAAACGAGGAGCGTGATACGATGCGCGTTTATGATCTGATCGCAAAAAAGCGTGATGGCGGTACGCACAGCCGTGAGGAGCTGGAGCAGATCGTCAATGGCTATGTCAGCGGAGAAGTGACTGATTACCAGATGGCTGCATGGATGATGGCTGTCTATCTGCGCGGCATGACCGATGAGGAGACCGCAGAGCTGACCGATGTGATGGCTCACAGCGGTGTGATGGTGGATCTTTCGCCCATTCCGGGCATCAAGGTGGACAAGCACTCCACCGGCGGCGTAGGTGACAAGACCACGCTGGTCATTGCCCCCATCGTGGCGGCCTGCGGCGTGAAGATCGCCAAGATGAGCGGCCGGGGCCTTGGCCATACCGGCGGCACCATCGATAAGATGGAGAGCGTGCCCGGCACCAGAACCGCCCTCTCACAGGAGGAGTTCTTTGCGCAGGTGAACAGGATCGGTCTGTCGGTCATTGGCCAGAGCGAGGGCATTGCCATTGCAGATAAAAAAATGTATGCCCTGCGGGATGTGACCGCAACCGTCAGCTGCATCCCGCTCATCGCATCCAGCATCATGTCCAAGAAACTGGCTTCCGGCTCGGATGCCATCCTGCTGGATGTGACCACCGGCACCGGAGCTTTTATGAAAACGGTAGACCAGAGCATTGAGCTGGCCAAGCTGATGGTATCCATTGGCACCCATCACGGCCGCCGGGTGGCTGCCATGATCACCGATATGGACACCCCGCTGGGCCATAACATTGGCAACAGTCTGGAAGTCATGGAAAGCATGGATGTGCTCAAGGGCCATGGCCCCGCCGACCTGACCGAGGTCTGCCTGCAGCTGGCGGCGAACATGCTGGTGCTGGCCGATAAGGGCACTCCTGCCGAGTGCCGCGCCATGGCCGAGGCGGCGATCGCCGACGGTTCTGCCTTTGCTAAGTGCAAGGAGATGTTTGCGGCGCAGGGCGGCGATACCCGCGTGCTGGACGATTACAGCCTGTTTGAGCAGCCCGCGGCAAGCTTGAGCTGCTGGCAGAGCAGGACGGTTACATTGTGGCGAACGATGCCGAGAAGATCGGCTCTGCCAGCGTGCTGCTGGGTGCGGGCCGACAGAAAAAGGGCGACCCACTGGATTTTGCCGCCGGCATCACCCTGCATAAAAAGCGCGGCGACTACGTAAAGAAAGGCGAGAGCCTTGCCACCTTCTACGGCGCAGCCGATAAGTTTGAAGCTGCCGCCGCCGAGTACCGCAGCGGCCTTGGATACGGCCCTGAGAAGCCGGAGGAAGCCCCGCTGGTGTATGCCCTTGTAACGAAGGACGGCGTGGCGCGCTATTAAATGAAATAAAAGCTTCCGGGACGGTATCTCCCGGGGCTTTTTTGCGTCATTTGGCAGGTTTTTGTTGCATAATGTGGAAAACAGTGGAACTTTGGCAGGAGATATGGTATACTATGATGGATTTGTGCTGTCCCGGCAGAAGGGACGCGGAAAGAGAAAGGACTTGTTATGAAGATCATTCTGGTGGGCGGCGGCAAGGTTGGTACTGCGCTGGCGCGGCAGCTCAGTGAGGAAGACCATAATGTGACCATTGTGGATACCAACAAAGCGCGTGTAGAGCACCTGACTGAAAGCTACGATGTGCTGGGCATCGTGGGCAACGGTTCCTCGATCACCACGCTGGCAGAGGCCGGCATTGAAGACGCGGATGTGTTCATTGCCGTGACTGGTTCGGATGAGCTGAACCTGCTGTGCTGCATGTTTGCCAAAAAGGCGGGCCACTGCCATGCAATTGCCCGCGTGCGCAACCCGTCCTACAGTCATGAGCTGGACTTTATCAAAAAGCAGATCGGCATTTCGGCCATCATCAATCCGGAAATGGCTGCAGCAAAGGAGATCTCCCATCTGCTGCGCTTCCCGGGTGCAAGCAAGATCGACACCTTTGCAGACGGCCGTGTGCGGCTGATCAAGTTTGCACTCACTGCAGAGCAGGGGCTGGATGGCGTGGCCATCCGCGAGATCCCCACCCGTCTGAAGAGCGACATTCTGGTGTGTGCAGTGGAGCGCAGCGGCGGCGTGATCATCCCGAACGGCAACTTTGTACTGCAGAACGGCGATCAGGTCACCTTCCTTGCAACACAGGATAAGGCCCACGAGTTCTTCCAGCGCATCCACCTGCCGGTGCGCCCGGTGCGCAATGCCTTCATCGTGGGCGGCGGTGCCATCGCCTTCTATCTGAGCCAGGAGCTGCTGGAAAACCACGTGCGTGTGCGCATCGTGGAGCGCGACCCTGCCCGCTGCATGGAGCTGGCCGAGCAGCTGCCCGGCGCACAAATCCTGAACGAGGACGGCTCCAACCGCGAATTCCTGCTCTCGGAGGGCATGGAGTCTACCGAAGCTTTTGTGGCCCTGACCAACATCGACGAAGAGAATGTGCTGCTGACCCTGTTTGCCAAAAAGCACTCCAAGGGCAAGCTGGTCACCAAAGTCAACCGTCTGGAATTTGATGATATTCTGGCCGGTCTGGATCTGGGCAGCGTGGTCTACCCCAAGTACATGACCTGCGATTACATCGTGCAGTATGTGCGTGCACTGCAGAACGAAGCGGGCAGCAACATCAAGACGCTGTACCGCATTCTGGACGACCGCGTGGAAGCGCTGGAATTTACCGTCCACGAGAAGAGCGCTGCCACCGGTGTCCCCCTGAGCCAGCTGCACCTGAAAAAGAATCTGCTGCTGTGCTGCATCACCCGCGGCCATCAGATCCTGATCCCGCGCGGCGGCGACCAGATCCAGGTGGGCGACAACGTGATCGTGGTCACGCTGGAGCATGGTCTGCATGACCTGCGCGATATTCTGGACAAGGGCGCAGAGGGTTGACGGAGGCAGACTATGAATTATGCGATCGTTTTCCGTCTGCTGGGCTATGTCATGCTGATCGAGGGTGCGCTGCTGCTGCTGCCCGCAGCGGCCAGCTGGATCTACGGCGAATGGTTCGTGCTGGGCGTGTTTCTGATCACGGCGGCAGTCAGCGCCGCCATCGGCTACGCCCTGCGCGGCATCAAGCCTAAAAGCAAGATGTTCTATATGCGGGAGGGCTTTGCTGCTACCTCGCTGAGCTGGATCGTCATTTCCATCGTGGGCGCCGTTCCGTTTGTGGTGACGGGCTGCATCCCGAACCCGGTGGACGCCCTGTTTGAGACGGTGTCCGGCTTTACCACCACCGGTGCCAGCATCCTGCCCGGGGTAGAGGATCTGCCCAAGGGCATCCTGTTCTGGCGTAGCTTCACCCACTGGATCGGCGGCATGGGCGTTCTGGTGTTCCTGCTCTCGCTGCTGCCCCTGACCGGTGGCTCCCACGTCAACCTGATGAAGGCAGAAAGCCCCGGCCCTCAGGTGGATAAACTGGTGCCCAAGGTGCAGTCTACCGCAAAGATCCTGTACGGCATCTATTTTGCACTCACCGTGCTGGAGCTGGTATTCCTGATGCTGGGCGGTATGCCGCTGTTTGAGTCCATGCTCACGGCCTTCGGCACGGCGGGCACCGGCGGCTTCGGCTTCAAGAACGACAGCTTTACCAGCTTTTCTCCTTACATCCAGTGGGTCGTGACCATCTTCATGATTCTGTTTGGTGTCAACTTCAATGCCTACTTCCTGCTGCTGCTGCGCAAATTCAACCGCGCCATCAGCGAGGAAGTGCGCGGCTACTTCGCCATTATTCTGGTGGCAATTGGCATTATCACGGCCAATATCTACAGCCTTTATAACAGCTTTGGCGAAGCGGTGCGTCAGGCAGCCTTTCAGGTGGGCTCCATCATCACGACCACTGGCTTTTCCAGCTGCGATTTTGACCTGTGGCCCACCCTCTCCAAAGAAATTCTGGTGGTGCTCATGTTCATTGGTGCCTGCGCAGGCAGCACCGGCGGCGGCATCAAGGTGAGCCGCCTCCTCATTCTGGGCAAGACCTTGGGCAAGGAGCTCAAGCAGGCGCTGCACCCGCAGGTGGTGGCCCCCGTCCGCATGGACGGCAAGCTGCTCAACCACGAGACCATCCGCACCACCAATGTGTTTATGGGCGCGTATTTCTTCATCTTCGTGGTCTCCTTCCTGCTCATCAGTCTGGATGGCTTTGATATGGTGACGAACTTCACAGCCATTGCAGCTACTTTGAACAACATCGGCCCGGGCCTTGCGCAGGTAGGCCCCATGATGAACTTTGGCAGCTTTACGAACCCCGCAAAGCTGGTGATGATCTTCGACATGCTGGCCGGCCGTCTGGAGATCTTCCCGATGCTGGTGCTGTTCCTGCCGGATACATGGCGCAGATTCTAAAAAGCAATTATAAAAAGCCATCTGTGATCTCCTGCTCGTATTGAGCATTTGGAAAGATACAGATGGCTTTTTTGCGCGTAACGGTAAGCTGCACAAACCCTTCCCTTTTCGGGGAAGGCGGATCTGCGAAGCAAAGACGGAGAAACTTTTATACTTCCACTTTTTCCTGTGCCCGGTACTGCAGGGCTTCCAGCACACAGTCCTCATCCAGCAGCTGTTTGCCTGCCAGATCGGCCACCGTGCGGGCCACCCGCAGGATACGGTCATGGGCGCGGGCGGAAAGGCCCAAAGCGTCGTAGGAGGCGCGCAGCAGCCGCTCGGCGGCGGGGGTCATGCGGCAGACGCGCCGCACCTGCCCAGCGGTGAGCTGGGCGTTGCAGAGCACACCCTCAAAACCCGGGGCGGCATAGCGCTTTGCCTGAATGGCCCGGGCGGCAAGCACCTGTTTGCGCAGATCGGCGCTGCTCTCGGAAGGGACGACGGCGTGCAGCTCGTCAAAGGCGATGGGATCCATCTCCACGCACAGGTCGATACGATCCAGCAGCGGACCGGACACCCGGCTGCGGTACTGCCGCACGGCACTGGGTGAGCAGGTGCACTGCCGGGTGGGATGACCGTAGTAGCCGCATTTGCAGGGGTTCATGGCTGCCACCAGCTGGAAATGGCTGGGATAGGTGGCGCTGCCTGCCGCGCGGCTGACCGTGATCTGACCATCCTCCAAAGGCTGGCGCAGGACTTCCAGACTCTCGCGGGAGAACTCCGGCAATTCGTCTAAAAACAGCACACCGCAGTTGGCAAGGCTGCACTCGCCGGGCCGGAACTGTGCGCCGCCGCCAGCCAGAGCTGCGGCACTGGCCGAGTGGTGCGGGCTGCGGAAAGGCCGTGCAGAGATCAGGCCCCGGCCTTGCGGCAGCTGCCCTGCAATGGAATAAATTTTAGTGGTCTCCACGGCTTCCTCGCGGGTGAGCGGCGGCAGGATGCCGGGCAGACGCTTTGCCAGCATGGATTTGCCGGTGCCGGGTGCGCCAATGAGCAATACATTGTGTCCGCCTGCGGCAGCAATGACCATAGCCCGCCGCGCCAGCGACTGGCCCATCACGTCCGCAAAATCCGGCACCTGTGCCCATGCGTCTGCAGGGTCAAAGGGAACAACAGCCGCCGGGGCAAGCGGGGAGATGCCGCGCAGGGCATCTACAACTTCGCGTGCCGTGTGGGCGGGGTAGACGGCCATGCTGTCGGCACAGGCCTCGGCTGCTTCGGCGGCATTCTCGGCAGGTACATACAGGGCGTGGGTGCCATTTTCTGCTGCAGCCAGCGCCATGGGCAGCACGCCGGAAACCGGCCGCAAGGTGCCGTCCAGTGCCAGTTCGCCCAGAAATGCCGCGTCGGCAGGCACATCCTCCAGCTGGCCGCTGGCAGTGAGCACTGCCAGCAGAAGCGGCAGGTCGTACACCGGGCCGGTCTTGCGCACATCCGCCGGGGCAAGATTGATGGTAATGCGCCGGTCCGGGAACTTGAAGCCCAGATTTTTGATGGCGGCGCGCACACGGTCGGCGCTTTCACGCACAGCGGAATCCGGCAGGCCCACGATGGAAAAGGCGGGCAGACCGCCGGAAATGTCGGCCTCCACTGCCACGGCAAAGCCGCTCAGGCCGTTCAGACCAAAGCTTCTGGTAACAGAATACATGTTGTTCTCCCTTATCCCAGCGGATGATATGACGGAAAAGAATTGGCAAAAGTGGAAAATATTGGATGATTATGTCATACTTCGACACAAAAATACTTCTGAATTCATTATAGTAAAGGGCAGGAAAGATGTCAATGCGATAGAGAGGAGAGAGTTTTCCATGATGAGCAAAGAATACTGCCGCTATATCCGTACATATTCAGAACTGGAAGGGCTGCAGCATGCCCACACCCTTGTATATTGTGGTGCCGCCGCTGCGCAGGGCGTTGTAATGGAGCTGCGGCAGGAGCAGGATGGCCGGGTGCGCCGCAGCGCGGTGCTGCTGCAGGACAGTTTTGCCCGGGCAATGCAGCTGCTGCGCTACCTGTGTGAAAACAGCATCGGGTTGGAGCAGTGGCTGGACGTTCTGGACGATGCAGGCCAGAGTTATGAACTGCTGGAAAATGCAGGCGTGGCCGGGATGGTTCCCGACTTTACCGGGAAAAACTTGGAATTTTGTGCCATATGCCGGTTTTGAACTGCAAATCTTGTTGCAGATTACGCAATTGACACATGAACGCGGAGAGTTATATTATAAGTAGGTTTAACCAAACCTGTTCTTTTTTGCGGAAAAATTTACAAAAGGTAAGGTGTGCAAGATGTATTTGGATGAATATAAGCGCTGGATGGCTGCAGAGCTGGAAGACGCTGATCTGAAGCCGGAGCTGGCCAAGATCGAGGGAAATGACGACGAGATCAAGGACCGCTTTGCTGTGGCTTTGAAGTTTGGCACCGCTGGTCTGCGCGGCGTTCTGGGCGCTGGCACCAACCGTATGAATATCTATGTTGTGCGTCAGGCCACGCAGGGTCTGGCAAACTGGGTCAAGACTCAGGGCGGCAGCCAGACTGTGGCGATCAGCTACGACAGCCGCCTGAAGAGCGATATCTTTGCCAAGACCGCCGCAGGCGTTCTGGCGGCAAACGGTATCAAGGTGCGCATTTACGATGCTCTGATGCCTGTGCCTGCACTGAGCTTTGCTACCCGTTACTACCAGTGCAATGCTGGTATCATGGTCACGGCTTCTCACAACCCGGCCAAGTACAACGGCTACAAGGCCTACGGCCCGGATGGCTGCCAGATGACCGATGATGCTGCCGCCGTCGTGTACGATGAGATCCAGAAGACGGATGTGCTGACCGGTGCAAAGTACATCTCCTTTGCCGAGGGCGTAGAGCAGGGCCTGATCCGCTTTGTGGGCGACGACTGCAAGAAGGCACTGTATGATGCCATTGAGGCCCGTCAGGTGCGCCCGGGCCTGTGCAAGACTGCCGGCCTGAAGCTGGTGTACAGCCCGCTGAATGGTTCCGGTCTGGTGCCTGTCACTCATGTGCTGAACGATATGGGCATCACCGATATCACCATCGTGCCCGAGCAGGAGTACCCCAACGGCTACTTTACCACCTGCTCCTACCCGAACCCCGAAATTTTCGAGGCTCTGAAGCTGGGTCTGGAGCTGGCAACCAAGACTGGTGCCGATCTGATGCTGGCCACCGACCCCGATGCCGACCGCGTGGGCATTGCCATGAAGTGCCCGGATGGCAGCTATGAGCTGGTATCCGGCAACGAGATGGGCGCTCTGCTGCTGGATTACATCTGCGCAGGCCGCATCGAGAAGGGCACCATGCCCAAAAACCCGGTGGCCGTCAAGTCCATCGTATCCACTCCTCTGGCCGATGCCATTGCCGCACACTACGGCGTGGAAATGCGCAGCGTGCTGACCGGCTTCAAGTGGATCGGCGACCAGATCGCAAATCTGGAAGCTGCCGGTGAGGTGGACCGCTTCATCTTTGGCTTCGAGGAGAGCTACGGCTATCTGGCCGGCCCCTATGTACGCGATAAGGATGCCGTCATCGGTTCCATGCTGATCTGCGAAATGGCCGCTTACTACCGCAGCATCGGTTCCTCCATCAAGCAGCGTCTGGAAGAGATCTATAAACAGTATGGCCGCTACCTGAACAAGGTGGACAGCTTCGAGTTCCCCGGCCTGACCGGCATGGAGAAGATGGCTTCCATCATGCAGAAGCTGCGTGATAACCCGCCCGCCGAGCTGGCTGGCCACAAGGTGGTCAAGGTGACCGACTACAAGAAGCCCGAGGAGACCGGCCTGCCTGCAGCAAACGTGTTGATCTACAGTCTGGAAAACGGCGCTACCGTTGTGGTGCGTCCCTCCGGCACTGAGCCGAAGATCAAGACCTACTTCACCACTCTGGGCAAGGATCTGGCTGAAGCACAGGCACAGAAGGATGCTCTGGCTGCTGCCATCGAGCCGATCCTGAAGTAAACTCCATCAAGAACAAGTTTGTGCCCCTCTGCTGTGTGCAGAGGGGCATTTTTGCTGTAGAATATTGGTTGCAGTTTGGGAAGTTATACGCTATAATAAAATATGGCTTACTATAGGAATCGGGCAGGTGAAGAAATTGGAAAAGAGAGTATCCGCAGTACTGGTGGCGGCGGGGGCTTCCACACGCATGGGCTTTGACAAGCTCAGCTTTGATCTGGGCGGCGAGACCGTGCTGCACCGCAGCATCCGCGCGTTTGAACAGGACCCGCTTGTCACGGAGATCGTGCTGGTGGCCGGTAAGAACCGCGCCTTTGTGGAGCAGCAGGCAGCAGACTGCACAAAGCCTGTGCAGATCGTAACGGGCGGCACTACCCGCGCCGAGAGCGCAAAAAACGGCGTGCTGGCGGCAGCAGGGGAGCTTGTGGCAGTGCACGACGCGGCAAGACCCTTCGTCAGTCAGGCCGTCATCACAGCAGCGCTGGAAGCAGCGGCCCGGTGCGGCGCAGCTGCACCTGCCGTACCGGTAAAGGATACCATCAAGGCTGCAGCGCGCGGCAACGGAAAGACCGTGCCGGATGCCTGCCTTGTGTACACAACGCCCGACCGCAGCACCCTGTATGCGGTGCAGACCCCTCAGTGCTTTGACCGCGCAGAGTACCTTGCTGCGCTGGAAGAGCTGGATGCCGAAAAAGCCCGCCTTGTCACCGACGACTGCAGCCTGTTCGAGCTGACCGGCCGCGCCGTGCAGCTGACGCAGGGCGATTACGCCAATTATAAGATCACGACCCGCGAGGACTTGCCCCGCCCGGAACAGAAAGAGGAACACAAAATGCGCATTGGACATGGTTATGACGTGCACCGTCTGGTGGAAGGCCGCAAGTTGATCCTGGGCGGCGTGGAAGTGCCTTTTGAAAAAGGCCTGCTGGGCCACTCGGATGCAGATGTGCTGGCCCATGCGGTGATGGATGCTGTGCTGGGTGCCGCTGCGCTGGGGGATATCGGCCAGCATTTCCCGGACAATGACCCGGCTTACTCCGGTGCCGACAGCCTGAAGCTGGCCCGCCGTGTGGCCGAAATTTTAAAGGAGCACGGCTTCCGCATTGAAAATATCGACGCGACGCTGTTGTGTCAGCGGCCCAAGCTTGCGCCGTACATTCCGGCCATGCGCCAGAATTTGGCCGATGCCTTCGGCCTGCCGGTGGATGCCGTGAGTGTAAAGGCCACTACCGAGGAACATCTGGCTTTACCGGTGAGGGGCTGGGCATTGCCGCCCACGCTGTTGCCCTGATCGAAACACTGTAAACGGGAGCGTGTACCAATGACTCTGAACGCGATCATTGCAAATTTCCAGACCTTCAAACTGGTCGATTTGCTGGATATCATCATCATTTCCTTCCTGATTTACCAGCTGCTGGGCATTGTCAACCGCACCCGCGCCGGCCAGCTGTTCAAGGGTGCGCTGCTGGTGATGGCCGTCTATCTGGTGGCAGAAACGCTGAACATGCGTACCGTCACATGGCTGCTGAACTCACTGCTGCAGGTGGGCCTGCTGACGCTGGTGGTGCTGTTCCAGCCGGAGATCCGCCGTGCGCTGGAGCGCATGGGCCAGACCGACCAGTGGGCCGCCAAGCTGTTCAATGTCAAAGGCCGCTACAACGATCCCAGCCTGAAGGGTGCATGGCGCAGCGCCATCATTGCCATCTGCGATGCGGCAGAGCGCTTTTCTGAGACCAAGACCGGTGCACTGATCGTGCTGGAACGCCACACGAACCTTTCGGAGATCGTGCGCACCGGCACGCCGGTGAACAGTGCGGTCAATCTGGAAGTGCTGGGCACCATTTTCTACGAGGGCACGCCCCTGCACGATGGTGCTGCCATCATTGAGAATGGCCGCATCAAAGCTGCGGGCTGTGTGCTGCCGCTTTCCAACAATCTGGATCTTGGCAAGGATATGGGCACCCGTCACCGCGCCTGCCTTGGCATTGCCGAAAATTCCGACGCCATCGCCATCGTGGTCAGCGAGGAGACCGGCATCATCTCCATGGCAAAGAACGGCGTGCTGATCCGCCACTTTGACCGCCAGACCCTGTATACCCGTCTGGTGGATGAGATGATCCCTAAGGAGACCACCACCGAAAAGACGACGGTCAGCGGCTGGCGCGGTCAGCTGGACCGTCTGTGGAAATGGGTCAGCCAGAAGGAGGACGATGCGCAATGAACAACGAACCCAACAAGAAAAATGGCGCAAAGCCTGCGGTCGCCCATAAGAAAAACATTCTGGACGACCGCCGCATCCGGCTGGCACTTTCGGTGCTGGGTGCCATCGTTGCATGGATGGTGGTCACCATCATCGTCCAGCCCGGCACCAGCAACACCATCTACAATGTGCCGGTGGATTATACCTACGATTCCGCTGCTTACACCTCCCGGGGCCTGAGCATCGTCAGCGCCGAGGATAAGACCGTGAACCTGAAAATCTCCGGCGACGGCTATACCATCGGCGGGCTGACGGCTTCCGACTTTGTGGTCTACCCGGATTTTTCCAGCGTGCGCGACAGCGGCGAAAAGACCCTGCGCCTGCTGGTACGCGGTGCCAACGGCCTGCTGAACGGTGTGACCGTGACCATGGAAGGCAATGACAACACGGTGGATGTGGTGTTTGACGTGGTGGAGGAAAAGACCCTGCCCGTTACCATTACCACCAACTACCTGACCATCGCGGACGGCTATATCCTTTATAGTACGGATGTTTCCAAGGAGAATATCACCCTTTCCGGCCCCAGCAGTGAGCTGAATAAAGTTGCTACCTGCACTGCAGAGGTGACCTACAGCGGCGAACTGACCGAGTCCATCACGCTGAACACGCCGCTGCGCTTCTATACCTCCGGCGGCAAGGAAGTCAAGTTTGAGTACACGGAGCTGGAAGAGAACAGCGTGGATGTGACCTTGCAGGTGTACAAGATGGCAACGCTGCCGGTGGACGTGAATTTCATCAATGCACCGCGTGATTTTGATGATTCGATGCTGGTATATGCACTCAGCCGCAAGCAGCTCAAGGTGGCAGGTCCGGCAGATAAGATCGATATGCTGTCCACGCTGCCCATCGGCAATATCGACCTTTCCACCTTTGCATTGAACAAGAGCTATGAGCTGCCCATCGACCTGCCCGCAGACATCTATCTGCTGGATAACATTTCCACCATAACGGTCAGCTTTGACTGCTCCAATCTGGGAACCAAGACCATGAACCTGCCCAATACCTGCGTGCAGGTGGTCAACCTGCCCTCTACCTACCAGCTGACGGTGCAGACCGAACGCCTGATGAATGTAACGCTCTGCGGCCCCAAGGGCGCGATCGAAACGCTGACCCCGGAGCAGGTGGTCATTGAGATCGATGCCGAGGATTTCTCGGTGGCGACCGGCGAGCAGAACATCGCCTGCCGCCTGTATGTGCCCTCCAACGGCAAGATCTTTGCACTGGGCAGCTATGTGCTGCAGTGCCGCATCGAAAGCAACTGAAACAAAAAGGAACACACGATAACATGATTCTGGTTCGCAACATCCGTCTGCCGCTCTCTGCCGGAGAGCCGCAGGCATTTGAAAAAGCCCTGCACGCCGCCCGCATCCCGCGCGGAAAGGTGCAGCATCTGGGCGTGGCAAAGCTCTCGGTGGATGCCCGCCACGGCCAGCCCAAGCTGGTGTATACCGTGGCTGTCACCCTGAAAGAACCTGCCGAGGAAGCGGCTTTTGCAGCCCGCTGTGGTGATGCTTCTCTGCAGCAGAAGGTGGATTTTTCGGTGCAGAATGGCATCCAGCCACTGGCACATCGGCCTGTGGTGTGCGGCCTTGGCCCGGCGGGCCTGTTTGCAGCGCTGCTGCTGGCCCGGCAGGGCTATCAGCCATTGTGCTGGAGCGCGGCCCGGCGCTGGACGAGCGCGTAAAGGCGGTGGAACATTTTTCTGCTACCGGCGAACTGGATGTGAATGCGAACATTCAATTTGGCGAGGGCGGTGCCGGTACCTTTTCGGACGGCAAGCTGACCACCCGCATCGGCGATGAGCTGTGCGGCTTTGTTACCGAGGTGTTCCTGCAGCACGGTGCGCCGGAGGAGATCGCCTGGAAGCAGAAGCCCCATGTGGGCACCGACCTGCTGCGCGGTGTGATCACCTCTATCCGCAAGGAGATCGAAGCTTTGGGCGGTGAGGTGCATTTCAACACGGCCCTGACCGGCTTTGAACAGAAAAATGGTCAGCTCACCGGCATTTTTACAACAAATGGCACCTTTGCCTGCGAAGCTTTGGTGTTCGCGGTGGGCCACTCGGCCCGCGATACCTCGGGATGCTGATGGACGGCGGCCTGCAGCTGGAATGCAAGCCGTTCAGTGTGGGCTTCCGCGCCGAGCACCTGCAGAGTGAGATCGAAAAGAGCTTATATCACGAGGCTGCCGGGCATCCGGCTCTGCCGCGGGGCGAGTATCAGCTCTCCCAGCATGTGGGGGAGCGGTGCGTTTACACCTTCTGCATGTGCCCCGGCGGGCAGGTGGTGGCATCGGCCAGCGAGGAAGGCCGTGTAGTGACCAACGGCATGAGCTTTCACGCCCGCAATGGCAAAAATGCCAACGCGGCCGTGGTGGTGAGCGTGGGAGGCAAGGACTTTGCAGACGATCCGCGCCGGGCCATCGCGTTCCAGCGGGAGCTGGAAGCCAGAGCCTACGCCGCTGGGCGCAGTGCAGGGGAGTATGCCGCTCCGGCAGAGAACATCCAGAGCTTTCTGGAAGGGCGCGGCCAGCTGAACATTGGACGCGTGCAGCCTACCTATGACCGCGGCGTTGCTGCGGCAGACCTCGGCACACTGCTGCCGCAGGAGCTGGCCGAAACGCTGCGGGCGGGCCTGCGCGCCTACGAGCGCAAAATTGCGGGTTATACCGCGCCGGAAGCGATCCTTACGGGTCTTGAGACCCGCACCAGCAGCCCGGTGCGGCTGAAGCGGGAAGAAAATTTTGAATGCACCCAGCTGGCAGGTCTGTATCCCTGCGGCGAGGGCGCCGGATATGCGGGCGGCATCATGAGCGCCGCCGTGGATGGCCTGCGGGTGGCCCGCGCCATCATCAGCCGGTATGCACCGGCAGAAGGGTGAGAAGAATTCGATGAACGATCGTGAAAACGATACAATGAGAGAGAATGAGGGCCGTCAGGTGCAGCAGGAGCTGGAAAACCAGCTGCGCGCCTTTGGCGATACCGTGTCGGATGCCTTTGCCCATGGCTTTGAGGGCAAAGGGGAGGACATTGGCAACCGCGCCTATGGTGTGGGCCGTGCGGCGGTGAATGCTGCAAACTTTGGCCTTGGCGAAGCGGCAAAGGCGTTCCGCAGCAGCCGGGAGGAATACTACCGCAGCCGCCAGAATGCGCAGAATACGAAAAAACAGGGCTTGAATGAGGACTGTATCAACGCGCAGGCCGCAGGTGTTTCCGGCTGGTTCCGGCAGATGTTCGGCAAGGCGGAGACGACCCCGGCAGACGAGATCCGCGCCAGTGCCAAAAAAGCGCTACAGCGCAGGCTGCGCATTGCTGGCAGTCGGCATCACGTTTACGGTGATCTTTGG
>ENA-OQDM01000861-OQDM01000861.1-human-gut-metagenome-genome-assembly--contig:-NODE-861-length-14563-cov-1.245151_pt1 | contig 14563 bp, 14 predicted proteins | sample MGYA00242772_ERZ504605 | MGnify/ENA primary metagenome ERZ504605 (study PRJEB26092, sample SAMD00036348) | human gut metagenome | host: Homo sapiens | study: EMG produced TPA metagenomics assembly of... | reverse complement strand
CGTCGGCCAAATAACCTATCATCCCTTCTTTCTTCAAGATGGAGAACGGACATTTCTTGGCCTTGATCTGGTATTTCTCCAATTCTTTCCGGATAATCGGGTCGTCATTCCAGTAAACGAAAGCATCCGTCTCTTCCTGGTTCTGCAAAATGCGCATTTTGGCATCCACATAATTCTGCATGCAATGGTCGTAACGGTCCAGATGGTCGGGCGTGATGTTGAGCAACACGGCAATGTTAGCCCGGAAACGGTACATGTTGTCCAACTGGAAACTGCTCAGTTCTATCACATAATAGTCATAATCTTTCTCGGCCACCTGCAAGGCCAGGCTTTGGCCGATATTTCCGGCCAACCCGACGTTGTAACCCGCTTTCTTGAAGATATGATAAATCAAGGACGTAGTAGTGGTTTTGCCGTTGCTGCCCGTAATACAAATCATCTTGGCGTGCGTATAGCGTCCGGCAAATTCTATTTCCGAGATAATGGGAATACCGGCGGCTTTCACCTTCAACACCATCGGGGCATCTTCCGGTATGCCCGGGCTTTTTATCACCTCGTCCGCATTCAGGACCAGTTCTTCCGTATGGCCGCCATCTTCCCACGCAATTCCGTAACGGTCCAGCATGTCCACGTAATGAGGCTTGATTTTTCCCATATCGGAAACAAAGACATCAAAGCCTTTTTTCTGAGCCAGCACCGCAGCGCCCACGCCGCTTTCGGCCGCTCCCAATATTACCATTCTTTTCCCCATAGCTTCTTCCTTATCTGATTTTTAACGTTATAATCGTCATGGCCGCCAAGATGATCGTGATAATCCAAAAACGGACCGTGACTTTCGACTCTAACCAACATCCTTTAGGCCAGTTGCACAGCACCTTCACGTCCGGAGCCAACTGTCCGGGACTCACCCGGAAAGTATCATGAATCGGGGCTCGCTTGAACACTCTTAACTTCAGTCCTTTCCGGTTCCCCCATTTCGCATAGTTCACTTGCAGAATCACGCTCAGACTCTCCATCAGGAACACGAAACACATCAAGGGGATAAGCAATTCCTTATGTATGATGATGGCCGTCACGGCAATGATGCCTCCGATGGACAAGCTGCCCGTATCCCCCATGAAAATCTGGGCAGGATAGGCGTTATACCACAAGAAACCGACCAACGCGCCTACAAAAGCACAGATGAAGATGACCAGTTCCTCCGAACCGGGTATGTACATGATGTTCAGGTAACTGGCAAAGGCTATATGACTGGACACGTAGGCCAATACGCCCAATGCCACACCGATAATCGCCGAATTGCCTGCTGCCATGCCGTCCATGCCGTCGTTCAGATTCGACCCGTTGGACACGGCTACCACGACCAACGTAGTCATGACCACAAACAAGAACCACCCGGCAGCCGTCTTGTATTTTCCGCAAAAGCTCATAATCTCGGCATAATCCAAGTTGTTGTCCTTCACAAACGGTATCGTGGTAATGGTCGATTTCACTTTCTCACTTTTGTGTACGACGACTTCGGTGTTGCCCAAACGCTGTGTCGATACATTCTCCCGAATCACCGCGTCGGGACTGAGCCACAATGTCAGGCCGACAAAAAGTCCCAAAAGGGTCTGTCCTGCCAACTTATACACAGGCCTCAAACCGTCTTTGCTTACTTTCATCTTGATGTAATCGTCCGCGAAGCCTAAAACACCCAACCACACGGTCGTAATCAGCATCAGTATCATATAGATGTTACGCAAACGCCCGAAGAGCAGACAAGGAACGATGATGGACACGATGATGATGATACCGCCCATGGTAGGCACTCCCTTTTTCTCTACCCCGTAAGGGTCTATCGACTTGTCGCGCTGCGCCTCGCTCACGTTATGGCGTTTCATCCATTTGATGAAGTATTCCCCGAACCATACGGAAATGACCAACGACAGAATAAGGGTCAGCAAAGCCCGGAAAGAGATGTAGGTCCATATATGCGAACCGGGAATCCCGTACTCTCCTAAAAATCGAAACAAATAATACAACATGTGCGCAACGGTTAAATGCCAAATACTTCTTTTATCACCTCATGGTCGTCGAAATGATGCTTCACGCCTTTCACCTCCTGGTAATCTTCATGCCCCTTCCCGGCCACCAGCACCACATCTCCGGGCCGTGCCATCATGCAGGCTGTACGGATAGCCTCCTTGCGGTCGACAATGGAAATCACCTTGCGCATTTGCTCCTTGTCCAGTCCGGCCAACATGTCGTTGATAATTTCCTGCGGCTCCTCGAAACGCGGATTGTCACTGGTTATGATTACCCTATCGCTGTTTTTCACTGCTTCCTGCGCCATAATCGGACGCTTGCCCTTGTCACGATTGCCTCCGGCTCCGCAGACCGTAATGACTTCGCCGCGCCGTTTCAGTATTTCGTTCACGGTCGACAACACATTGACCAACGCATCCGGCGTATGGGCGTAATCGACAATGGCAGTCACTCCTTCCTTCGAACGAATCGTCTCGAAACGTCCGTTCACCGGGCGCAATGTACTAAGGGCTACCAGAACGTCTTCAGCCCCGCGCCCCATACAAACGGCAGCAGCGTACACAGCCAACAAGTTGGATACATTGAAACGGCCTATGAAAGGAACGCTCACCTCTTTGCCATTGACATCCAGGCACATGCCTTCAAACGACTCTTCCAACACCTTTGCCTTGAAATCGGCAGCCGCGCGCAAAGAATAAGTCTTCACGACGGCCTTTGTGTTCTGCACCATGATCATTCCGTTGCGGTCGTCCACATTCGTCACGGCAAAAGCCCCCTTGGGCAAACCGTCGAAAAATGCCTTCTTGGCGTCGCGGTAGTTCTCGAATGTCTTATGGTAATCCAGATGGTCGCGCGTAAGGTTCGTAAAAATACCTCCTGCAAACTTCAGGCCTGCAATACGATGCTGGGCTACTGCATGCGAACTGACTTCCATGAAAGCGTATTTGCATCCTTCGTCCGCCATACGCCCCAACAAACGGTTCAACGTAATCGGGTCGGGCGTGGTATGCTCTGTCGGGACAGCCTCATCATCTATATAATTGCAAACCGTAGAACAAAGTCCGCACTTATAACCGAACACCCGGAACATATTATATAATAAGGTGGCAATCGTAGTTTTGCCGTTCGTACCGGTCACTCCGATAAGTTGCAACTTGGAAGTCGGGTCGCCGTAAAACACCGTAGCCAACCGTCCCACCGCACTTTCGGAGTCTTTCACTTGTACGTACGTCACCCCCTCGGCCTGCACCTCCGGCCATACCTCGCACACTACGGCTACGGCTCCTTTCTCTACTGCCTTGCCGATATAAGCGTGACCGTCGGCCTGCGTCCCTTTGACGGCGACAAACAAATCGCCCGGCTGCACAAGCCGGGAATCCATATTGATTCCCGTAATATTCCGTACGGTATCGCCTGTGACCCGTACGACACTCACGCTTTTCAGCAAAATATCCAACTCCATCATCATGCTTCCCTCTTATCTTTTTAATTTAATCTGTATGGTTTGCCCTTTCTTATATTTGACGTACGGCGGGATGCTCTGCGAAACCACACGCCCCACGCCTTCCAACTTCACTTTCAATCCCCGGCTCTCCAGCATATACACAGCGTCTTTTGCCCCCATGCCTTTCACGTCCGGTACGATCTCCATCGGCGTATTGTCACCGCGCAACGTCACGACATTCCCGCTGTTCACCGCTTTCCCCCAAACGCTCTTTCCACCTTTGTCCGTACTCCAGTCTTGCCGGAAAGGAATATCCAGTTCTTTCAGCACCGCCCGCGTGGCATTCATATCACCGTCCAACACATCCGGAACGAAGACGGAAGCCGAGTCTGATGCTTCCGATACATCGCGATATACCCCTTTCGCCATGACGCTTTGGGCGATCTCGCTGAATACCGGACCGCAATGCCCGCCTCCCGAGCCGGCAGACCGGACTTTTGTATCGCGACGATACAACTGTACTTCGGCCGGTCTGAGGGATAATAACCGCAAAAACTGATAAGATATTTCATCCGGCCTCCATGATAACCGCCGCGCCCTTGGGCCACCTGGGCAGTACCTGTCTTGCCGGACACCTTGAAATCCTTGCATCCGGCTTTCTTGCCCAATCCTTTACTTACTACCATTTCGAGTATTTCCTGAATGTCGTTCAGTGTCTTCGGAGAGCATATCCGCTCTTTGATGACCTCCACCGGGAACTCGCGCACGATTTCACCATTCTTCCGGACGGCTCTCACAAAACGCGGGCGTACCATCTTCCGCCGTTGGCGATGGCATTATAGAAAGTCAGTGTGGCTATCGGCGGCATCTGGGTCTCATACCCGATGCTCATCCACGGCAAGGCAGTCTTCGACCAATTGCTACCGTCTTTCTTCGGGCGGCGTACCCGCGGCTCTCCGCTTCCCATCAAAGGTATATTCAGGGGAATGCCCACTCCTTCACGATACAGCCCATCCACGAATTTTTCCGGATGGTCTTTATAGTTGTCGTCTATCAAGCGGCTGACTCCGATGTTGGAAGAATACATCAGCACTTCGGGCACGCTGATTCTTCCGTAACCGCCACGCCGCCAGTTGTGATCCTTCATCACTCGTCCGTGCATCTCCCACTGCCCGTTGCCGGTGTCTACGAAATCATTCTTCGAAATCTTTCCGTCCTCCAGCGCCACCATGATGGAAGCGGTCTTAAAAGTAGAACCGGGTTCCATTAAATCGGACACGGCATTGTTCTTCACCTCGCGATACTCGCCGTCTGCACATTTCGTCATGTTCACAATGGCCTTCACATCTCCCGTGGCCACCTCCATCAGCACCACCACGCCCACGTCGCCATTGATGTTTTTCAACTGTTTCAACAAGGCCTTTTCCGCCGCATCCTGCATGGACACGTCGATGGTCGTCTCAATATCATTGCCGTCCACCGGAGGGGCGTCCACCAAACTCAACCACTTATTACGCACTTTGGCACGATGGGATACGCCTTCCTTACCCCTCAAAATGGAGTCGTAGGAAAGCTCCAGTCCGTAACGCGCCGAATCCTTACTGGCATACAAAGCCCCCAACGTACGCGTGGCCAACGAGCCGTATGGTTTCTTTCGTTGATTGAATTCCTCAGCATAGAATCCGCCCTTGAAAGGAGACTCTCGGAACAACGGTAATTTCTTGCATTCCTTATACTGGATATAAGAAATTCGCCGACCGTATATCTGCCAGTTCCTCCGCCTCAACTTTTTCCCCTTTTTCAGCCGTTTCTTGAAATATCCGGCAGTTTTATCGGGAAAGATCTTACTCAACCCCTGGGAAATGGAATCCAGGTCGGCTATCAACACACTGTCTCTCCAAGCCTGCAGTTCCTTGGCCGTTTCCGGATTCTTATCCGACGCGACATAATCCATATAAATCTTATATTCCGGCAAAGAACTGGCCATAATCTGCCCGTCTGCCGAAAGGATGTTTCCACGTTTGGCGGGAATGGGCACATTCTCTTTCACCAGCTTACGGCTCACCTGTGTCCAATACTCGCTCTCCACGAACATCAGGTAGGCCGCATTGCCCAATATATATAAACCGCCCAAGCTCATCAGTACGATGACCACGAAGAAACGGGGCATTATCTTTTTATTGTCGAAGTTCATTCTTCTTCCTCGTTTTGGGATTTAATCAAAAAAGGAGGTTCTTTCGGACTTTGCAGCACACTGTCCGGAGTCTGTCTCAAACTTTTTTCTATCTGGCTTTGCCGTGTCTTTACGGTCAACTCGCTGGAACGGGTCAGCGCCCGGTATCTCACCTCCGTCAGTTCCGTCTTCAACTTTTCAATCTCAATCATCTCCTGCTCCGCAGAATAACGGTTCGTGATATAAATGATGGCAAAAAACGTACAGAGTAAAATCAATCCCATCTGACGACGCAACCACCCGGCCGTAAGGATGTCCCCACCCAATATCTCGCGTAAAGACACGTTAGGACGCTGGTCCACCCCCTCACTCTCCGTGAAAGCTTTGATAGGAGACAGTTCGCCCGACTCGGCCTTTTCCTCATCGCCCGGCATCACACCATCCTCGTCGGACATGTCCCCGCCCGACACGGCCTCCTCCGCCCCGGGACTCCGACTGCCTCTTCCGTAGGCACACCCACGGGTTCCACGTCCGTTTTTTCTTCCAAATCCAGTTCTTCCTTCATCCTTTATTTCTTTTCCGCGATTCTCAACTTGGCACTGCGGCTACGGGGGTTCGCGCGCTGCTCCTCTTCTCCCGGCACTATCACTTTATTGTGGACAGCCCTGAGCGGACAATCCACATTGCCATAGAAATCCTGTATCCGCTTGCCCTCCACATTTCCGGTTTTGACTAAATTCTTCACCATCCGATCCTCCAAAGAATGATAGGTCAACACCACCAAGCGACCTCCCGGCCGGAGCAATTCGACCGCAGCCGTCAGCATCTCCTTCAAGGCGTCCATCTCCTGGTTCACTTCTATACGCAAAGCCTGGAACACCTTAGCCAATTCTTTCTTCTCCCGGTCACGCTCAAACAAAGGCTTTACCACCTCCATGAACTCTTCCGTCGTCTCGATCCTTCGGTGCATACGGGCTTTCACCACCCATGAGGCCAGCTTACGGGCATTCTTCAATTCACCGTACAGATAGAAAATGTCGGCCAGCCGCTCTTCCGCGTAATCATTCAACACATCCGCCGCAGTCAGCCGCGCCCGCTGGTTCATCCGCATGTCCAGTTTCCCGTCGAAACGAAACGAGAACCCCCGTTCCGCATCATCGAAATGATGGCTCGACACGCCCAAATCAGCCAGCAAACCGTCCAAACTGTTCTACGCCGTAATAACGCATCCAGTTCTTCAGATACCGGAAATTGCTCCGGACAAATGTGAAACGTCCGTCAGCAACGATATTCGCCTCGGCATCCGCATCCTGGTCAAAACCATACAAATGCCCGGCCGCATCCAGTCGGGACACAATCGCCCGGCTATGCCCTCCGCCCCCAAAGGTGACATCGGCATATATCCCGGCAGGATTGACCACCAGACCGTCTACACATTCTTTCAACAAGACAGGGACGTGATAAACTGCTTCTTCCATCAATATTTTACATTACGCGAGGTCAAAGGTACGAATTTTCAGAGATACATACACCTTATTATAATAAAATATTTATCGACATGATGTTAATAAGTCTACGAAGGGAGAACGCGAGGCATCTGCAAGAAAAAGAGCGATTTATTTCCCGGCAGAAATAGTTTTTACTATCTTTGCCCGCAGTTAGACCGAAACCTTATGAAAAAACTCCTGTTATTGGCGATTCTGATAGGAATGACCGCATTTCATGCCCAAGGGAAAATCCGCGAAAAACGTTCGATTGTGCGATTGGAAACCACAATGGGTAACATCCGCATCGCGCTGAACGACGAAACACCGGTCCACCGGGATAATTTCCTCAAATTAGTTTCAGAAGGATTCTACGACGGAACGCTCTTCCACCGCGTCGTGAAAGACTTCGTCATTCAGGCAGGCGACCCGGATTCCAAACAGGCCCCGGGCGGAAAGATATTGGGAGAAGGAGGGCCGGGATATATGTTGGCCCCCGAAATAGACCTGCCTTTCCAATACCATAAGAGAGGAGCGGTGGCCATGGCGCGCGAAGATGACGCAAACAACCCGGACCGTCTGAGCAACGGGTCGCAATTCTACATCGTGTGGGGAAAGAAGTACCGCCCCCGGGAACTGGCCTTTGCCTGGGCGGGATTACGAGGTGGCCTATATGGTGATTTTGAAACCAACAGGGAAATGGAGCAAGAATACCTCACCACCGGGGGCACACCCGGGTTAGACGGAGGATACACCGTATTCGGAGAGGTCATCGAAGGGCTCAATGTGGTGGAAAACATCCAATCCACCGCAACAGATTCCCACGACCGACCGCAAACCGACATCGTAATCCTGCATGCGTGGTAGAACAAAAATCGAAGAAGGCCGGAGCAACGGGCAAAAGGCGGTATTCGCCCGGATTATATTAAAAACATCCGATTTCATCGGTGTTTTCTTTTCTCTCCGCCCGCCTGCGCATGACGGGAAATAATGGTAAAACTACTCTTTATACCGTTTTTTGCGATTTAACCAACCTTTTTCATTACCTTTGCCTTGGTTTTAATTTAAGACTTGTATATTCATGAAGAAAATCTTATTCGGACTTTCTCTTTTCGCCGCTTTTTCGTTAAGCTCTTGCATACAAAACGAACCAGCTAACTCTGAGTGTGACATAGAAGAGGCTTATGTTCTCGCTTCAGACGAAGAGGCTTTGTTCTTCACCCCGAATGATGCCGTGAAGGACGTGGCGTCGTCCGACACGTCCATCGTGTTTTATCTGCGCGAAGACTTTACAGACTCCACACAGTTGCAAGCGCTGAAAATAAACTTCAAACTCACTCCGGGCGCCTCCATCACACCTGAAAACGGTAGTGTGCAAGACTTCACGCATGGCAGTGTACATTACAGGGTCACGTCCGAAGACCGTCAATGGCACCGGGATTATCACGTAAAGTTCGCACTCATACAGCCCATAGAGACCGACCTTTCTTTCGAGAACATCAGGATGGAAGCCAACGGACGTTATTATGAGTGGTTCGAAAAATCGGCACACGGCAATGACATCTCCCAATGGGCAACCGGCAACCCGGGTTACGCCATCAGCCGTTCGTCCGCCCAACCCGACGAGTTCCCTACGATACCGTGGACGCAGGATGCCGTAAGCGGACAGTCCGTCAAGCTCGAAACGTGCGACACCGGTCTTTTCGGTGCCATGGTCAATATGCGCATCGCGGCGGGCAACTTGTTTATCGGGACGTTTGATGTGGCTAACGCTCTGAAAGACGCCATGGCCGCTACACGCTTCGGACTGCCGTTCAACAAGAAACCGTTGCGTTTTGAAGGATATTATAAATTCAAGCCGGGCGAAAAATTCCAAAATAGAAAAGGAACCATCATCGAAGATCGTATCGACGAACCGGACTTATATGCCGTATTATATAAAAATACGGATGAACACGGACAGCCCGTTACCTTGAAAGGCGACGACGTGTTGACCCATCCCAACATCGTGGCTTTGGCACGCATCCAAAATCCGGTGCACGATTTCAATACTTGGACCCACTTCGACATCCCCTTTGAATATAGCGGCAACGTAGACGAAAAACTATTGAAAGCTTACGGTTACAATCTGGCAGTCGTCTTCACGTCCAGCATCGAAGGAGCCAGTTTCTGCGGCGCCGTTGGAAGCACGCTGCTGGTAGATGAAGTGAAAGTGGTTTGTGAAGAATAACCCATAATAAAGAAGAGAACATGAAACATCTGAAATATATCCTAATCTTTGCCCTGTCATCGGCCATGGGCACGTTACAGGCACAAGACCTCAAAGAACTGATGAAGGAAAACCGCGAGAACCGGGAAGCCAACTATGCGAAATGGGGACCGACATCCGACCACAACGGTATGGGCTATGTCGTCAGAGCCGGATTCGTGTTGGGCGGAACGACTCCTCTTCCTCTTCCCAAGGAAATCCGTAAAATCAACGAATTCGCTCCGAAAGGCGGTTTCAGCTTAGGAATAGACGGATATAAGTATTTCAATACGAAATGGGGACTTTCCGCCGGACTTCGTTTTTTCATGCAAGGCATGCGCACGGGGGCAGAGGTGAAAAACTACAACATGGCCATCGTGATGGGCGAAGACGTAGTAGAAGGACGTTTCACGGGTACGGACATTACCGAGACCCGTATGACGGGCTTTACGATTCCCGTAACGGCCACCTACCGTGTAGGAGCCAGATGGACATTCAATCTCGGCCCATACGTCAGCTATTGGATCTATCGTGACTTCGACGGCGAAGTCTTCGACGGCTACCTGCGCGAAGGTTCGCCCGTGGGGCAAAAGATAACCATCGGCGCCGACAATCCAGCTTCTTACGATTTCAGTGACGACATGCGCCATTTCTCCTGGGGGGATGGAATTCTGCGCAGACTTCCGCATAAAGAAGCATCTTAACGTCTTCGGCCTGTTGGACTGGGGTATGAACGATGTGTTCAAAAGCGACTTTGAAACTGTCACGTTCTCACTATTCCCACTCTATGCCACTTTCGGAATGGCTTATTATTATTGATCACTTAAAAAAATATGAATATGAAGAAGTTATTTACCTTATTATTAATTTGTGCAAGCCTCACGCAAGGGTACGCCATGAACGCTGCTTCAACAGGAAGCAAGGCATCTAAAGAGTACACAGACAAACTCGTTGTCACCATTAACGGTGAATCCAGTCCTGAACAAACTACTAAAATCGCGGTAAACACCCCCAAAGACGGCATCATGAACATTACACTTCCCAACTTCTGTCTTAACGCAGGAGAAGACATGATGTATGTAGGGACAATCAAGGTGAATGAAATCCCGTTGACTGCTTCCGGACTATATAGCACATTCACCACAAACCAGACCATACAAATTGAGCCCGGAGACATACCTATTGAAGGCATGTGGCTCGGTCCTATGTTAGGCGATGTGCCCCTACAAATGGCAGGTAAAATTTCCGATGACAAATTCTACACTACAATCGACATTGAAATGACCTTACTCGGACAAACCATCCACGTCGTATTCGGTACAGACGATTTCGAGTCTTCTATCCATTCCACATGGGCCGGAAAGCAAACAGAGACCACAAACGTCTATACCTGCAAGGCATGCGGGTAAAGAGCAACGTAGCCAAGGCCCATGCCTTAGACGGATTGCAGAAAGGCATTTATATTGTAGACGGCAAGAAAGTTATCAAAGAATAAAGCAACGGGCTGCGATTCCCCTAAAAAAAGAAGACAAATGCCGATGGAGTGCGCTCCATCGGCATTTGTCGTATAAATAACTGAATACAAGCCATTTCCCCACCTCCACAATCTTCCGTACAGATCTGCGGAGAACGAAAAATCAATCTGCTTAGAATGATTTTTCAATCTCCTGAGATCAATTTTCAAATCTCCTGAGATTGATTCGCCCCCTTCTGCCAATGGCATCCGGATTTTCGTTATATTGACAAAACCCCGTCCCTATCCTTCTTTTCATCCTCCTCCCCATCCCTCGTTCTGCAAAAACGGTACTCCCATACTTTTACTGAAAATACTACCGTAAATACCGAAAATTCTACCGAAATAGGAAACGATTTTTTCACTCCTCTGCCTACTTTTGTATTGGCCAAACAAACTAAAACCGGTTATTTACGAACTACAAAAAAGAAGAAAAGAATGAAGAGATTATTTACTTTGTTATTGTTAGGAAGCTCCTTGGCAGGCTGGGCACAGCAAGTCAACGGGAGCTTTGATGAGCCGTGGGAGGATTGCAAACCTTATAATGCAGACGGAAAAACGCAGGGAACTGAACCCGTGGGCTGGCAATGTTCAAATACACGAGGTCTGAATGGTACAGGAAATACAACTGTAATAGAAAGTGTCACAGGAAGAGGGGGCACGGGTTATGCCGTACAATGCCAAAATAAAACAGCAATGGGGAACGTTATCCCTGCTTATCTCTCCTTAGGCACACCTTGGGCCACATCTAAAGGTTTCGGAAGTAACGCAGACGGAGGTTGCTTTGGCGGCATTGAGTTCACATACATACCCGACGCACTGGAGTTTTATTACCAACGTACAGCCGCATCGGGTTCCACCCAATCGGCTACTGTCGTTGCTTACTTATGGTCGGGAACTTACATACAAGCGTCAGTACCTCAATCCATTTCGTTTACCTCTCCAACCCAAAGCGACATGCAAGACCGCGACCGGGTCATACTGGGCAAGTCCTTAGATGGTTGCCAAGGAGGTGATATTACACAAGAGGGAATACTTGTGGCCTCATTGGAACACAGCATCACCGCCAACACAGAAAACGGGAATTGGGATTACGCCTGCATCCCCTTCACGTACTCCTCCACTACGACAAAGCCGGCAAAGCTGAACATCATATTCGCGGCAAATGACTATTTCGCAGCGCGCTCTGCAAACGTATCGGGCGACCAGCTTGTCATTGACGATGTAAAGCTGATATATTACCATACGCTGAAATCGCTTGCCTATGAAGGCGAAAGCCTCACATTCGATGAAGAGACCTTGACTTACGACTTGTCCAACGTGGAATACGAGGCAGGCAAACTTTCTTTTGAAAAAAAAGCAGCCGGAGGCACTGCCGTAGCCACATACGATGAGACAACCGCTAAGGTATCCATCGTGGTGACCAGCGACGACAAACTCAACTCCACCACTTACGAGCTTCAGTTCAAGATGCCTGTTTCTTATACCGGAAAATTGTCGTCCATCTCTTACAACGGCACGCCTTTGGAGGGCTTTACAGAAAATACGCATTACTACAGCCTGACGGCCGACTACACCGCGGATTGCCTTACCGCCACGGCATCCGACGAGGGACTGACTCCCACGATAAGCTATGATGCCGAAAGCCGCATCGCCACTATCTCCGTCCCCGAAAGCGGACAGAACATTAATTATTATGTGAAGTTCGCCAAGAAAGCAACACCCTATCCCAGCAAATTGCTTATCACTATGGTGGGTATGTATTTAAGTGCTCCCACCCAAGAAGTAGGGATTACGGAAAACGAAGACGGCACCATCGGTTTCCAATTGATTGGTTTCGAATTCTCAGGAGTAAATATGGGAGACATCTACGTGGACGACATTGCCATGGACGGTGACGGCAATATCTACAAAGAAGATGTCATCCAAATATTCGGTGATTTTGGAGTTGACTTAGGCGACCTTCCCATCACATTGAGGGCCAACTGAAAGACGGCGAGTTGGAATGTAACTTGGACATCACATGGGTTAATGGTGGAAATCTCCCCATCAAAGTGACCGTCTACCCCCCGACTACGCCTTACATTGATGCCCAAGGGATTTCAAGCCTTAACGTAGCCGCAGTCCAGGAAGGCCTTACCAACCCGAACTGCATCATCTACACCGACGAAGGTACGACCGTATCCGAAGGTTCTGAAAACGTGGTGGTTGGAACAAGCTGCACGAAACTCAACCTCAACAAGAGCAACGACATCAGCATCCCCTATGCCTTCACAGCCACGGAAGCCAGTCTGGCACGCTCATTCGCAACAGGATGGCACAGCATCTGTCTGCCTTTCGCTACCACACCGGAAACTCTTGGCGCAGAACAGGCACAAGCCTTCACCGCCTTCGACGGGAACACGCTGACTTTTGAAAAAGTAACGGCCATGGAGGCGAATGTCCCATACTTGATATACTTTGCAAAAGAAACGGAAAACATTAGCTTGCAAAACATTGACGCTGCGGTAACCGTACCCCAATCCGTAACCCACGGCAACGTAACCTTCACCGGCAACTATGAAGCAGGCAGGAACATGGAAGGCCTTTACGGCGTGGCCGAGAAAGACGGTGCGCAATACATCATGCGTGGCGGAGCGGGCAGTACACTGGGCAGCACAGGAGCCTATTTCACCGTAAGCGGCTCTGAAGTGAATTCCCTGCACCTCCGGTTGGACGGAATCGAAACAAGCATCTCCGGCGTGCAAACCGGACAGGACGGCCAAGCTTTCGACATCTACACCCTCAGCGGCATTAAGGTGCGCAGCCAAGCCGCCACAACCGACGGCCTGCCCAAAGGCATCTACCTCATCAACGGGAAAAAACATATTGTAAAATAAGAAAAAAGGACAAACAACATGAAAAAAAGCTTTTTATACCACACCCGTCACAAACGTCATGAAAGTGGAAACCACTGGAAACATCTTATCAGGTTCCGACCGCTTGGGCACGGGTGACCGTAACAACGTGGGAATGCAAAATGACATCTTCAACGGAGAATTCCGTAGCAACCAGAATATCTGGGACTTCTAAACCTCAACGAACGCTTATATAGCCAAGCCGCATCCTTTCCATTCCGTGGAAAAAGATGCGGCTTTTTACCTCTTCCTTAAGGGACGACCTGTCAGCCTCGATATACGGACTTCCTCTTCAAATAGTCATCCAGACTTACGCCTTCCATACGTTCAAAACAGCTTCGGGCTGTTTTGGAGGACCCGAAGCCTACGACTACACAGTCGTTCACCGAACGAATCGTACCTTCGGCCACACCGCGCTTCAACGCACTGATACGGTAAGAATTAATGTAGTCGTGGCAATTATTGTAACCTTGACTTCGGAGGCACTGCAATAACAAATGGCGATTGATTCCCGTGGCCTCACACAGACGGTCGCGCCCGAATGTGTTGTCTTGCCACTCACGATCGTGTTGCATAAAGAATTCCACCCGCTCGAAACGACGCCGGTTGGCTTCGTTAAAGTCCTCCTTTTCGGCCTGCACGATAACCTCCTCCGTGGGTGCTTCATCCACTTCCACTATCTCCGGCTTAGGCAAATGGATGGCCATGGTCTCCAACGTCCGATAGAACAAATACATGTTCAGGAGACAGAACAAATAGAAATACGACCAATAACA
>ENA-OQDM01000857-OQDM01000857.1-human-gut-metagenome-genome-assembly--contig:-NODE-857-length-14619-cov-3.994549_pt1 | contig 14619 bp, 15 predicted proteins | sample MGYA00242772_ERZ504605 | MGnify/ENA primary metagenome ERZ504605 (study PRJEB26092, sample SAMD00036348) | human gut metagenome | host: Homo sapiens | study: EMG produced TPA metagenomics assembly of... | reverse complement strand
CCTCTATCTCTTTCTCTAACTCTATCTCTATCTCTGGTGGACGAATGTCGGACAAATGTCCGCCGTTTGTCCGGGGCGCAGAAAGAGCCTTATTTTGAAGCCTTGCAGCCCGCTTTCGCTCGGCCTCGGTAGAGGACTGGCCTATTAAAAGTTCGATGTTGCTCATGTAGAATGTGCCGCTGTCCAGCACTTCCACAAGACCCAGCTTCAAAAAGATCTGCAAGGCTCTCTCCACAGTGCCGATCTGCTGGCGGGTAATGGTGGCGATCATCTGCGCCGTGTAAGGAATGTCCTCGTCAAGTTGAAGCCGTCCGCCATGTTTCAGCGATTTCAGATACAGCTTGAGCAGAATGTTGGAATACAGCACACCATCCTGCATACTTTCCAGCAGCACGATGGAATCATCGTCAAAATAGTTTTCTTTGAGTTTCAGGTAATAATATTTTCGGTTGTCTGACATAGGGTTCCTCCTTGGGGTTTCTCTTGGGATTCTGTACGCATTTTAAGGCCGTTTTAGGGGTCAGAGGATAAATCTATCAGCTTACCGTTGACACCCTCGAAAAAAGCCTTGATTTACAAGGGTCTTTCGGCCCCTAAAGCGTGACATTTCTCCCGTTGTTTCCGCTTGCGCTTTGCGGCGTTGATCCGCTTCATGCACGCGGCACATTCCTGGCAGTATTTGGCTCGGTTGGAGCCGGGAGTAAACAGCGCCCCGCATACGGCACATTTCTTAGCATTCAGCCGGTGGAACAGCGCCGTTTCCAGTTCCTTATCCTGCGGCAATACCGCCGCCCGAAACCACCTGCACAACAGGGAGTAGGAAATAGACTGGACACAGACACATTCCTCCCCATCGTCCAGGGCGATACAGTTTCCGTCGATGTAGTTACAGCACTCATGCACCAGCCTCCGCGCTCTGCGATACTGGCGGTAATCCATGACAGGGATAGGTTCAGTCTTGTTGTTCTTCATAAATGATTTCTTTCATAAAGCCGGTAACCTCCTTGAATGAATTTATTGTTAAATATTCGTGCAAAGTATTGTTTTCTTCGTGCAAATGGCATATACTATAATTGTCAGCAGAAAGGGGTTGATCGTATGGCTGGAAATACCACAAACATCAGTATCCGCATGGACGCAGATTTGAAAGCGCAGGCGGACGCACTGTTTACTGAACTTGGCATGAACCTGACTACGGCGTTTAACATCTTTGTGCGCCAGTCGCTTCGTGAAGGCGGCATTCCCTTTGAAGTAAGGCTGGAACAGCCGAACAAAGAAACGGTTGCTGCCATGCTGGAAGCGGAAAGGATTGCAAAAGACCCGTCTGTAAAGGGCTACAATGACCTTGACGAGTTATTTGCTGACCTGAAAAGATGAAAGAAACCAAATATACCGTCAAGTACACGACCAGTTTCAAAAAAGACTACAAACGAGCCATCAAGCGTGGCTTGAAGATCGAGCTGCTGGAGCAGGTCGTAGCGTTGCTGGCGATGGGCGAACCGCTGCCAGATAAGAACCGTGACCATGACCTGTCCGGCGATTGGGCAGGCCATCGGGAATGTCACATTCTCCCGGACTGGCTGCTTGTCTACCGCATAGAAGATGATGTTCTGGTGCTGACGCTGGCCCGCACCGGCACACACAGCGACTTGTTCGGCAAATAAACAGTCTGCCGCCGTATGGGGAAACCTGTACGGCGGTTTTTCTGTGTGCAAAAGTATGTCGTGAAACGCGGTAGCCCTTACCGCTCCGGCTCCCGATCGTGAGACTTGTCCCGTTCCTGTCTGGACAGCTGCTCGGCGGTTTTGCGGAGCCGTTCCACTGCTTTCAAATCCTCCCGCATGGATTTCATGGCAAGCGTGTCCGTCTGCTTTCCAGCGGCCAGCTGGTCGATTTCCCGCTGCCATGCCTTTGGGGTGATTGCCTCGCCGCTGTCTTTCAGTTCTTTCAGATACCGGGCCGCTGCATCATACAGAATCAGTTCCCGGCTGTGGCGCTGTTCAAACTGTTCCCGTTTTTCCGGCTTTACTTTGGCAAGCTGCTTGTGGATGGACTTGTACTGGTTGTACTGTTCCCACATCTCCCCGCGTTCGGTAAGAATGGCGATCCGGCGCTCAGCCTTGACGATCTTTCCGCGCAGGTCATAGTAACGGCTGTTCATATCAGCGATTTTTTCATGAAGCTGCTGCATAGACTGGATGCCGTTTGCCTGCAAAAAGCTGAATAGTGCAGCGCTTTCCTGCAAAGCCCGGATTTTGCCGGTGCGGGTGTGGGGAGCGTTCAACTGCTGCTGAGCCTCCCACAAAGCTGTCAAGCTGCTTTGCTGTGTTTGTGGTTTTTCCGTTTCGGCTTTCGACCAGCGATAAAGACGGGTAATGCGGGCTTTAATTTCTTTCAGCAGTTTGTTGTCGGCGGCGATCTGTCGGTTTACTTCCCCCTTGTCGGTGCGGATACCGCGATTTTCCATTTGGCTGGCAGCTGGCCCCAGATGGACAGAGGGGATTTTATCAATGCCCTGCCGCTTGTAGCTACGGTGGTCAATGCGCTCCGGTCTACCGGCAGATTCCAGCGCCCGGTTGGTGTAGGCTGCCCACGCTGCCCGCCAAATCTCCACATTTCCTTTATCGTTCCAATCGGTTGTATCCTCACGATGATTTTTCCAGCCGCCTTTCCCATCCGGGATACGCTGTCCATTCTCGTCCAGATCGTATGCCTTGCGGCACTTTGCGCCCCACTGTCCATTTTCTTTCAGAGGCCGGAGCGTCAGCATGATATGGACATGAGGGTTGCCGGTTCCCTTGTCATGGATAGCAAAATCGGCGCACATCCCCTTGTCCACAAAGTTGTCCTTCACATAGGACCGGACAAGGGCAAGCTGCTGTTCTCTGGACAGTTCGCGGGGCAGAGCTGCCTCAATCTCGCGGGCAAGCTGGCTGTCCCTTGCTTTCTCAATTTGCTCCACGCTGTTCCAGAGGGTGGATCGGTCTGCAAATTCCGGCGGGGCGTGGGCAGGCAGCATGATCTCCGCATGAACAATGCCGCCTTTCCGGGTGTAGTCGTGGGTCATTCCGTCCCATTCATTTGTCAGCTTGGTTCCGCTGCGGTAAGCAGCTGCGGCAACGGCAGAACGGCCTGCGCTGCGCTTGATAATACTGACGGGGATATGACAGAAATCTATGGGGAACACCTCCTTTCAGTGAGGGGATAATAGGCTCTGTGGAGCCGAACAAACGCAAAGCGGGTGTTTGGCTGTGCAGAGCGCACAAGGGGTTTGGGGAGCGTAGCTTCCCATCGCGGACGAAGTACGCAACAGCCCCGGCAGGGCGCACGACACCGGCAACGGTGTATAAGTGCGCCCTTGTAAACAAGGGACTTATGGCGTGTCCCCGGATTTTGGCAGGTTTGCAGTCAATTCCGCAGCCCCCGGAAGATGGGACAGGGCAATCAGAAATGTTTTGACCTCTGCGCCGGAAAGGTTGGAGGCCAGCGGAAAAATACCCTCCAAAATGGCTCCGCGCTCAATCAGGCGGCGGGTGCGAACCCTGCGTTCTTCGTTCCGTTGCTTGTTCTCCAAAATCTTCTTGCGGTTTTCAAGCTGTCGGATCTCCTTCAGGACTTTCTCCCGTTCTTCTTTTGAGGGGTGGGCTGTAATTTTTTTCGTTCATGTCAGGCACCTCTTTTCTTTGAAAATACTCATAGATTGACCGTCCATTTCTGTCGAGCAAAGTACCGGCGCAGCCTCCGCAGTGCAGCGTGGATGGATTTTCCCGCCTGTGATGGTGTGATACCATCCATTGCGGCAATATCTTTCACTTTCATACCCAGCATATAGCGGGCATGGACACGGCGAGCCTGCATAGGCGGCAGGGAAGAAATGGCTTCGTACAATCGCCGTATCAATTCTTCGTATTCGGCTAATTCTTCTTTTTCTATCAGGTAGTCTTCCGGCGATGGCTGCGCCCAGCCGATGGCGGCATTTTCGATTCCATCGTTACAATCGAGGGAATAAAACGCCTTATACCGGAACATCTTGCGATCTCTGGCGGCCTCGGCTCTCTTGTCCAGAAGAAACGCTTCGACGATCTCATCGGACACCTCCACAAAAATGTCCTCTTTGCAAAATGGATAATATTGTTTGAGATTGATGGTCTGCATAGGCACGCCCTCACTCTGTTTGAAAAAGGCCATCATAGCAGCGGCGCATATTCCGCAGACCTCGACGGATGGCAACGCTGACCTTGCTGCTGTGGATGCCCTCTCTCCGGGAGATTTCCGGCTGCTTGATACCAGCAATGTAGTAGGCGTGAACACAGCGGGCCTGTGTCGGAGTGGCATGAGCCAGAGCCACCGGCAAGGCGGCAACCAGCCGCAGGCGGGCGGCCCGTTCCTCACGCTCCACCAGAATATCCTCCGGCGATCTGCCGTGTTCCAGCGCGTAGTTCTCCGTCCAGCTATATGCGTCCAGGGAGTACCAGGCGCGGTGGTAGACCTTCCGGCGCTCATAGTTGTTCATCTCGCGCTGGGCCTGCCGCATGGCCTCCCAGACCTCGTCGCTGACCTCTACAAACTCGTCATGCCGGTAGTGGGGATACATCCACCGCAGATTGATTGTTTTCATAGGCTTACCTCCTGAAAATCGGAGAGGCGGGCAGCTTGTCCGCTGTCCGCCTCTCGCTGAGATAAGGGAAATGATCCCTTTCACTTGATAGCCCGAAAACAGGTCATTCGTTAAGCCTGTTCTCAAAGAAATTTATAAATTTTTTTCTGACCGCCTCCACACTTTGATAAACAGCCACTTTGGAGCAGCCGCACAGCACACCGATCTCTGCAAGGCTCAGCCCGTCAAGCGCATAGAGCAGGAACCGGCGGCGCTGGGCCTCGGTACAGGTGTCCAGAACAGCCATCAGCTCATGCAGCGTTTCCATGCGGCAAAGGTATTCCTCCGGCGTTTCACTGTAAACGCCCACGCCCTCGGTAAAAGCTATGTACTCGTCAAACTCCCGCCCGTCCCAATGCCGCCGCTGTTCATGGAACAGGTTCTCCGTTTTATGATCGGCCCGGTCAAGAAATTCATAGACTTCCAGCGTAACCTCCACGGCCACAGCTTGTCCGTTATAATTGATGGTAACTTCCATCTGCCTTTCCTCCATTCAGATTTTTTTGGTAAATCTGAATGGGGCGGCGGAGAACGGCACTGGGGCCAGAGTTCGGGCCATGCTGGCCCGATGTTACGGCCCCACAGGTATGAAAAAACGCCCGGACAGCAGAAAGCTATTCGAGCGCAAAAACTCCAATATTCACTTACAGAATGACAATTTTCGCACCGGCTGCCAGACGGAGCCTGTTCGTTGACTGGGCTTTTTTTGACGGTAGTGAAATATCGTCTGAATTTGTCGGCGGTCAATGTGCTTCATGGCGGTTCCCTCCTAAAGCCGCCGTGTCAGCGTGTAGTCGTCACTCCTTTGTCGAGGGCATAAGGAACGGCGGCCTTGATGTTACTCAAAACCGCCGCAGTACCTGGAAAATCCATTTTGGGCGCACAAAGCTGCCTGCCCTGCAACGGTTTTTTTCTTTCCCCGTCTTGCGGGGCAGGATCGCTTGTCTTATTTGGTTTAGGTTTGTTCCTGTTCGGCTGCCTCTTTCAGCCGTGAAAAGCTCTCATCGCTGATGATGTGTTCAATCCGGCAGGCGTCAGCTCCGCAGTCCTGGGGTCAACGCCTGCGGCGATAAGCTGCTCGGTAAAGAAGCAGTGACGCTCGTAGATTTTTTCGGCTACCTCGCGGCCCACATCGGTCAGATGGAGAAAGTGATCTTCGTCCATAGTGAGAAAGCCGCCGTCCCGCAAGATAGCCACTGCATGGCACACGCTGGGCTTTGACACCTCCATGTGCCGGGCCACATCTACGGAGCGTACCATACCGCGTTTCTTTTGGAGAACAAGGATGGTTTCCAGGTAGTCCTCCCCGGACGCATGAAGTTTGTTCTTGCTGCTCATTATGCCAGCTTCCAGTTTTTAATAGATTTCTCTTTTTCCCACATAGTTTGATAAAGCGGCACGGTCTGCAACAGTTCTTCATGTTTCCCACAGCCTTGCAATATGCCGTCAGATAGGACAAGTATCTGATCTGAATTTTGGATATAGGACAAAGTGTGTGATACAAGGAACACCGTCTTGCCCTTAATCATTTCTTCTATGCCCTTCTGTATTGCTACGGCATTTTCGGCATCCAGACTGGACAGCGCCTCATCTAAAAGAATGATCGGGGAATCTTTCAAAATTGCCCTCGCAATAGCGACGCGCTGACGCTCTCCACCGGAAAGGCTTGCGCCGCCCTCGCTGATAACCGTTTGATAGCCCTGTGGGAGCTTTTCTATAAATTCGTGACAGTGAGCCTTTTTTGCCGCCTCTACCACCTGCTCGTCCGTTGCGCTCTGGTTTCCCATTCGGATATTATTCATCATGGTATCCTGAAAAAGATATACTTCCTGAAAAACGACACTCACATGACGCACCAGATCACTATGCTTTAATGTTGCCGCATCTTTCCAATTCAACAGAATCCGCCCGTTTTTCGGCGTCACGAATCCCGGAATTAAATTAAGGAGAGTGGATTTGCCGCTTCCAGAAGGACCCACCAATGCAGTGATCGTTCCGGGTTTAGCTGAAAAACTTACATGACTAACTGCGTCACGCTTTCCATCATAGCTAAACGATACATTTTCAAACCGTACATCGGCTTGTGTATCTGCAAACTGTGTAGTTCCCTGTTTTTCATTTTCGGTCGGCAGGTTGTTGATTTCTGCTATATTATCCAACGATGCGTTTGCAAGATTCATCATGGCAAAGGAACCCATCAGAGCTTCCAGCGGACGGTAAAAAATAATACCCATGATTGCAAAAAACAAATAGGTTGCCGGGGCTAATGAACCAGAACGAACCATTGCAATGCCAACACCCAAACTCAAAAACAGGCCCAGATTCAGGCAGATTTTATAACCCATGCTCCAATTCGTCAGCGTCGCTTCATAACGGTCAGAAGCCGTGCAATATCCGTTCACCTGCTTCTCCACGAGCTTACCGGATTGCTCCAGCCGGTATGCCTTGATCGTTTCCATGCCCTGTACATATTCCAGCGTGGAATCAATCATTGCCACCTGCGTATTTTTCTTCTGCTCTCCCAGTTGAACCATGCTCTTTTGAAACTGCTGGTAGAGGATATAGCCGGGGATGATCCCCGCAAACAGAAGAAGCGCCATACGCCAGTCCACACTAAGCAGCATCAGAGCAAATACAACCGTCATGATCATGCTGGAAACGAAACCGGCAATAATCTCCATGATATTCATTTCCACGAAACTTAAATCAGTTGTAAACAAAGATGTAAGCTGGCTGATCTTGTCTTTTGTAAAGTAGTAGAGCGGAAACTGTTTGATTTTCGCCGCAATCGAAAGACGTTCATCCCGCATCATGGCATAAGATACCGGGCGCTGTTTTGCAATCGTAAAGTAATAAAAAACAAAATGCAGGACAGTATAGACCAGAAACATAAGGCTATACTGCATCAGTTTTTCCTTTGTAAACGAGCCGCCCAAAATATCTTTTATCGCAAGGAACAGCATGAAATATATCGCGCCCTCACAAATTGAGGTCAACGCCTGAAACAGCCACGCAAGATAAAGCTGCTTTTTGCGCTCGCCTGCAAGGTCTAAGAATTTCCTTATCATAGCAATCATGCGTTTACACCTCCCATTTTCCATTGATCGGATTGTTCAAAGGCCGCCCACATATCCTGATACGGGGAGCAACGGTTTATCAATTCATCATGTGTGCCGCAGTCAATCACTTTGCCCTGTTCCAGAACCACAATCGAATCAGCTTCCTTGATACTGGAAAGACGGTGCGCTATTACAAGTACGGTTTTTCCCTCTGATAATTTAGCTAGCGCCTTTTGCAGTAAATCTTCATTGTCGGCATCAATGTAAGCCGTTGCCTCGTCAAGAATCACGACCGGCGCATTTTTCAGAATCGCCCTTGCCAATGTGATTCTCTGTTTTTCACCGCCGCTCAACTTGGTTTCCTTGTCTATCACTGTGTCATAGCCCTTTGGAAGCCGCATAATAAAGTCGTGACATACGGCATCCTTGGCTGCCTGCATCATTTCTTCCTCCGTGGCCTCTGGGTTTCCCATCATAATGTTATCCCGGATGCTCTTTTTGAACAGGAACGTATTCTGGGTCACAAAGGAAATCTGGGACATCAGATCGGATAGCGGAATCTGGTTCAGCGGTACGCCGCCCATACAAATCTGTCCCTCGGTTATATCCCAAAACCGGCAGATCAGGCTGGCCGCTGTACTTTTGCCGCTGCCGGAAACACCGGCGAGCGCCGTTACTTTTCCGTCAGGAACAGTAAATGAGACATCTTTTAATACCGGCTGTTCTTCCCCATAGGAAAATGTAACGTGTTCAAACGCAATCGTGTGGTCGGCAAGTTCTGCCTTTGAGGTCGTATCCGCCATTTCATCCAGCTTCAGAATTTCGTCTATCTTTTTTGCAACAGAGGCGTTCATGCCGATATAATCAAAGTTATTAGAAACAGTTTCCAACGGAATCAGCATGGCAAGCCCCATAAACAGATACATAATATAGCTGGCCGCTGTCACGCTGCCGGAGAGGTACATCAAACCGGCAAGCGGAAACAGGAACACAAGGTTGCTGTTTAAGTCGGTATGATTGAAAGCAACATATTTCAAGCAGCTTTGGAACCACTCTGTTACAACGGTGCTGTAAGTGCGGATGCTTTCTGACAGGCGGCCATAAGTGGATTCGTCGGCAGCAAATATCTTCAGTTCTTTCATACCGTTGACATATTCCACCGTCTTAACGCTGACATCGGCAAACGCCTGATTAAATTCGTCCATTTTTTTCATCTGAACGATAATCATAAGAATACCGACAAGAATAAACAGAACGACCGGAATCAGCATGATACCGGTTACCCTGATGTCCAATATCACCAGAAGGATTTCCATACACAGCGGTACAGCGAGGCCGGAAATAATCTCTGGAATGTTATGGGCGTAAAATGTCTCCAACTGTTCCATATTGTCCATAATGATCGTTTTGACCTGCCCGGATGCCGTTGTTTTCACATAGCCCATTGGTAAGCGGGCAATTTTACGGAACAGCTTTTTACGGGTTTCCCCCAATGTCTGATAGGCTACCTTGTGAGAGATTTTTGTGCCGGTTCCAAACAGCAGATGTTTCAAAATGATTGCTGCGGCAATCAGGCACACATATTGAAAAAGATTCTCTGTCCGTTCATTCAGAAAACAGGTCACAATACCCCAAACGCCCAAATAGGGCAGGATGCCGCACAAAACAGACAGGACGCAACAGATTACTGCGCCAAGCAGACGACGCTTATTTTTCTTATCAATTAGTCCAAACAGGGCTTTTACATCATCCATTACAATTCATCTCCTCCTTGTGGAATAGTGAAATCCCAAAATCTGTCCGATATTCCATTTTGCCAACCAGATATAACAGTAGTTCCATGACTTTAATGCGCATAAGATAATTGCGGTACTGTTCCGGCAGCAAGAGCAGTTCGGTAAAAATATGCTCCACGCTTTTTGTCGCGGGTGCTATAAAGCAACCGCCCGCTGTAAAAAGCCCTTGAAAATCCATGTCCTCGTCAAACGCGATTGTCCCCAGCATGATATTCAGGCTGTTTATGATCTGCGGCAGATAAACCACCACTGAAACGCCAATAAAAGGTTCTTCCCCAAAATCACAGCTTTTCAGGTGGCTTGCACCATTGAAAACAGAAATATAATGGTCGCTCATAATCATCGCTGGCTGGTCGCTGAACAGCATATTCATTTGCCCATGAAAGCAATAGGTAACTTCAATAAAACGATCTTTACATTGGATATTCTTTTGAATTGGAGTTGTAATATAAACATTACTATAAACAATTTCAGCACCGGGCATCACTTCAAAACTCTGCATGGTGCCCTTCCCAAATTTCGGAGAAATTGTATATATCTTTGAATCTTTTTCAACGGAACAGTTACCGATCAGCTCATGGAAGAACAGAAGGTCATTTTCCATTCTCCGCAAAGTTCTGCCTCCTTTCTGACCGCAAGAAAAAATCGCGTAGCCGATGCAGATTGTCGGGGGAAAGTAGGTAATCTTCCTGCTGTTTTCCGTTATCCAAATGAATCACTCTTGTACAGGCTGCCGCTAAAAATTCGTAATCATGGGTTACAACAAAAATTACCTTTCCCATTTTAGAAAGCGTTTGAAATAGCCCCGCAACTTGAATCATGCTGTCATAATCAAGTCCGCTAGTCGGTTCATCAAAAATTAAAACGTCCTTACGGCATACCATACTGACTGCCACGGCCGCACGCTGCTTCTGACCCCCGGAAAGTGTATTGGGATGATGAGTACGGTACTCATAAATACCCAGCCGTTCCATTGCCTGTTTTGCTGCGTCCAGATCAGGATGCTTAATTCCAAATACACATTCCTTTTCCAATGTATCGGCAAATAACTGATAGCTTACGTCCTGCATCACCATATAGGAGCGTTTTAACCGGCTCTTTGCGTTCAGTTCTTTACCATCCCAAAGAATCTGCCCCGTATAGTTTGTGTGCAGGCCGCATAGTGTTCTGGAAAATGTAGATTTCCCGGCTCCGTTATGCCCGATAATTCCTATGATTTCTCCCGGCGCCGCACTCAAATTCAAATCGTCCAGAACCGACTTTTTCTTATAGAACAAGGATAAGTTTCTGACTTCCAAAATCGGCTTTTGAGAATTTTCAGCAATGGCCCTTGGCTGTACCTTTGACAAATCTAAAGCGCGAAGTCCCATACTGTGCCGCTGTTCTTCAGGAATAGAAAGAAACTGGCTCGGAGAAAACACAGCAGATATAGCCCCGTTTTCCATATACACAATGCGGTCAACTAATTCCCTCAGATAATAAATCCTATGTTCTGCAATTAGAATGGTCTTGCCTTGTTTCTTTAGGAGTTCAAGTGTACGCCGCAAATCCTCAATAGCATCCATATCCAGATTGGAAGATGGTTCATCTAACAAGTAAATACTCGGAGACATAGCATAGATGGACGCAAACGCCACCTTTTGTTTTTCACCGCCAGACAATTCAAATATGCTTCTCCCGGTCAAATGGGCTATATCCAAATCCGCAACTGTCTTTGAAATGCGTTCTTTCATTTTTTCCCTTGGATAAGCCAGATTTTCCATTCCAAAGGAGATTTCACTGTCTGTATCTACATTAAAAAATTGAGAGCGTGGATTTTGGAATACAGACCCCACATGCTCGGACACTTCATACATGGGATAATCCTGTATATCTTTACCGTCAACATAGGTTGTGCCGGTGACTTCTCCCGGATAAAAGTATGGAATCAGGCCATTTACAAGACGGGTCAATGTGGTTTTTCCACAGCCACTTCGCCCACACAACAGCACACACTCACCTTTGTTGATTGTTAAATCAACATCGCGCAGTCCGCCATTTTGTAATGATTCCTGATAGGTAAAGGAAACCTTGTCAAAACGAATCATTAGCCTGCACCCCCTTTCAATTTCAGCCAGACCGACACTGACATAAACAAAGTGAACAGGAGAAAGCATACGGCATCCGCAATACTAAAGTGGATTTCCTGCAAGCAGGTTCGGGGCTTCGGATTTTCCAGCCCCCTTGTAACAGCCGCCGCCGACAATTCATCCGCCACTTTCAGTGCTGACATCATCATCGGAACATAGATACATTCCACTGTTCGGGCCGGATGGGTCAGTAGACTTTTGACGGTTGGAGCGACATCGCGCATCCGCATGGCGTCTCTGATATAGCCCCAGTCCTCATGTACCATGGGGAAATAGCGGAGCATGACCGTCATAGGGATAACCATTGCTTTGGGCATGTGAATACGGTTCATGGCCGCCATAAATTCATTTACTCTTGTCGTGCTGACTAAAATACCTCCGAGCATGGCACAGGGAAAGATTTTACGGATAAATACGGTAAATGTTACAATCGCAATCTGCAAAGTCCCTGTCAAATAATTTGTTCCAATGATATGCAGAACAACCATTCCCGCATAGACAGCAGCCATTCTTACCGTAAACCGCTTTGCTCCTACAAGGATGCCGAGAATCACAACGCATACAACCAGCGCAATCTCATAGAGTAAAGAGGGCGCAAGGAACAACGCAACATTTCCGACGATCAACAGATATAGTTTTGTGCGAGGGTCTAAATGTAATGTGGCAAGTGTGTCCTTTGTTTGCAGTTGCATCTCCATTACACTACTCCGGCCTTTTCAAAATGCTTTTTCAATAGTTTCTGGCCTACAAGACCGCTGATAGCAGCACAGATTAACACGCCGATAATCATTGCCGGGAGCATCCAGTTTTGTGCGGTTGAAACCATTGTGTCCATATAGGTCTGCTCTGTTCCCTTTTCTACCAAATATTGCACATAGGCGTCGCGGTCAAACCAAAGCATACCGTAGGAGAAAACCGGGCTGAGAACAAAGATCATGTAAGACAGCAGGTTACGCCCTTTGTTTCTAAAGTTCCCGGAACCGGCCAGCAGATCGGCCACAACGCCGAGAATACAATATGCCAAACACATAGACCAGTACATACCGAGTACGAACAGCACACCTCCTACCAAAATACCGGTGACAATGATTGGGCCATGCTTCGGCACCTTTGCCAGTATCAGCATATAAACCGGGCCGCACAGCAGCGCAATAGACAGCGGGCAAAGGAAAGTCAGTACAGGGAAGAACCCAAAGATAGCCTCGCCAATCATGGCGCATACCATGTACAAAGCAGCAAGGATGCCGGTGGTAATCAAATCACGCACAGACAGCCCTTTTTTCATTTGTTGTGAATTAGACATTTTCAAAGTCCTCCTAATTATTATTTACTGGCAGAAGCCTCATTGACCTACGCACAAAATCGTGATAGAATTGCTGTGATTAGAGTCAGCTAACCAGCCAGTAATGTCATTCTACTCAGTGATTTTTTGGGTGTCAAATCCGGCAAAAAAGGTCAAAACAGGAGTTAAAAGTGGAAAAACAACCGGATATATCAGTGCTTTTTGTGGTTTTGCTGACAGCCTTTGCGACATTTTGGAGCATAAAAAAAGATACTGCGGATTATTCCGACTACATAAGAAACGGGGGTGAGCAGGATGCAGACCGATTCTACACAGGCCGCGCACGAATTAGGGGATGCTTCTTTTTATCTGCATGATTATCATTTTCGACAGGATAATCATAATGGAATCTGCACCTTGCAGCCGCAAAACAGACAAGGCTATGGAAATATCTATCAGGTTCAACCGACAGATGGATTATTCCTGTCAACCGGAAGCTGGATACCATACGCCTCAATGGAACGCAAATATGAGATCAATCAAAAGCTGGTGAAAATTTATTATTTGGAATCCGGCGGTGTTACCCTGATCCAGAATGGGCGGAAAGCCCAACCTATCACAGAGGGAATCCACCTTTATCTAAATAAGCCGTCACAGGGGCGAGTATTATATCAACCCAATATACCAATCAGCTATGCGTCAGTTTTGCTGTTTGAAGATTACATAGAGAAAAATCTGCAAGACCGTTTTACCCCGGACGATTTTGACTATGCAGAGGTTTATGATTGGAAAGCTTTTGATTATAATACCCCGGAAATTGGAACCCTGTTTTTGCAGATACGGGATAAACTGATTGCTGGCGAAACCTCCCGTCTTTACTACGAAAGCAAAGTAGGTGAACTGCTTTCTATTGTAGCAGGCAACTTTCATAAACAACGACAGGAGATAGCATCTAAACAACAGCCTCTTTCCAAACAAGAGAAAAAGGCGCTGGAATCTGTACGTCAGGCCATTGAACAGAATGTTTTGAACCCGCCGGAAGTCTCACAGCTTTGCAAAATAGCAGCGATGGGACAGACCAAACTTCGAGAATCATTCAAAGCCATGTATGGTGTTCCTATTGGGGCTTATATCCGACAGGCAAAAATGCGGTATGCGCTTTTATTGATGTCAAAACCGAATTTGACAATCGGCAATATTGCAGAGCATTTGGCTATGCCAATGCAAGTAAATTTGCGGCCACTTTCCGTAAAGTTTATGGAAAATCCCCAGAAGAATATAGGAATCAAAAAAGATGAAGTCAGTCTATTTACACTAACTTCGTCTTTTTGATTATATTGTAATTTATTGTTAGGGAATCAGTCGTTAATCAATTCTGCTAATATGATTTCTTCTGCCTGCGCTTTCAGCGTGTTCATCAGCCCCATCCAGCGCATAGGGTCACAGGCTTTCAGTTCCTCCGTGACACCCGCAACTTCCATCATGTGAGGCAACATGGTTTCCACACGCCCCTGTGCTGTCCGCTCAATCTCTAACAGGTGTGGATACAGCTTCTCGCTCATCAGCAGATGGTTGTAGAGAATGGGGCGATGTTCCTTTAGGTAGGATTTTCGCATTCTGCCGTACTTGCCGATAGAAGTTTCCGGCTGTTCAGAAAGTTTTAGGTTGGGTATATCATAATCTCCACAACGAATGT